>Ga0209279_10000051_pt1 | contig 80880 bp, 49 predicted proteins | sample CoawatmetaG00DNA_3_FD_187508 | JGI IMG/M metagenome (GOLD analysis project Ga0209279, IMG submission 187508) | Marine microbial communities from the West Antarctic Peninsula - Coastal water metaG006-DNA (SPAdes) (version 2) | ecosystem: Environmental > Aquatic > Marine > Coastal ...
AACTATAACTGGTTCATTATTAGTAAGTGGTTCAACTACTCAGATTGGAAACAATACATTGGATGGTAATACTACACTAAGTGGAACAGTTGAAATTAACGGAGATACTTTAATTACTGGTTCTATTGATATAACAAACGGAGTTAAATCAAACGGAACTGAATATTCATCTTCTTTATTCCAAAGTAGTTCAATATCAGGTTCGGTAATACAATTTACCAAAGGAGATGAAACTACTCAATCCGTAACAATACCAAAAGGATTGGGTTATAGTGGATTGGGTTGGGCAAGATATAATGATACAACTTATACAACTTCATCTGCGTTTGATATCAACGATGGTGTTGATGTTAAAATTCCTTGCAATTCATCATCATCTATTGAAACCCATATGCACTCATCCGTTCCATTTTTCAATCCAATTACACAAAGAATACAAACGGAAAATGAAGGAGATGTATATTCTATCACTATTGATTTCAGTATGAGAGCAACTCGAAACCCATCTGATGGCGATGATATAAGATTATCTATGAATAATACAGTCGGAACTCCATATTCAAGAGCTAGTAGAGATTTACACTTCGCAAAGAAAGATACCTCATGGCACAAGTTCCATGAAATATTCCAATATTATGCAGATGCAGATTTTGTGGCAAATGGAAACGAATTTAATTTACAACCAAGAGGTGTTGATGTTGAAGTTGCAGATGTAATCATTTTCATCCAAAGAACGCAAAACCATTCCCAACATTAAAATATAGAGTAATACTATCCTCACATCAATTATTAGAGTAGGTTAGTATAATGTAACTAACTGACTATCAGACATCTATGATAGTGAACACGTAAACAAATTAATGAGTTATGTATAGATTCCATATTTAAAAAACCTATTCTTCTTTTTCTTTATATTTATAGATAAGTTAAACAATATAGGAATAGATAAATGGCAGTAGAATACATATATCCGGGCTCATCATCCTTTTCTGAGGGACAAACTCCATTTGGTACATTTGATACTGATGCAATATTTCAAGCCGATGCACCGAAAATAGCTAATTGGTGTGCTAAAAGACTTGGATACCCAATACAAAACGTTGAATTAGTTGATGAAAGTTTTTATTCATGCTTCGAAGAGGCAACCGCTGAATATGCTGCACAAGTAAATCAATTTAATATCAGAAATAATCTCGATGTACTTAAAGGAGTACCAACGGGAACCAATTATTCACAAAAATTAGTAGAAGGTTCGATTTTACCAACATTGATTGGTATTTCGGATGCTTATGGTACTTTAGCTGGTGTGGGTGGTAATACTGATGTAAAAAGTGGTTCTATTGATGTAGTAGCTGGACAACAAACTTATGATTTAGATGTATTCGCTAGTTCATCTGAAGGTGGTAATCGTATTGATGTAGTAAAGGTGTTCTTTGAAGCACCACCAGCATCAGCGAGATTCTTTGACCCATATGCCGGAAGTGGCCAGGGTACTATGCAGATGATGGATGAATTTGGATTTGGTGGAATGTCACCAGCATCACAATTTGTTATGATGCCTGTATATCAGGATATGTTACGAATGCAAGCAATTGAATTTAATGACCAAATAAGAAAATCAGCACACTCATTTAATATCACAAATAATAAATTACAAATATTTCCAATACCAGCAAACGATGAGAAAATGTGGTTTGAATACTTTGTAAGAAAAGAATTTATAGAAAATTCAACAAACGTACAATCGGATGTAGTATCTGATTATTCAAATATTGGATATAATTTTATTCCTTACTCATTTATAAATGATGTAGGTAAGCAATGGATTAGAAAATATACACTTGCACTTACTAAGGAATTATTAGGAGCAATTAGAGAAAAATATAGTTCGGTTCCAATTCCAGGTTCTGAAATTTCATTAGATGGAGCAGCGCTAAGAGCAGAAGCTTCAACTGAGAAAGATGCGTTGGTAGAACAACTTAGAGAAAACTTGGATGAGTTAAGTAGAAAAAATCAATTTGAAATTAGGAACAATGAATCTAACTTTCAACAAGAGATGTTGAGAAAAGTTCCATTAGCAATATACGTAGGATAAGAATATGCCAAGATTTGCGTTAGATAGAGATATAAGATTCTTTGAAGGAATCTCAAAGGAATTAGTGGATGCGGTTATAGAAACAACTGTAATCCTATTTAAACTTGCCATTGAGGATTTATCAACAAATCTATATGGGGAATCCCTAAATAAAACATATTATCAGGGTACACAATGTTCTGCTGTAATTGATAGGGATGATACTACTACTTCTTATGAAGGATTCGGACCTGATTCGGGTCAAAGTGTAGAATTTAGATTTAATCGTATTACATTGAAGGATAAGGGATTCTACCCAGAAATAGGGGATATCATTTCCCACAATGATGCATACTTTGAAATTGATAACGTAAAAGAGGACCAATTAATTGGAGGGCAGAGTGGTGAGAAATTCTCAATATTATGTTCAGCATTTATGACACGAAAAAGTTCAATTCAAACTGAAATGAGAGTTATCTAATGAATAAACGAGAAACAAATAGAGCAAATCAAATGAGTATTAGTAAGGAGTTCACTAAAGGTGTGAAACTTATTGATATTGATACGACTATTGCTGAATATATGGTAGACTCCATTATTCCAAATGTAGAAGAAAATGGTAATCAAGTTAAGGTACCTCTTTTATATGGAAACGCTGAACGATGGAATAATGCAAGAACAAAAGGATATCTAAGAGATAGTAGGGGTAAGATTCAATTACCTTTAGTAATGTTTAAAAGAAATTCTATCGATAGACAAGATGGAATGGCGCAGTTTAAAGATGTAAACACATTACCAGCTTACAAAAAGTATTCGCAGAAAAACAAATATGAAAGATTCAGTTTACAAGTAGGTGCATCTAAGGCATTGGAGCAATATGAAATATCGGTACCCGATTATGTTACTGTTACCTATGAGGTGATGGTATGGACATCATTCACCGAACATATGAACGCTATTATTGAACAATTTCAATATGCAACCGATAGATATTGGGGAACTGATAGTGGATATAAATTTAGAACACGTATTGATTCATTTGATAATCAACAAGAAGTAGGTGAAGGTTCTGAGAGAGTAATTAGAACATCATTTACAATGGTGACTAACGCTTACTTATTACCTGAAACATTTGATGATAAGCCAACTGTTAAAAAATCATTCACTCCAAAGAAAGTAGTATGGGGTGTTGAAACTGATTTAACTGGTACATCATTTTCAAATCCTAATATTTACAACGAATATCAATCAGTAATTGATTTTGTTGCAACTAGAAGCTCACAAAGTGGGGGTTTTGTTGATTATAGAACTATTACTCTAAGTAATGTAAGATTACCAATATTACCAGGTGAGTTAATTGGTTCGTTTGATACATTGAATTGGTTTAGAGTATATATAAACTCAGAATTCAAACCATCGACAACTTACACATATTCGTTTAATGGTACAACCAACGAAATAGTATTTATATTCAATGCAACTTTAGGTTTTGAATTGGATGCTAATGATGAAGTTGATGTTGTTGGTAAATACGAACAACTATGAACATAAAGACTCTTAAAAACATAATGAAAGAGGTTAATCAACCTAAAGAGTTTACATTAACACCTGTAAATCTAACACATGAATTGTATTGGATTTGGAAGGTTACTAATTGTAGATTAAAAACTTTAGATAGTAGATTGGAATCTCTTAGGAAGCCTGATAGTAGATTTGATATATTTGTATGGGGTGGATTCATATCACATAACGATTTCAAATTTGAACAAGTTGGAAATGATTTTCATATAAAATTTATAAGAACAAACTTTCCATCAACTATTTTAAATCCAAATGACCCTAATTATGGTCAACCTTGGGGTTTTGAAGATAGTGATTCGGTGAAAATTGAAGGTGATTTAGAAAATGTAATATAATGGCTAGAAAAAAACCAAATATTGATTTAGGTAATATTACCAAACGTAGAGATAGGGAATCCTTTAAAAACTTTGTATTAGAAGTTATAGAGGATACTTTTTTATATGAGGCAGCACCTACTACAATACCATTAGATGGTGATACTCAAACATTATTTACATTAGTGTTGGATGGGTATAGATTTGTTTACGAAGAATTAGTCGTTTCAGATTCTAAAGATTACTTAGATGTATATTTATATGGAGTGAAGCAAATAGATAATTACGATGTAACATTTGATGCTACATCAATAACAATTACTTTTACTGAGAGTATAACGAGAGTTCCTACTGATGTGGTACGAACTGATTTTGAAATCAAAGGTAAAATTACAGAAATAGTATAATGGCTAGATTAATACCACAGAAGCAGATTGAAGAGATTAGTATTTTTAAGGATAATGTATCCGCAAATAAATCTGTCTTTATATCTGGCTCACTTATAGTATCCCAATCAATAAACATTGGTAGTGAATTAACAACACCACAAAGTATAACTGGTTCAGTAGAAATTACTGGTTCATTGGAAATTGATGGTAATTTAATATTCGCAAATTCTGAAAACAGATTAGATGCAACCGCATCGTTTGCTGATGAATCGGTAGATACTCAACGATTTGGTGGAATATTAGCAAAAGACTTTGGTGAGAGTGATGCTACCTTATATGTATCATCTACTAATGGTAGTGATGATAACGATGGTAGAACTCCCCAATTCTCATTAAGAACGATTAAGAAGGCAGCTAAGATTGCAACTGATGGGGATGATGGTAGATATGGGTTACCAACTGGTTCTTTATTTAGTGGATTTGCTATTAAAATTGATACGGGTACTTACTTAGAAGAAAACCCAATTGAACTTCCAAAAAACACAACTGTTTGGGGAAGTGGTTTAAGGGTAACTAAAGTTCTTGCTAAAAACGAAAACGAAGATTTATTTTGGGTAAATAGTGGTAACTACTTATCTGAAATGACTTTTGGAAATTTAAGAGTATTCCCATCAGTTGATGTATCCGAAAAGGGATTCGCTGTTGCATTTGCTCCTAACGCATTTATTACAACATCACCATACGTTCAGAATTGTTCTATGATTTCAAATCAAGAGAATTCATTCTTAGAAAAGTATGAAGATATTCCTGCTGGGGGTGGTGGTTTAAATGTAGATGGAAATAAGATACACCCAGATTCACCATTAGCATCTATGGTATTAGATGCATACACTCAGATTGCACCCAATGGTGTAGGTTGTCAAGTTGTTGGTAGGGGGTTCATTCAATTAGTATCCTTCTTCACAAACTTCTCAGCATACTCAGTAAAGGTTATAGATGGTGGACAAGCAGTACTTCTTAACTCAAACACATCGTTTGGTGATTTTGGTATGTATGCTAGTGGTTCTCGATTTATTACTGGTAGTGGTGGAAATGGAGATGCATTTTTTAATGTACAAAATAACTATTCAATTATTGTTGATACCATTAAAAATGGATTAACTGCAATACCTGATTTAGTTCCGAATACAGATAAGGGAAAACGATTAACTGACCTAACTGAGGTACCTCAGTATTTTGTATCAGAGGATTCAACTACGGATGTAGCTGATAGAGTTAAATCAGATTTTAGAATAGTAAGTTCTATTGTAGAAGATGGTATCACAAATGTACCTAAGTTACTTGCTAAAAGTGGTAAAGGTGGGTATGGTCCTGAATCATTATATAATGTAGGTGGTAATATACAATATGTAAATGAAGCTACGGCTTCTAATACTGATGTACAATTAATGGATACTAACTTTGATATTATAATAGATATCATTGAAAGAGGTAACAATGCTACATCATCATACGTACAAGCAAATAATGTATCATCATCCATAAAGGTAGGTGGTATAACTGAATACACAACTTTTGCTGTATCCAACGATACGAGTAAATCTATTGTAGATAAATTTGATACTGTAATTAGTATTATCCAAAACGGATTAACTGCATCACCTATTGTTAGTAGTAGTACTATGGCTGGTTATAAGTTTACTGATACTACAATATATGAAACTGATGTAACTTCATCATTGGAAACTATCCAAACAGTAAGTTCATCCTTTTCACTTGTATATGATATTTTAGCAAATGGAACTGGTTCATTACCAACTACTGTTTTAAGTAGTTCGGTTGAAAATCCATCGGTTGATGTTCAGAATGCATATACATTATTAATAGAAAATATACCATTCATACAAGATGAAACTATTGCATATTTAAGTTCTTCTTGGAGTGAACATCCATACAATCAAGAAACGTGTAAAAGAGATGTAGGTTTCATAATCTCATCATCAGCACATGATTTATTATTTGGTGGAAATGAAGAATCAATTCGTAGTGGAGTATTCTATTACCAATTCCCTTCAAACGCAACAACAACCGAAAAAGACCCAACATTAACTGGTGTAAAGTATGCTAGTGAGTTGGCAATCAATATATTAGATGGTAAGGTGTTTTCAGAGGCTTCTAGTGAGTTGGATAATGCATATGATGTAATCTATCAAAACAAAGATTTCGTTAGAGGGGAAGCAATTGCATACATTTCTTCTTCTTGGAGTGAATTTGAATATAGTGATACTAAATGTAAAAGAGATATTGGATATATCTTAGATGCCGTAGCAACTGATATACATTATGGTGGTAACGAACGAAGTGTAATAGCTGGTGAGTTTTACTATCAATATCCATCATTAGCAATTGTTGATAATAGAACTACGGGTCAATTACAACAAACGTTAGATGCAGTTAAATATGCAAAACGTATTACTCAAAAGTTGGCTAATAATGAAACATTCATATTACCTTCAGCATCAGTACTTGCTGCAGTTAATTTGATAAAAGAAAATCGTTCATTAATCCAAAATGAAACAACTACATATATCGATACTCAATACCCTAACTTCTCATATGATAGAGTTAAGTGTAGACGAGATGTTGGATATATTGTTGATAATGTGATAACTGATTTATTATATGGTGGTAACGAACGAAGTGAGTTAGCTGGATTGTACTACTTTAAATTTCCATCAATTGCTAATACAACTCAATTAGAGGAAACATTAGAAGCAATTAGATATACTAAGGAATTTACTAAAGCAATAGCGAAATCTATTGTATTAGAAACTCCACAGGTAATTCTAAACGATGCTGGTAATATTAGAGTAACTTCATTTGAACCAACAACTGGTTCAATATCTGCAACCGATACTGAGGTACAAATTGTTTCTCAATCATTTGGCATAATTGAAGATATCATTAGATATGGTACGGATTCGGTACTAAGTTCAATCGCTGGTAATTCAGAGGATTATATTTGGAATTTAGAAAACCCATTAAATGTTAGTGGTATAGCTCAAATTACATCCGATAATGTAGCAACAGAAGTTACTGAAAATTTAGTAACATCTAATTTCGATACTGTAATAAAAATTATTGAAAGTGGTAGTTCAATTGAAACTGAACAAACCATTGGAACTGATTCTAAGGGTAATCCAATATCAACTGTTGGTATTCCTAAAAGTTCATATGGTGATAACTTAGTAACAACTACAATTGGTACTACAATTCCATCTGATATAACTTTAGTAAAGAATACTGAAGCTGGTATTAAGTTTGGAAGTGGTGTACAAATATCATCATCCATATCAGTAGATTCAACAACTATAAATAAAGTATCATCATCATTCTCAACAGTATCCAATATCATACAATATGGTGTTAGTGGTAGTTTAAATATAATCGGTTCATCCGATGCATCTACTTACTTTGAGGTGGTAACATTATATGATGATAGTTTTAGTATAGCTAAAACACAAATACAAAAGTTTGATGATGTTGATGGTAAAATATTAGGTGAGGATACTGGTTCATTTGATGATAGTGTAAAAGACCCTACCCTTACATTAAAGAGGGGGGATTTATATACATTCTCAATAAATTCATTAAGTAATGTAAATGCAATACTAAGTGAAACACAACCATTTATTATAGCAACTAATAGAAGTACTGATACAAAATACAGATATAATGATGGAATTACTAATAATGGTTCTACATTCGGAACAATTACATTTATAGTTCCATTTGATGCACCTGATAGATTATTCTATGTAAACGGAAATAATGTAAATGCTAGTGGTATAATTAATATTGTGGATGAGTTGCCATTATCGGATACTCAAAAATATGTTGAAATACCATCTATTGGATTAGTTGAGGTTGTGACAAACAACTCCGATGCAATTAAGATATCTAATATAGAGCAATATACATTAACATATACGGCTTCTTTAAACGAATCAAATGAAATCAGTTCATCATTCGCAACTTCAATTGATATATTAAAAAACGGAGTAGGTGTATTTACTCCTACAACAGCAACATACAATCCTGCTGATGGGGAATTTGTAATGACTATTTCTCAACATGGTTTATATGTTGGTGATAGAATTTACTTAGAATCTGAATCATTTGTATTCACTTGTGATATGGACGGTAATAGAACTGAACATAAATTACCTTCAGTTGGTCAACCTGCTTATGCTGGACAATTAACAATAAACTCAATAACTGATAATACCATAAGTGTAAACGTTGGTAAATCAGGCCCTAATATAAACTTTAATCCAACCAATGCATCTTATGACCCAGCAACTGGTGAATTTAGTGCAACTGTTGGTAAACATAGTTTAAGTGTAGGAGAAGGCATTGTACTTTCTAATGAATCATTTGCTTTCACTTGTGATATGGATAATGACCAATCGGTTAAATCATATCCAAGAGTTGGTATTGACCCATTCGCAGTACGTTCTATTCCAATCACATCAGTAACCGATACTACATTAACATTTAATGTTGGTGCATCTGGTCCAAATAAATACTTTACTCCAACCGATGTTAATTACAATGCATCAAATGGAGATATGTTAGTGACTGTTGGTCAACATGGTTTAGGAATAGGTAGAAGTGTAGTATTAGAAAATGAATCTTTTGCTTTCACTTGTGACCAAGATGGTGATTCTACAACTCATTCTTATCCGAGATTAGGTTCTGACCCATATGCTGGAAAATCAATTGTAATAACTTCGGTTGGAACTACATCACACACACCAACAAAGGCTCCATATAATGCATCAACTGGTTTAGTTACTTTAACAATAGCTGGTCATACGTTTAGTAATGGAGATTATATTAAAGTTGAAGATGGTGGATTAACTTATAGTTGTGTATTAGATGGTAATACTGTAACTAAATCATACCCACGAGCTGGATATGATTACCCAAGCGGAAGATGGATTCAAATTTCAAATGTAACAACTGATACGTTTGATATTAATATAGGTTCATCATCGTACACTGGAGCACATACATTTGTATCTGCAACTACTGGTGGAATAAAAAGACAAACTGGTACATTTACAATTAATGTTGGAAATGCTGGAACTGCTCAAAATTCTTTACATACTTTTGTATCGGCATCAGCTAACGCTGTGAAGCATGAACCACAATCACCACATACTTTTGTATCGGCATCAAATTCAGCAATACAACATTTACCTCAATCCAATCATACGTTTGTAAGAACAACTACAAATTCGGTAAGTAAATTACCAATAGTAGTAGAAAATACATCTGAATTGGTTAAGGTTACTAATACAACTCAATATACATCATCAGTATCACCTCAATTAAGTGAAATAACTTATGTAAGTTCATCATTCGCTGTGGTAATTGATGTATTGGAAAATGGTATTGGTTATACACCAACTACCGCAACATACAATCCTGCTGATGGTGAATTCGTAATGACTATCCCAAATCACAATTATAGTGTTTCTGATAGTATTTACCTAAGACCGGAATCATTCACATTTACTTGTGATATGGATAATAACAAAACTGAACACAATTTACCATCAATTGGTCAAATTGCCTATACTGATAAGTTAATTATAACATCTGTAACCAATAATACTATAAGTGTTAACGTTGGTATATCGGGACCAAACGTAGAATTCACTCCAACAACCGCATCGTATGACCCATCAACTGGTGATTTCGTAATGACTGTTACAAGTCATAGTTTAAGTGTTGGTGAAGGAATAATAATGGATGCAGAATCATTCGCATTTACTTGTGATATGGATAATGACCAATCAGTTAAATCTTACCCTCGATTGGGTATAGACCCATACGCTGGTCGTTCAATGAAGATTACTTCAATAACCGATACAACAATGACGGTTAATGTAGGAACTTCAGGTCCGAATAAATATTTTACTCCAACTGATGTTGATTATAATGCATTGACTGGAGATATGATTTTAACTGTTTCTGAATCATTTGGTTTAGGAATTGGTAGAAGTGTAGTATTAGAAAACGAATCGTTCGCATTTACTTGTGACCAAGATGGAAACACAACTACTCACTCTTACCCAAGAAGTGGTTCTGACCCTTATGCTGAACAATCAATTGTAATTTCATCAGTTGGTAAATCATCACACACTGTAATCGATGCACCTTATGATGCATCAAATGGGGATGTTACTATAACAATCTCTAATCATAATTTCAGTAATGGTGACTACATTAAACTTTCTGATAATTCATTAACTTATACTTGTATATTAGATGGTAATACAACTCAAAAGAGTTATCCAAGAACTGGAATAGATTATCCATCTGGTAGATGGCTAGAGATTTCTAACATAACTACAAATACATTTGATATTAATATTGGTTCTTCTCCATATACAGCAGCTCATACATTTGTATCAGCTACAACAAATGGATTAGAAAGACAAGATGGTACCTTTACAATTAATGTAGGTGACGGTGGTAGTGCATCTGGTTCAATCCATACATTTGTATCATCATCGATTGATGCAGTAAAACATTTACCTCAATCAGTTCATACTTTTGTATCGGCATCGAATGGGGCTGTAAAACACTTACCTCAATCAAATCATACATTTGTTAGAACTACTGAAAATTCAATAAGTAGTTTACCTAATGAAATTTCAAATGTAGCAAATACTATAAAGGTAACGGATGTATCTCAATACATTTCATCTTCGGTAAGTGGAACATTGGAAAATATAGAGTTTGTATCTCAATCAGTATCGATTGTTTATGATATTGTAAAAAGTGGTATATCATCATCTACACCAACAAGTGCTAGTTATGACCCATCTAATGGTAATTTTGTAATTACTATACCAAACCATATATTTGAAGTATCGGATTCAATTTATTTAAATCCAGAATCATTCACATTTACTTGTGATATGGATAATAATAAAACTGAACATAATTTACCTGGCGTTGGTCAACCTGCTTATAATACTGAATTAGAAATCACATCAACAACTGATGATACTATAACTGTAAATGTTGGAGTATCTGGACCTAATGTATCGTTCAATCCAACTACTGCTAGTTACGACCCATCAACTGGTGATTTCGTAATGACTGTTGCAAGCCATAGTTTAAGTGTTGGTGAGGGAATTATATTAGACCCTCAATCATTCGCATTTACTTGTGATATGGATAACAATCAATCTACTAAATCATATCCAAGAATCGGAATTGACCCATATGCGGGTCGTTCAATGAAGATTATTGGTATAACTGATACTACAATGACCGTTAACGTAGGGGTATCTGGTCCAAATAAATACTTTACACCAACTGATGTTAATTATAACGCATTGACTGGTGATATGATTTTAACTGTTTCTGAATCATTAGGATTGGGAATAGGAAGAAGTGTAGTATTAGAAAATGAATCGTTTGCTTTCACTTGTGACCAAGATAGTAATGTATCAACTCACTCTTATCCAAGAAGTGGTTCTGACCCTTACGCTGAACAATCAATAGTTATTACTTCAGTTGGAACTACATCCCATACTATAACTGATGCTCCTTATAATGCATCTACTGGTGATGTCACTATAACAATAGTTAATCATAATTTCAGTAATGGTGATTATATAAAAATTGATGATAATGGTTTAACTTATACTTGTTTATTAGATGGTAATAGTGTTGAGAAATCATATCCTAGAACTGGAATAGATTATCCATCTGGAAGATGGTTAGAAATATCTAATGTAACATCAAACAAATTTGATATCAATATAGGTTCTTCACCATACACATCAGCTCATACATTTGTATCAGCTACAACAAATGGTTTGGAAAGACAAGATGGTACGTTTACTATAAATGTAGGAGATGCAGGTAGTGCTTCTGGTTCGATACACACATTCGTATCAGCATCAAATAATGCAGTAAAGCATGAACCACAATCACCTCATACATTTGTATCAGCATCAAATGGAGCAATTAAACACTTACCACAATCAGTTCATACATTTGTTAGAACTAAACAAAATTCAGTAAGTGTAACAAAGCATCCTGAACTATATGAAATTCGTTCTACTGATGAATCTACAATAGCGGCATATGAAATTATTAAAAATAATATTCCATTTATTCAAAGTGAAACTCTCGCTTATCTATCATCATCTTGGAGTACTTCTTCATATGATGAATCTAAGTGTGGTAGGGATATTGGATTAATTATTAGTGGAGCAGCTGAAGATTTAGTTTGGAACACATTATCAGCATCAGCAGTAAATGGAAACTACTATTTAGAGTATCCATCTCAAGCTGAAACATCTCAGTTAAATCAAACATTGGATGGTATTGAGTATGCTAGTAAACTCACACAAAAATTAATTCAAAACATAGAGTTTGTTACTGCTTCTTCTGAAGCAACAACATCACATACTCTATTATTAGATAATAAATTACTTATCCAAAATGAAACTATTGAATATATTTCATCTTCTTGGAGTGACTTTAGTTATTCGGAAGGTTTATGTAGAAGAGATATAGGACATATTATAGATGCAGCAGCAACTGATGTATTATATGGTGGTAACGAAAGAGCAGTTCAAGCCGCATCTTTCTATTATAGTAATCCTTCATCTGCAACTGGTTCACAATTGAATCAAACTGTTGATGCTATTAATTACGCTAGAAGATTATCTAACGAAATTATACAAAGTAACTTATTAGTGTTACCATCTTTACAAACACTACAAGTTGCTGAATTGGTTACCCAAAATAGAAGTTTGATTCAAGAGGAAACAATTCAGTTCTTATCATCATCTTGGAGTACATTTGAATATAATGAAGCTAAGTGTAGAAGAGATACTGGATATATAATTGATGCAGTTGTAACTGATTTCGTATATGGTGGTAATGAGAGAAGTGTTAATGCAGGAGAATTTTATTACCTGTACCCATCATCTGCTACTGGTTCTCAATTAAATCAAACTGTTGATGGTATTGAATACGCTCAACGATTAACAAACAAAGTAATAAACAATGTAACATTGGTAAGTGCTTCAATAGAAAGACAAACCGCTCATAGTTTATTATTCGATAATAGGGATTTAATCCAAACTGAAGTAATTTCATATATGAGTTCTTCTTGGAGTAATTTCGAATATGATGAAATTAAATGTAAAAGAGATGTTGGGCATGTTATTGATGCAGTTGCAACGGATGTATTATATGGTGGTAATCAGAGAAGTGTAAACGCTGGTGAATTTTATTACCTATATCCATCTCAAGCAACCACAACACAATCAGACCAAACAATAACTGGTATATTACATGCGGCTGGTTTAGCTAATAAGATAGTACAAAGTACAACGTTGGTAAACGCTAGTTCAGAAAAGATATCAGCATACACTACAATTTTAGATAACAAAAAATTAGTACAAAATAACGTAACTGAATTTATAGACCAATTGTATCCATACTTTACTTATGATAGAGTTAAGTGTAGAAGAGATACTGGATATATCGTTGATGCTATTGCAACCGATTTATTATGGGGTGGTAATGAAAGAAGTATTGTAGCTGGTGATTATTATTATAGATATCCATCACAAACAACTTCATTGGAGTTAACTGAAACAACTACTGCAATTGATTACGCTAGAGTGATGGTTAATAAATTAATCACTAATGTTGATTTAGTAGTTCCTTTAATAACAAAAAATACAAATAGTAATATTAGATTCAATGATACTGAACAATATAGTGGTTCACTTTCAATTAGTGGAAGTAACATAACTAATATCAGTTCATCATTTGAAATGGTTAGTGGAATTATAACTGATGGAATAAAATCATTTACACCAACAACCGCAACATATGAACCTTCTAATGGTGATTTTGTAATGACTATACCAAGTCATACATTAACACCAACGAATGGACTTTACATCAAACCGGAATCATTCGTATTCACTTGTGATATGGATGGTAATAGAAGTGAACATAAGTTACCTTCAATCGGACAACCTGCTTACAATAGTAGATTAGGTATCCAATCGGTAACTGATAATACTGTTACTATAAATGTAGGTAAATCAGGTCCTAATGTAGAATTCAATCCAACTACTGCTTCATACGACCCATCTAATGGTGAGTTTGTAGTAACTGTTGGTACTCATAGTTTAAGTGTAGGTGAGGGTATCGTTATGAAACCTCAATCATTCGCATTCACTTGTGATATGGATGATAATCAATCTACTAAATCTTATCCTAGAGTTGGAATAGACCCATTTGCAGTACGTTCTTTGCCAATTACTTCGGTAACCGATACTACGTTAACTTTTAATGTAGGTGTATCTGGTCCAAACAAAACATTCACACCAACTAATGTTGATTATAACGCATTGACTGGTGATATGATTCTAACTGTTTCTGAATCATTTGGTTTGGGTGTTGGAAGAAGTGTTGTATTGGAAAATCAATCTATCGCATTTACTTGTGATATGGATAGTGATACAACAACTCATTCTTATCCGAGATTAGGTTCAGACCCTTATGCTGGAAAATCAATTGAAATTACTTCAGTTGGTACAACACAGCATACTGTATCTGATTCAACATATACACCATCATCTGGATTAGTTAGTTTAACTATATCTGAACATGGTTTCTCAAACGGAGATTATATTAAACTTTCGGATAACTCATTAACGTTTAGTTGTTTATTAGATGGAAACGTTGTAGGTAAATCGTATCCAAGAGCTGGAACTGACTTCCCAAGCGGAAGATGGTTGGAAATTTCAAATGTAACAACAAACTCATTTGAAATCAATATAGGTTCTTCATCATATGATACACCACATACATTTGTATCGGCTGTATCTAATGGATTAGAAAGACAGAATGGAACGTTTACAATTAACGTAGGAAACGCTGGAAGTGCTTCTGGTTCTATACATACATTTGTATCAGCATCCAATGAAGCAGTAAAACACTTACCACAATCGGTTCATACATTTGTATCAGCATCTTCTGGAGCTGTAAAACACTTACCTCAATCACTTCACACATTTAAGAGAACTGATGGTAATTCAATAAGTACGTTACCATATGAAGTAAGAAGTATTGATTCATTAATAAAAGTAACAAACGCAACTCAAACCACATCTTCATTAAGTGGAGGTGATACTCAGGTTGGTATTGTATCTGCTAGTATTAATATGATTACTGATATTATTAGATTAGGTTCTGATAGTATCCCATTCACTATTGCTAAGCATTTCCAAACTTCTGAATTAGATAATCCACAAAATATAACCTCTGGTTCATATGTAAAAGTAAGTGGTACATATGATATTTCTAATCAATTAGCAACTACAACTGGTTCGTTTACACAAATAAACGAAATCATAACAAATGGAACTGGTTCACTACCAACATTGGTAAATAATGTTAATTCAAACATTAAAGTAACGGATACAAGCCAATATACTTCTTTAGTTACTGGTTCATCTGTTGAAATCGATATTGTAAGTGATAGAGCTGGGTTAGTTGAAAATATAGTTACTAATGGTGTTAGTGTAATACCAACAATGGTATCTAATAACACAAATATTTCTAACTTAATAAAAGTTGGAAACGTAGAACAATACGTATCAGCTAGTGGAGCGGATAAGATTCAATCTAAAATTGTTTCATCATCATTTGGAATGGTGATAAATGGTTTAACAAACGGAACTGGTTCATTACCTACAATTACCGATTATAGTAAATTGGTAGATGCACCTAAGACTGTATTGGCTTACAATTTAATAAAAGAAAACATTGAATTCATAAAAGAGGAAACTATATTGTTTATGAGTTCTTCTTGGAGTACATTTGTGTATGATGAGGAAAAATGTAGAAGAGATGTAGGTTTAATAGTAAGTGGAGCAGCTGAGGATTTAATTTGGAATTCAAATTCAGCATCAGTTGTAAACACTAAGTTCTACTATGAATTCCCATCTGCAGCAACTGGTTCACAATTGAATCAAACTGTAACAGCTATTAAGTATGCTGGTAATTTGGTACAAAATATTGTAAGAAACTACGAATACACTACGGCATCGGCTGAGGTATCTGCTTCTTATGATTTATTAATAGCAAACAAAGAATTTATCCAAAATGAAACAATTGAATTTGTATCATCATCTTGGAGTGGATTTGATTACCCTGAATTAACTTGTAAGAGAGATGTAGGGTATATCGTAGATGCAGTTGCAACTGATTTATTATATGGTGGTAATGAAAGAACAATCACCGCAGGTAAATATTATTATGATTACCCATCAGCGGCAATTGTTGGAGGAGTACCATCGGTATCTCAACAAAAAGACCCAACTGTAACGGCAATCAATTATGTAAAAGGATTATCAACTGAATTAGTTGGTGGAAATATATTTGTAACATCATCAAATGAAATTGATTTTGTTTATGATTCAGTTAAATTGAATAGAGGATTTATTCAAAATGAAACTGTTGCGTTTGTAAACGCTAAATATCCAAACTTACAATACAATGAAGTAAGTTGTAGTAGAGATACTGGATTTATCGTAGATGCAGTAATAACTGATTTAAAATATGGTGGTAACCAAAGAACATTAACTGCTGGTGAATTCTATTATAGATTCCCATCTAAAGCAACTAATGTTCAATTAGGTGAAACAACTGATGCAGTAACTTATATATCTGATTTAGTTAACGAAATTGTATTACAAAATACTTTAACAATTCCAACATTAACTGAGAATTCTGAAAATGTAATAAAAACTACATCAGAAACTCAAACATTAGGAAGTGGAACAACTGAAGTATCGGTATTAAACGCTGTAAGTTCATCATTTGGTATTGTAATGGATATTGTTGTAAATGGAACTGGTTCTTTACCAATAACATCTGAATATACATCATCAATTGGTGATTCAGAAACGTTAGAAGCTTATTCATTGTTAAAATCAAACATACCATTTATACAATCGGAAACTATTGCATATTTATCATCGTCTTGGTCAGAAGCATCTTATAACGAATCAAGTTGTAGTAGAGATATTGGTTCAATCGTTAGTGGAGCAGCTGAAGATTTATTATTCGGTTCAGTTTCATCATCTGTATTTAATGGAAAATATTATTATGATTTCCCATCACAAGCACAGGGTACTCAATTGAATCAAACATTAGATGGAATTCGATACGCTAGTAGGTTGGCTAACAACATAATACAAAGTGTAACATACGTTACCTCTTCAATAGAGAACGTTACATCACATAACTTAATTAGAGATAATAAAGAGTTCATTCAATCAGAATCAATCGCTTACATATCTTCTTCTTGGAGTTCATTCGGATACAACGAAGAAACTTGTAAGAGAGATGTGGGGCACATTGTAGATGCAGTTTCTACTGATATTTTATATGGTGGAAATGAGAGAAGTGTAACTGCTGGTGATTTCTATTATAGATACCCATCGAACGCTACAACTTCAGAATTAGAACCAACTACAACTGGTATTGAATATGCTGGTGATTTAGTAGAGAAGTTAATTGTAAATAAAATATTCGTTTCACCATCAGTTGAAAGAATTGCTGGTAATGAAACGATATTAAAGAATAGAGAATTTATTCAGACGGAAGTTATATCATATGTTTCTTCTTCTTGGAGTAATTTTGAATATAACGAAGCGAGTTGTAGTAGAGATACTGGATATATCTTAGATGCAGTAGCAACTGATTTCCTATATGGTGGAAATGAGAGAAGTAGAACTGCTGGAGAATTTTATTACAAATATCCTTCATCGGCTACTGTTGCTGGTGATACATCGCCAACTGTAAACGCTCAATTATATCCTACTTTAGATGGTATAAAATACGCTAGTGGTATTTCGCAAGAATTGGTTCAAAATATAGAATTTGTAACAGCTTCAAATGAAGTATCATCTTCTTGGAACTCATTAAGAGAAAATAAAGAGTTTATTCAAAACGAAGTAATAGCATATGTTTCTTCTTCTTGGAGTGGTGTATTCTATAACGAAGATAAGTGTAAAAGAGATGTTGGTCATTTAATTGACGCAACTGCAACGGATTTATACTATGGTGGAAATGAACGAAGTGTAAATGCTGGTTCATTCTATTATTTATTCCCATCTGCAGCAACTGCAAAGGGAGTTCCTTCAACTACATCTCAATTAGACCCAACTGTTGATGGTATCAGATATGCTGGTAACTTATCAACTAAGGTAATTAAGAATGAAACTTTCTTACAACCATCGGCATCCGTATTAGTAGGAGCTGATTTGTTAGTTGGTAATAAAACGTTTATTCAGAAAGAAACAATCGCATTCCTAAGTTCATCTTGGAGTGAGTTTGAATATAATGAAGCTAGTTGTAGTAGAGATATTGGATATATCATCGATGCAGTTAGAACGGATTTAGTTTATGGTGGAAATGAAAGAAGTGTTCAGGCTGGAACATTCTATTACTATATTCCTTCAGTAGCAACTACTGAACAAAAGCCACAAACAACTGATGGTATTGATTTTGCTAAAGGATTATCTGAAAAAGTAATCTTAAAAGAACAATTGACAAGAGCATCATTCCAAACTAGACAATCAGTTGATTATTTAAGAGCTAGTAAGAAAGAATTACAATCAATTGCAATTTCATATACAAATGCGGCATTTCCAAATTTCGAATATAACGAAGATAAGTGTTATAGAGATACTGGGTTTATCGTAGATGCAATCGCAACTGATTTATACTATGGTGGAAATGAAAGAAGTATTGCAGCTGCAGAATCGTATTACACTGGTGTATATGGTTCAGCCGCAGAGGTAATTAATAACCAACAATATGAAACTGCAGATGTTAACCGATATTTACGAACTCAATTCCAACGAATTGTGAGAAACTCACCTTTAGAAGAATTTGGTTCATTAATTATTACAACTGGACATGATTTCTCATACGCTGGTGCTGGTGTAACTTATAAAGCATTACCTCCTAATCAGGGTGGTGCTGGTGTACCTGACCCAACTAAAGAAATTACTGAAATAGCTGGTGGTAGAGTGTTCTTTACTTCAGGTAATGAACTTGGGGATTTTAGAATTGGTACGGGACTTGTAATTAATCAGGCAACTGGTACATTGCAGGGTAGAACATTCTCTCGTTCACTATTTTCATTAGTTACACCATTCTCTCTTGCATTGGAAGGGTAATAATTAAAAAGATAATATTTATATAGGAAAAAGACAATAAAATGGCAGATGTATTTGTACCGCTAAATGCGTTTAAATCGATTGTAACAACTCTGACCGGTGAAGATGATATTGTATATTCCACACCAAGTGGGGTTTCAACTATCGTTCTATCTGCTCAGATTACTAATAATAGTAATTCCAATACGGAAGAGGTTACTGTAAAATTAGATTCAAACCGGAAAATACCAGAACCACAATTACAAAATGTGGTAAATACTGGTAGTTTTTATAGTGCTTCGGCATTATTAGAAATTAATAGAACTTATATTGAAAAGGAAGCAGCAGCATACGTTGGATTCCAAAACAATTTACAAGATATACCATTTTCATTTACATCATCAATATTTGAGGAAAGAATACATACTGCATTTGATGGTATTGTGTTTGATATCGAAAATGGTGGTACATTGAGAACGAAAAAAGCAGCATTATCATTTTATGATAAAAACGGAGTTAGTTTAATCATAGGTGATGCTCAATTGACATCATCATATGATGCTATCACTTACGCAAATACTCTAACCAATCAAATTTTACTAAATGAATCAGTAACTGGTTCAGCGGATGTACTTAGATTATATCAAACTACATTTACTCAATCATACGATGAAAGTATAGTTCCTGAAAGTGGTTCTATTTCGTTAATAACAGATTTACTTACAATAGTAGCAGATACTGTATATAACCCAACAAGAGTACCACAAGAAAAAATTGAATTTATTAGTAACTTTCCTATACCAAAGGGAGATTCACTATCACCCGTTGTGGCCGGAAAATTAGTATTAGAGCAAGATTTTGGGTTAGTATTTTCTGGTTCGGAGGATTTAAAAGTTGTACTTTCTATTTTGGAAAGTGCAAATGAATAATAGTTAAGTTGAAAAATAATAGATGAGTCAATTATTAAGCGGTAAGGTAAGAGTAGTTCGTCCGCAGGATGTATCGGATGATAGATATGAGTATTTATCGCTACAGGAAGCGGAACCTAATTTAGGTATTCCACTAAGTGGGAGTATCGCAAGTGGCTCGGTTGCACTTATTGCGTCAGATGTAGATGGAAATCGTTTATTTATCACTAAAATCCAATTAGAAGAATTTAGTGGTTCATTTAGTGGTTCTTTTGCAGGTGATGGTTCCGAATTAAATAACCTACCTTTTTCAAGTCAATTAATAAGTGGGTCTGCATCCGCATCAATAGCACCAAACACTGGATTCTTAGTAAACGTATCTTCATCATTTGATGGTGATGTGGATGTGAATGGTGATGTTAGAGTTACTGGTGATTTATATGTAGATGATAGAATAGTAGCTAGGGAAATCTTAGTAGAAATAGTATCATCATCAATTATATTCTCATCTGGTTCAAACAAGTTTGGTAACACACCAGATGATTTGCAAGAATTTACTGGTTCAGTTGGAATGAATGGTTCGTTAAACGTAGAGGGTGATATCTCAACAACTAATGTAACCGCTTCAATCGTATCATCTTCACTTTTTATCGGAGATGGTAGCCAATTATTCAACCTACCAGCCGCAGAGCAATCATCAAGAATAGCAGATGGTGCAGTAAGTGCTTCGGTAGATAACGAAACCGGATTTATTGTAATATCAAAAGAAAGTGGTTCACAATTCACTGGTTCATTATTTGTAAGTGGTGGTATATCACTTGGAAGTGGTAGTGTATTTAGTGGTAGTGGGGCAAATCTATTTGATATACCAAAAGCAGCATTAACCCCTGATGCATTATTATCATCATTCATTACAAGCGGGTCTGTTACCGCATCTGTTGACCCTAACTTTGGATTCAAATTAGAGGGTACCGATAGAGCAGAATTTAGTTCATCACTTTTCGTAAGTGGTGGAGTTTCATTAGGAAGTGGTTCAGTATTTAGTGGTAGTGGTGCGGATTTATTTGATATACCCCGTTCAGCACTTACACAAGATGCTTTATTATCCAATGTAATAGTAAGTGGTTCCGTAACCGCATCTGTTTCACCAAGCAAGGGACTTGTGGTAACTTCAATAGAAAGTGGTTCAACATTCTTCGGAGATATAAAATTACAAACTGGTTCATTTAGTGGTAGTGGGGCAAATTTATTCAACATACCCAGATCAGCAATAACTGAAGATGCTGATTTATCAACATTTATAACAAGTGGTAGTATAACTGCTTCTGTAACACCTGATGATGGATTTGTTGTAACTTCAATAGAAAGTGGTTCAACTTTCTTTGGGGATGTTAGGGTAGAAAGTGGCTCAACCTTTAGTGGTAGTGGAGCAGATTTATTTGATATACCCCGTTCAGCATTTACTGGAGATGCATTTAGAATTGCTAGTGGTAGTGTAACTGCCTCTGTAACACCTAATGACGGATTTGTTGTAACTTCAATAGAAAGTGGTTCAACTTTCTTCGGTGATGTTACATTATCATCTGGTTCAATATTTAGTGGTAGTGGTGAGGGGTTATTTGATATACCTCGGTCAGCACTTACTAACGATGCATTATTATCAACTGAAATTGTTACTGGTTCAATTACAGCATCGGTAACTCTTGAAGAAGGACTTGTAGTTACTTCAGTTGAGAGTGGTTCTACATTCTTTGGAGAAGTGAGAGTAGAAAGTGGCTCGGCATTTAGTGGTAGTGGTGAAAAGTTAAGAGATATACCATTTTCAGCACTTTCAACAGATGCACAAGATTCAATTACATCATTAGTATCTGATGAATCGAAAATATTAGTAAGTGGTTCGGTTTCTGCATCTGTTGATGCTGAAAATGGATTCATAGTAACATCAATCGCAAGTGGTTCAACTTTCTTTGGAAATGTAGGTGTAGCTAGCGGTTCTTCTTTTAGTGGTAGTGGTGCATTATTAAACGATATACCATTCGCAGCTATCTCAACAACATCTGATGATACATTTTCTTCAATAATCTCAGGCGATTCAAAACGATTGATAACTGGTTCCATAACGGCATCAGTTGATATAAATAAAGGATTCGTAATTGAATCGAAAGAAAAAGGAACTCAGATTACTGGTTCTGTTAATATTAGTGGTTCAATATCATCTTCAGTATTTGAAGGAGATGGTAGTGGATTAGTTAATATACCTCGCTCGGCACTTACTGAAGATGCACTTGTATCAACGGAAATTACTACTGGTTCCATAACGGCATCTGTAACACCAGAAAATGGATTTACAGTAACATCAGTAGAACTTGGTTCTACATTTAGTGGTTCTATAAATGTTGATTTAGCAGTAACTGCGTCTGGATTCAAAGGTAGTGGTAGGGATTTAACTGATATAGTAACTACACAATTAGTTAGTGGAGCTGTAATTGCTGATGTATCACCTGACGCTGGATTTAGAGTAGTATCTCAAACAGTTGGTTCACAATTTACTGGTTCAGTAAGTGTGGATACATCAATGCAAGCTGTAACATTCGTATCAGCATCTACGTTTAAAGGTAGTGGTGCTGAATTAACTGATATAGTAATTACTGAAATAATAAGTGGAGCAGTTTCTGCAACGGTTACACCTGATGATGGATTTGTAGTAACCTCTAATGATAGTGGTTCTACATTTGTTGGTAGTGTTGATGTGGATGGTTTAGTTACTGTAACTGATTCAATTAACATAACAGGTAACGTATCCGCATCTATGTTTACTGGAAGTGGAGCTGGGTTATTCAATATACCTCGTTCGGCACTTACTGAGGAGGCTTTACTAATAAGTGAAATTGTAAGTGGTAGTATAACTGCATCTGTATCACCTGATTCTGGGTTTACTGTTACTTCAATAGAAAGTGGCTCAACCTTCTTAGGTGAAGTTAGAGTAGAAAGTGGGTTTACATTTAGTGGTAGTGGGGCAAATTTATTTAATATACCTCGCTCGGCACTTACTGAAGATGCTGATTTATCAACATTTATTACAAGTGGTAGTGTAACTGCATCTGTAACACCAGAAAATGGATTTGTTGTAACTTCGATAGAAAGTGGTTCTACATTTAGTGGTTCTGTATTTTTATCATCCGGCTCATTCTTTAGTGGTAGTGGAGAACAGTTATTCGATATACCAAAATCAGCAATATCTGATTTAGATACTTCATTAATATTTAGTGGTAGTGTATCTGCTTCAACTAGACCATCTACCGGTTTTACTGTTACTTCAATAGAAAGTGGCTCAACCTTCTTAGGTGAAGTTAGAGTAGAAAGTGGTTCCGTATTTAGTGGTAGTGGAGAAAAGTTATTCGATATACCAAAATCAGCAATATCTGATTTAGATAGTTCATTAATTTTTAGTGGAAGTGTAACCGCATCGGTTGAACCTACTGATGGATTTATTGTAACATCTATCGTAAGTGGTTCAACATTCTTCGGAGATATAAAATTACAAACTGGTTCATTTAGTGGTAGTGGTGCTAAACTATTTGATATACCAAGAACAGCACTAACCCCTGATGCATTAGTTAGTACATTAATTACATCTGGTTCGGCAACGGCATCTATTTCACCAAACTTTGGGTTTGTTGTTAACACCTCATCATCTATTGAAGGTGATTTAACTGTTGATAATGATTTATATGTAGGTGGAGCAATAAACGCAACTGAACTTAATGTAACATTCATAAACTCAGAAGTAATTTATTCTTCTGGTTCAAATCAGTTTGGTGATAGTATTACTGATAGACAAGAATTTACTGGTTCTATAAACGTTAGTGGTTCACTTAACGTTGATGATGGAATCATTGGTGGTGATGGTAGTGGTCTATTTAATATACCACAATCAGCATTAACTGAAGCTGCAACCTTAATCGCAACTGGTAGTGTAACGGCATCAGTACATCCGATACGTGGGTTTGAAGTAAATTCAAAAAGTAAATTTGAAGATACTCTAACTATTACTGGTAGTTTAATTGTAAATAACCAAAATAGAGTAACAGATAATTTAACTAAAGTAATTACAGTACAATCTACTGATGCTGGTAACAAATATTTTGTAGATGGTATTTTAAGACCTCTTATTTACTTAACTGTTGGTAACACTTATACGTTTAATCAATCAGATTCAAGTAATTCAACTCATGAAATAAGATTCTCCACTACCGATGATGGTACGCATGGTGGTGGTAGTTCATATACAACGGATGTAGATAATGGTAGTATAGCAGCTGGAACTAATGGTTCTGCAGTTACTATTGAAATAACTTCAGAGACACCAACAACTTTATATTATTATTGTTTAAATCACTCTGGAATGGGTGCTAGTACTTTACAATTAAATGTATTCCCATCATCAAATTCATTAATTGAAGATGATGTTAAAATAAGTGGTTCATTAATTGTAACTGAAAATATAACTGCAAATATAATAAACGCTGAACAATATAGTGGTTCATTCTTTAGTGGTAGTGGACGGGATTTATTTGATATACCATTCTCTAATTTAACTGGAGATGCATTCAAAATCGTAAGTGGTTCAGTAACCGCATCAGTTTCACCAAATGATGGATTTGTAGTAACCTCAAAAGATAGTGGTTCACAATTTACTGGTTCATTATTTATAAGTGGTGGAGTTGAAATAAATAGTGGTTCATCGTTTAGTGGTAGTGGTGAGAATTTATTCAACATACCTTTAGCAGCATTTACACCGGCTGCACAAGATGCAGTTGATGCTATCTTATCGTTCGAAGCTGGTAGAATATCAACTGGTAGTGTAACGGCATCGGTTGATGTTGAAAGAGGATTCATCGTAGATTCTGTAATTAGTGGTTCTACTTTTAGTGGTTCATTATTTGTAAGTGGTGGTATTAGTGTAATTAGTGGTTCTGTATTTAGTGGTAGTGGTGCTGATTTATTTGATATACCATTTACCGCACTTTCGCAAGAAGCTATTAACGCACTTATATCTACCGAAATAAAAAGTGGTAGTGTTACAGCTTCAGTTGCACCTGATACTGGATTTGTAGTAACTTCTATTGAAAGTGGTTCTACATTTACGGGTTCAGTTGATATTAGTGGTTCAATCTCAGCTTCATTATTTGAAGGAGATGGTAGTGGATTAACAAACATACAATTGGCAAACTTATCGTTAGAGATAAGTCAAATAACATCTGGTTCTGTAACTGCATCGGTTGACCCAATTGAGGGATTTGTAGTAACATCATTAGATAGTGGTTCTACATTTACAGGCTCAGTTGATGTAAGTGGTTCATTTACTGTTACTGGTGGGATTATAACTGGTGATGGTAGTGGTATTACAAATATTGATTTGGCTAACTTATCGATTGATGCATCCAGTATCTTTACGGGTTCAGTTACTGCATCTGTAAAAGAAGATGGTCGATTTATAGTTGAAGATTCCACACACGTAGTTAAATCAGAATTTAGTGGTTCAATATTTGTATCAGAATCTGTAATAGCTAGAGCATTTATTGGTGATGGTAGCCAAATTACAAATGTACAAGCCGCAGCATCCCCAAAGATAGCTAGTGGTTCGGCAACCGCATCAGTTGAGAGTGGTGAGTTCTTCATTGTAAACTCATTTAGTGGTTCACAATTTACATCATCAGTTGATATTAGTGGTTCTGTATCAGCATCACTGTTCATTGGTGATGGTGGTGGTTTATTCAATATTCCATTAGATGCACTTGAAGATTTACAATTAGTAAAAATTAACTCTGGTTCCGGTGAAGCAATAATTGACCCTGATAAGTTATTTGTGAATGTTCCAATAACCGCATCTCGATATGATGGTGATGGTAGTGGATTATTTAACATACCAGCGGAATCATTACAAGATTTAAAATTAGATAAAATTGAAAGTGGTTCAGCTGTTGCAATTATTTCACCTGATAGAGGGTTAGAAATAAATGTAGGAGTTAGTGTATCTCAATCACTTAGTGTAAGTGGTGGGTTATTCATAACTGGTAGTGATGTTATTGCTGCAAGTGGTTCAACATTCGTTGGTGATGGTAGTGGGTTAAGTAATATTAACATCGCTAACTTAGCATTTGAAACTTCCTTATTAGAAAGTGGTAGTGCAACTGCAGAAATTTCACCAAACTTAGGATTACAAATAAACACATCAGCATCCATTAGTGGAGGATTGAGTGTAGAAAAAAATATATACTCACCAATTATTAATGGTGGGCAAATTACTGGTTCACTTTATGGTGGGTACTATGGTGAAGGCGATGCAGTAGATAGGGATATTCTTATTTATGATGATGCTCGTTCTAAATATGTACCTGTACCTGAATCAACACCAACAATTGCTGAACCATTTACAAACGTAACTGAGGTAACTATTGTACACAACTTTGATGTTGAATATCCAATAGTACAGGTTTACGAAACTGGTTCAAATGGAATGATTATTCCACAAGCTATTGAACCTCTTAATAGTAACTCTATTAAAGTAACCTTTAGTGGATTGACAAGTGGACACGTTGTTGTTGGTAGTGGAGGTTCTAAAATAAGTGGAGCAGTTAGTGGAGATAATGTAATTGGAATTGTACCATCGGCATCTAGAGCAAGTTCAGCACTTATTGCGGATACTGCAACAAATGTTGCTGGATTAGATTCAGCATCTATTGCTTTACTTAATAATTTAGAAAACTTTGTATTAAACGAACAAACCGCATCTATGACGGTGTTGAGTTCATCGTTCGCTCTTACCGCATCATATGCATTAAACGCAGCTTCATCTGATTCATCTGGTGATATTAGTAGTGATATAACTGCTTCTATGAGTGTTGCAACCGCATCATACTCACATTACGCATTAACTGCTTCTTACGCATTAAATGCTGGAGAAGCTGGTGGGGGTGGAGATTTAACTTCGGCACAAACGGCATCGATGTATGTTTACTCATCATCTTTTTCCTCAATTGCAGAATTTGCTTTAAACGCTGGTGGTAGTGGAGCTGGATTCCCATTTGAGGGATATGCTGAACTAACTGGTAGTTTAGATATAAGTGGTAGTTTAATAATCACAGGTAGTACGTTTATACAAAACTTAGAAAGTGGTTCATCTGATTTCGTAGTAACATATAACGAAACAACTGGTAGATTAGAAAAAAGAGATATAGAAGCAGCGCAAGGCGCCGATGGTACTTCTGGTAGTAGTGGTACATCTGGTAGTAGTGGTACATCTGGTTCATCGGGTACTTCTGGTTCATCTGGAACATCTGGTTCAGATGGTACATCTGGTTCATCTGGTACTTCTGGTACTTCTGGAACTTCTGGAACTTCTGGGACAAGTGGTACGAGTGGTACTTCTGGTTCTTCTGGTTCGTCTGGTTCAAGCGGAAGTAGTGGTAGTTCTGGAACGAGTGGTACAACTGGTACTTCTGGTTCATCTGGAACATCTGGTACTTCTGGAACATCTGGTACTTCTGGAACATCTGGTTCATCAGGCTCAAGCGGTAGTAGTGGAAGTAGTGGAAGTAGTGGTTCATCTGGTACAACTGGTTCGCATGGAACATCTGGTTCTTCTGGTTCTTCAGGCTCAAGCGGAAGTGGTGGTACATCTGGTTCATCTGGTAGTAGTGGAACATCTGGTTCATCTGGTAGTAGTGGTACATCTGGTTCATCCGGTTCATCTGGAACATCAGGTTCTTCTGGTTCTTCTGGTTCTTCTGGAACATCGGGTTCAACCGGTAGAGAAGGTGGTAGATTATACACAGTAACCAACAATGGCTTTAATTATTCTTTTGCTGGATATGTTGGAAATTTCCCAACATTAACATTAGTAAAGGGAGAACTTTATTACTTCGATGTAAGTGGCGTAAGTATATCTCACCCATTCGCTATACGATTAGCAGATGGTGATTCAACATCAGTACCTGGTATTGATAATAATGATACTGTTAGTGGAAAGTATGGTACCGATGTATTAATAAAATATAGAGTTCCCGAAGATGCTCCTAATAGTATAGTTTATCAATGTGTTAATCATTCTGGGATGATTGGAACGATTAGTATTGTAAATAAAAATGGTACTTCTGGTACATCTGGTTCATCTGGTACTTCTGGAACGAGTGGGAGTAGTGGTTCGTCTGGAACTTCTGGAACATCTGGTTCTTCTGGAACATCTGGTTCTTCTGGAACATCTGGAACTTCTGGTTCAGCAGGTTCAGCAGGAACGAGTGGAAGTAGTGGTACATCTGGTACAAGTGGTAGTAGTGGAAGTAGTGGAACATCTGGTTCTTCTGGAACGAGTGGTACATCAGGTTCATCTGGTTCGTCTGGAACGAGTGGAAGTAGTGGAACATCTGGAAGTAGTGGTTCATCTGGTTCATCTGGAAGTAGTGGTACTTCTGGTACATCTGGAACTTCTGGTAGTAGTGGAAGTAGTGGTTCTTCTGGAAGTAGTGGAACATCTGGAAGTAGTGGAACATCTGGTTCATCTGGTAGTAGTGGTAGTAGTGGAAGCAGTGGTTCTTCTGGAAGTAGTGGAACATCTGGAAGTAGTGGATTGAGTGGTAGTAATGGAACTTCTGGTTCTTCTGGTTCAAGTGGAACGAGTGGGGAGAGTGGTTCTTCTGGAACTTCTGGGACATCTGGAACGTCTGGGACATCTGGGACAAGTGGAGAAGCTGGTTCATCGGGTACATCTGGAACAAGCGGTACATCTGGTGTAAGCGGTTCTTCTGGAACTTCTGGAACTTCTGGAACTTCTGGGACAAGTGGAACTTCTGGTGAAGCTGGTTCATCTGGAACGAGTGGTACGTCTGGTTCTTCTGGAACAAGCGGTACTTCTGGAACGAGTGGTAGTAGTGGTTCTTCTGGTACATCTGGTACTTCTGGTTCAAACGGAACATCTGGTACATCTGGTACATCTGGTAGTAGTGGTACATCTGGTTCATCTGGTTCATCTGGTTCATCGGGTACTTCTGGAACTTCAGGTTCAAATGGAACATCTGGAACGAGTGGGAGTAGTGGTTCTTCTGGTACATCTGGTACATCTGGTAGTAGTGGTAGTAGTGGTTCAACTGGTACATCTGGTACATCTGGTACATCAGGTTCATCTGGTTCGTCTGGAACTTCTGGTTCAACTGGTACTGATGGTACATCTGGAACAAGTGGTATAAGTGGTTCTTCTGGAACGAGTGGCACATCAGGTTCGTCTGGTTCATCTGGGACAAGTGGTAGTAGTGGTTCTTCTGGAACTTCTGGAACATCTGGTTCTTCTGGACAAGATGGTACATTATTTGGTAGTAGTGGTACATCTGGTAGTAGTGGTAGTAGTGGTACTTCTGGTTCTTCTGGTTCTTCTGGAACATCTGGTTCTTCTGGACAAGATGGTACATTATTTGGCTCATCTGGAACGGCTGGAACGAGTGGGAGTAGTGGTTCTTCTGGTACTTCTGGTTCTTCTGGTACAACTGGTACATCAGGTTCATCTGGGCAAGATGGAACTTTCTTTGGTTCATCTGGTTCATCTGGTACATCTGGTTCTTCTGGTAGTAGTGGTACTTCTGGTTCTTCTGGTACAACTGGTACATCAGGTTCGTCTGGGCAAGATGGTACTTTATTTGGAAGTAGTGGTACATCTGGAACGAGTGGAAGTAGTGGTTCTTCTGGAACTTCTGGAGAAAGTGGTTCAGCAGGTACATCTGGTTCATCTGGACAAGATGGAACTTTATTCGGTTCTTCTGGTACATCTGGAACGAGTGGAAGTAGTGGTTCTTCTGGAACTTCTGGAGAAAGTGGTTCAGCAGGTACATCTGGTCAAACTGGAACATCTGGGCAAGATGGTACTTTCTTTGGAAGTAGTGGTTCTTCTGGAACTGCTGGAATATCTGGTTCATCTGGAACATCTGGATTGGGTAGTAGTGGTACTTCGGGTATCTCTGGAACATCTGGGCAGGATGGTACTTTCTTTGGCTCATCTGGTTCATCTGGGACAAGTGGGGAGAGTGGTTCATCTGGGACATCTGGATTAGGAAGTAATGGAACATCTGGTATTAGTGGAACATCTGGACAAGATGGTACTTTATTTGGTTCATCTGGTTCATCTGGAACTTCTGGTTCAAGCGGAAGTAGTGGTACATCTGGATTAGGGAGTAATGGTACATCTGGTATCTCTGGTTCATCTGGACAGGATGGTACTTTCTTTGGTTCATCTGGTTCGTCTGGGACAAGTGGGGAGAGTGGTTCGTCTGGTACTTCTGGTTTAGGTTCAGATGGTACATCTGGAACTTCTGGTTCATCTGGACAAGATGGTACTTTATTTGGTTCATCTGGAACGGCTGGAACGAGCGGTGAGAGTGGTTCATCTGGAACATCTGGATTGGGTAGTAGTGGTACTTCGGGTATCTCTGGAACATCTGGGCAAGATGGAACTTTATTTGGAAGTAGTGGTACATCTGGAACGAGTGGAATAACTGGTTCATCTGGAACATCAGGATTAGGAACTAATGGTACATCTGGTTCTTCTGGACAAGATGGAACTTTATTCGGTTCTTCTGGTTCTTCTGGTACGAGTGGAATAACTGGTTCTTCTGGAACATCGGGATTAGGAACTAATGGTACATCTGGTTCTTCTGGGCAAGATGGAACTTTATTTGGAAGTAGTGGTTCTTCTGGTACTTCTGGTGAAAGCGGTTCTTCTGGAACATCTGGGTTAGGAAGTAGTGGTACTTCTGGTGTTAGTGGAACATCTGGGCAAGATGGTACTTTATTTGGGAGTAGTGGTTCTTCTGGTACTTCTGGTGAAAGTGGTTCTTCTGGAACGTCTGGATTAGGTTCATCGGGTACATCTGGTATCTCTGGAACATCTGGGCAAGATGGTACTTTATTTGGTTCATCTGGTTCATCTGGAACTTCTGGAGCTGGTTCATCTGGAACTTCTGGATTATCAGGTTCATTTGGTACATCTGGTATCTCTGGAACATCTGGATTGGATGGTACAAACTTCGGAACATCTGGTACTGCTGGAACATCTGGAGCTGGTTCATCTGGAACGTCTGGTGTAGATGGAGTACTTGGTTCAAATGGAACATCTGGAATATCCGGATTGGATGGTACAAACTTCGGTTCAGCTGGTAGTAGTGGTTCGTCTGGTACTTCTGGAGAAAGTGGAAGTAGTGGTACTTCTGGAGCTGGTTCTTCTGGAACTTCTGGTGAGAGTATAACCCAATTTGGTACAGCTAATGATGGTGTAGTTCGTTGGGATAATGATTTAGAATCTAATTACGTTAATACTGATTTAGTATATAATGGAACTTTACTAAGTGTAACTGGTAGTGTTAACACAACTGTGGATTTAATCGCTGGTGGTGATTTAATAGCAAGTGGTGAAGTTAGTGGTTCTACATCAATACATACGAAAAACTTTGTTGAACTTTATTCAACATTGGGAACAGGTGGTAGTACATCAATTGATTTAACATCAGCAAATAATTTTGAATATACTGTAAACGCAACTTCTACAATAGCATTCGCAAACTCACCAACGGCTCCGAAAGCATTTGGATTTACATTGGTATTAAACAATGGTGGTTCACAGGCGATAACGTGGCCAACTGGTACATTATGGGCAGGTGGAATAGCACCAGCATTAACTGCTAGTGGAACGGATATCTTGGTATTCTATACTTATGATGGAGGGGTAAGTTATTACGGATTCCTAACGGCAGTAAATTTAAGTTAAAAAGGTAATAGTTATGAATTATGAGTATAGCAAGGAGATTAATCGCATCATCAGGAGGAGGAGAAGTGGAACCATTTAAATTTCAATTAACATTATCCTCTGGTCAAACCTATGGGTTACCATTATTCTCAGTAGCTGGTACTCAACCTAACATTATAGTAGATTGGGGTGATAGTTCTGAAAGTACTGTAACAAATGTAAATGATGCAAATCGTTTTCATACATATACATCTGGTGGAACTTATACAGTTTCAATCATCGGTTCATTACCTGGATTTAGAGTAGATAACGATACCTATAAATTATTGTATAGTGCAATATTAGACTGGGGTAATGTTGGACTTCGTAGTTTAAATTTCTACGGATGTGTAAACATAACATCAATACCATCTGCAACGAATGGATTAAGTAGGGTAACTCAATGGAACAATACATTTAGAGGTACAAGTATAACATCGATACCATCTGGTTTATTTGCTTTTTCAACATCTGCATACGAATTTGTGGATACTTTTTCATTTACAAAGATAACATCAGTTCCTAACAATTTATTTGATAATAATACGGGTGTATCTTCATTCGCATCTACATTCAATGCATGTACATCTTTAGTGACTGTACCAAATGAGTTGTTTAGATATAATACAATTGTAATTAACTTTTCATCAACATTCAGAAACAATAGAGCATTAACAAACATACCAACATTTCAGTATAATCAAAATGTTAGTATCTTTTTAAATGTATTTAATATGTCATCGACTAATAATGGTTCCTCAAATTGGGGAACTGTTGAAGCATTATGGAGTAGAAACCCCGAACCTTTAGGTGTAAACGCATTTAACAATTGTACTGGGGCAACAAATTTTAGTTCAATACCTATAAATTGGAAATAATTATGTATTTAAAGATAGACAACGAAAATATAATATATCCATATACAATTAGTGATTTAAAAGCTGAAAATAGTAATATAAGCTTTCCTACATCACTTACTAATGATTCTTTGGAAGATTTTAACGTATATCCAGTCACTTCAATTAATTGTGGTAGTGATTATACAAAAAACTACGAAGAGGATACTCCGATACTATCTGGTTCGGTATATATCCAAGTTTGGAACGAAACAAACGCTTCAGATGAAGAAATTTCAACAAAAGTTGAAGAAAAGTGGTTAGAAATTAGAGAACTTAGAGATACTTTACTTACACAATCGGATTGGACTCAATTCCAAGATTCACCAATAACAGGTTCTACTCTAACTGAGTGGCAAACTTACAGACAATCCCTAAGAGATATAACATCTCAATCAAATCCATTTTCTTTGAGCTGGCCAGCTCGACCTTAGAAGGTAAAAGATAAATACTTTATATTTATATCTAAATAGAATAGATTTAAAGTGATATGAGAATAGATTCACCAAGTTTTTCGGGTTCAATCAACCAAGCACCATCGGCATACGCTGATTTGAGTGGTTCCTTTACTGGTTCCTTTACTGGAAGTTTTAAAGGTGATATATCAGTAGATACAGCGGAGTTTACTAACCTAAGTGTAAAGGATTCCCTTCAAATTGGGTATGAGAAAGATAATACAACTGAATTTGTATTAGTATCAAGTGGTTCAATAAATGTTTCTGGTTCAATTGATTTACAGGGTGGTTCATATAATGTGGATGGGGTAAGTGTATTAGATTCAGCAATAGCATTCGCAATAGCATTAGGATAAAACATAAAATATGGCAAATACATTTAAAAATAGTATAAAAGGACCCGCTGGAACCAGTGGGTTATCAGTTTATTCCTGTCCAGCGGCAACATCTGCAACTGTGATTGGTGTGAATGTAGCTAATATCGTAGCACAAAATATAGAAATTGATGTTGAAATAACTGATAATTCGGCTGGGGTAACAAAATATTTAGTAAAGGGGGCAACACTCCCACAAGGTTCATCAACTATTTTAGTAGGTGGTGACCAAAAAGTAGTATTAGAAGCAAATGATTCAATAACTGTAACATCTTCGGTAAATTCATCGGTAGATGTTGTAGTATCGGTATTGGAAATTACATAAAATAAAAAAGTGAATGAAATACACAGGTAAAAACCCAAATGGTTTAAATCAAATCAGTCAAAGTTTACTATCATTAGATGTAAATGGAGTTGAGCAACTAAATATTTCAACTGATTCGGTTATTATTAACACCGAATTATCAGTTGAGAAAGGTATTTCTGCCGTTTCATATACTGGTTCGGTATTTAGTGGAAGTGAGGTGGTTACATCCACACTTACTGCAGATGGTATCGTTGTAGGTACGATAGATGGTACAATTATTAGTGGTACTGAATTTAGTGGCTCATTTAGTGGGTCTTTTGAAGGTGACGGAAATTCTATAACCAATATACCTACATCAGCATTGGTTGGTGATATCAATAGAATTGCTGAAGGTGATTCTAACGCAACTATAACTGATGATAAACTTTCAATAAATGTTGATACTGATATAACTGGTTCAGTATTAGTAACAAACACACTTTCAGCATCTTTTGTAGAAGGTGATGGTAGTAGGTTGTTTAATATATCAGCTGATTCGGTTGGTGATATTAATAGATTACAATCTGGTTCCGCAACAGCTATAATCTCTCCTAATGAAGGTTTAGTTACCAATGTAGGAATTGTAACTCAAAAGTATTTGGGTGTGTCTGGTTCTGCTAATATAGCTGGAGACTTAGATGTAGAAGGAACTGCAACAATCCAAAACTTAAATGTTGAGGGAATAATTACAACAACTGAGTTAAAGGCAACTTACATTTCATCATCAATAATTTACGCAACTGGTTCAAACAAATTTGGAGATGATTCTTCAGCTGTTCAAGAGTTTACTGGTTCGGTTAGAATAAAAGATACAATACAAATACCAAAATATTCATCAGACCCTGCATCTGGTAGAGTTGGTGAAATATATTACAACGATACTGATACTAACATATATCGATATACAGGTACCGAATGGTTAGAGGCAGCTGGAACGGCTGGTTCTTCTGGAACATCTGGAACATCTGGAACATCTGGTACTTCTGGTTCTTCTGGTACATCTGGTACATCTGGTTCTTCTGGAACATCTGGTGAAGATGGTACTGATGGAAGCGGTGGTACTTCTGGTACTTCTGGTACTTCTGGTACATCTGGAACATCTGGTTCTGGTGGTACATCTGGTTCTGGAGGCACATCAGGAACTTCTGGTACATCTGGAACGTCTGGTTCTGGTGGTACATCTGGTACTTCTGGAAGTAGTGGTACAAGTGGTACATCTGGTTCTTCTGGTGAAGATGGTACTGATGGTAGTGAGGGTACTTCTGGTACTTCTGGAACAAGCGGTACTTCTGGTACTTCTGGTTCTTCTGGTACAAAGGGAACTGCTGGTAGTGGAGGAACATCTGGTTCATCTGGATTTGGTTCGTCTGGTACAAGTGGTAGTGGTGGAACTGCTGGAACTGGTGGTAGTGGTGGTACTTCTGGTACTTCTGGTACTTCTGGTACTTCTGGTACTTCTGGTACTTCTGGTGAAGATGGTACTGGTGGAACATCTGGGACAAGTGGAACATCTGGGACAAGTGGAACAAACGGAACTGCTGGAACTGGTGGTAGTGGAGGTACTTCTGGTACTTCTGGTACATCGGGAACTTCAGGTACATCTGGTACATCTGGTACATCCGGATTGGATGGAGCTACTGGAACTGGTGGAGCTACTGGTACATCTGGGACAAGTGGAACATCTGGAACATCTGGAACATCTGGAACAACCGGTACTTCTGGAACAAGCGGTACTTCTGGAACATCTGGAACTAACGCAACGGCTGGTTCTGGTGGAACGGCAGGTACTTCTGGAACTTCTGGAACTTCTGGTACTTCTGGAACAAGCGGTGTTGATGGTACATCAGGAACATCTGGGACAAGTGGAACATCTGGAACATCTGGAACTAACGGAACTGCTGGTAGTGGTGGTACAAATGGAACTGCTGGAACTGGAGGAACTTCAGGAACGAACGGAACTGCAGGAACTGGTGGTACAAATGGAACTGCTGGTAGTGGAGGTACATCTGGTAGTGGTGGTACAAATGGAACTGCTGGAACTGGAGGAACTTCAGGAACGAACGGAACTGCAGGAACTGCTGGAACTGGTGGTACAAATGGAACTGCTGGTAGTGGGGGTACATCTGGTACATCTGGGACAAGTGGAACATCTGGAACATCTGGAACATCTGGAACAACCGGTACTTCTGGAACAAGCGGTACTTCTGGAACATCTGGAACGAACGGAACTGCTGGTAGTGGTGGTACAAATGGAACTGCTGGTAGTGGAGGTACATCAGGAACAAATGGAACTGCTGGTAGTGGAGGTACATCCGGAGCATTAGCATTAACTGGTACTACTAACAATGGTTTACTTACCTATGATGGTACTGGGGCAAACGTTGAGAGTAATCTTACTTTCGATGGAACAACATTAAACTTAACTGGTAACTTAAATGTTACTGGTACACAAACAACTGTCAATACTGAAATAATTCAATTGGCAGATAATATTATAACTCTTAATTCAAACTTTACAACTGGTACTCCATCGGAGAATGCAGGTATTGAAGTATTAAGAGGTTCATCATCAACAAAATCATTTTATTGGAAAGAATCATCAGATAGATGGTATTCAGATTCAAACTTTGAAGTGTTTGGTGATTTATATACACAACGCATAAATACTGGACAAGGACTTACTGAGGTTTACAATATGAACCAAAACGTTCGTTCAACTGATTCACCTACATTCGATGGATTAACCATTGGTGATAGTGGTAACACAGGTACAACTCTAAACATTATAGCAACAAATACTGCTGGTTCTGGTGCACAAACCGCTATGATTAATATGAGTGGTTATGAAGGTAGAGCAATTGGTACTATGTTTACTGATGTATCTTATAGTGGTAGAGAATGGTTTGCTGGTTTACGATATAGTGGTGGATTCGCAAATTACCAAATTGGATACGATTTAACTGGTGGACAAGCTGAATACGCAACGAACTCAATGCTTACCATAAACGATAGTGGAAACGCATTTTTCAAAGGGTATGTATCAGCTACGAGTTTTAGACCAACTAACATAGTAACAAATAGAATTGTTAAATTTGATGGAACTGATTTAGATGATTCTATAATGAGTGATGATGGTTCTACTGTAACTCTTAGTGGTAATTTAAGTGTAACTGGTAACATTGTTGGTGACCTAAGTGGTGTTGCTAATGATGCAAATAGATTAAAAGCCGAAGATAATAGAACTATCTCACCATCGGAATTAGGTGTAGGTAGATTAAAATTTGGATTCACATCATACAATAATAATAATTCAGGTCCTTGGGCTGATTTCTTACATCTACGTTCGTACACCGATTCATCTGGTGGCTCGGATAACTTAGTGATGTTTAATAAGAGTGGTATTGGAATGAGAATCTGGCAACAAAGCTTCGGTTCTGCAACCGCATACTCATCTTATGTAGATGTGTTAGATACTGGTGCTGGTAACCAAACAAAGAGTGGATATATACAATCCAATTCTTCGTTAAGAGCACCGATATTCTACGATTCAAACAATACTGGGTATTATGTAAATCCAGGAGCTACTGATTATTCAGCTGTATTTAGACAGCACGTTACAATAGGGGATAGTTCACAATATAAACCTAACTCAGGTAATTGGGGAGCAAGATTGAACGTAGTAGATAATGTCCATGCTAAAATAACAGTTGGGCAAGATGCTAACGATATGTTGAGTGTATGGTATGCTCATACAGGACAATCATCTGCTAAATTTGGAATGGAATCAAACCATAACTTAGAATTTATTACAAATAATAGTACTAAGTTAACAATTGATACTAACGGTAACACCCAAGCAACAACCTCGTTAAGAGCACCGATTTTCTATGATTCAAATGATACTGGAAGATATGTAAATCCAAATGGTACATCACAACTGGGTACTATCAATATGAACAATGGTAATTTAACCGGAGTTAATCATATTACTATTAATGACCCTGGCCCAACTGAAGGTATTTCTTGGGCTGGTGGCAATCTTTGGAGAATTGTAGAATCACCTGATAATATATCAACTAATAGCGGTGGTAATTTACAAATAATTCAAAACTCTACCCGTAGAGCAACATTTAGAACTGATGGAAGTTTAAATTTACCATCTGGTGTGTTATTATCAAATGTAACAACAAATTGGCAACAATCTGCTAATAAAACAAACTTATTAAGAGGAGGTTCTTTTAGTAATACATTAAGCAACGATACATCAACCATAAAAATATTCCCAGCAACTGCTGGTAGAGGAATTGGAAACTATTGGGGTGGTATGTACTTCATGCACTTAGACCCTCAGAATTCTGGATGGGGCTCATCTTATACTGGTGGGCAAATGTGGATTGGTGGTAGAGTAATTGACCAACCTGGTCAAGAACGAAGTGCATTAGTATTCGCTACAAATAATTCAACAAGTGCAGGTTCACATCCATCTGAGAGAATGACTATTTTACCTGATGGTAATGTGTTAATCGGACAAACTTCGGTATCATATACAAATTCAGATAATACTCCGTTAGTGGGTGCTAAAACAAATAGTAAGTTACACATCAACGGTGGGATACAATTAACTAACGACAACGATGCTATCGTATTTGGTAGAGGTACTTCTACCTTTATGAAAGATGAAGAGCTTGGCTTCGGATGGGGTGGTGGTTTATATATGACCGATACTACTTACCTAAGAATCCGAAATAATAAAATTGTTTACAATACTAATGAATTTAGAGGTAATTTATTTAGAGATGTTAATAATTCCGCATACTATGTAGACCCAGCATCAACATCAAACTTAAATTCAATTACCGCTCAAGCAATAACTGTAAAGGGTAATCAGGTAAGAACTTATAAGCATTCTGGTTCTGATTTTACAAATGGTACATTAGTACAAACTGATATACCATCATCATCAACTTCAGGAGCATCATTTGTGTTAGAGGCAACTGGTAAAAGTTATAGTGCGGATACTCCATTCTCATTTATGGCACAGGGGTATTTGTATAATAACACTATTATAAATTCAAGTGGTGTACACTTTGGTAAACCAGGGTTCACTCAAATGAAGGTATTTAATAATGGTGGAACATTAGCATTCTGGTGGCCAAGAGTATCTTATTGGAATTCATTCTCAGTTAACGTTAGAGATGCTGGTGGTAGTGAGTTTAATAGAGTAACCTCTATTGGTAACTCAACTGAACCAACTGGTACTAAGAAGGTAACGATAACAATGAAGGTATCGACTGTGTATAACCAAAACATCAATACTGGTGATTTATACGCAACTCGTTATTATGATTCAAATAGTACTGGTTATTATTTAGACCCTGCTTCTACATCATACTTAAATGATGTAAGAGCTGATATATTTTACGATAGGAATGATACAAACTATTACACAAACCCAGCTTCAACTTCTAGGTTAAATACTGCTAATATAACAACATTAAATACCTATGGTACAACTACTTTAGGTAATGGTAACAATGATACAACTAATATCAATGATACTCTTAAATTATGGGCTACCGATAGTGGTGATGCTCACTTCTACTTTGGTGAAAGTTCATCTAGTGGATATGGTGACCATTATTATTGGGATAGTAGTTATACAACATATCATTACAGTAGAAATGCTGGAACTGATTCATTAATATCGAAACATGATACTCGTAATACCGATAGGATAACATATGGTAGAAATATTTCGTTTGATGATTATGGTAAGGGAATTACAGGTAGATACTCAGCAAGTAGATACCAATTACTATTCTCTATGGGGGATGCATATCAACTGCCTGATAGTGGTACAAGTACTGGTAACTTATATGGTGTAGCTTGGTCACATCCAAACGCTGGAGGTGCTGCAAGTAACCTAAATGACCACGGTATGTTAATTCTACTGAATGGTACTTTTAAGGCAGCAATATCAAGTAGAGCAGTATTTACAGATGAAGTAAGAGGAACATTATTCAGAGATTATAATAGTAGTGGATATTACTTAGACCCTGCATCAACATCAAACTTAAATGTTGTAAATGCAAATACATTTAATGGTACTTTTAATGGTACATTAACTGGTACGGCTCAAAACGCAAATCATTTAAATACAACGAGAGATACTCCTGAGAACTCATTACAATATTGGCAAGCATCTGGTCTTGGTATTACTGAGGCACCAACAACGGATTGGCATAATACTATAAGAATGGGACATGGTTCACCATTATCCTATTATAGTAATACATTGGCAATTCGTATGACTGGTTCTAATGTGGGTGATATCTACACCCAAACCATTCAGAGTGGTAATAGACAAGGTTGGAAAAGACATTGGAATGATGGTATAGCTATTAATTCAACATATGATATATCGGCACCAATATTCTATGATATAAATAATACTGGATATTATGTAAACGCTGCTTCAACTTCTAGATTTAATAGATTAGACTTCGGTAATAGTTCGTATTACATTCACTCTGGTGATTGGGGTATGCGAAACACAACACCATCTGGTTGGATTCAATTTGGACCTGCTAATACAAGTCATGCACACATTTATACTGATAGAAGTAACTTCTACTTTAATAAACAGATTAATGTATTGGGTGGTTCTCAGATGAATCAAAGTGATGTTAGAGGTAACATATTCTATACTAAGAATAATACTGCATATTATATTGATGGTGACGGTCAATCTAGATTAAATACGCTTACCTTAGTTGGTAATCGGATTGGATTCGTTAACACATCATTTGATGCTGAAATTAGAGTAAGTGATGATAATCCAAACGGAACTGGAGCTGAATTTGTATTCTATGGTGATACTCTTGCTGGACATGCACAACTTACTGCTAAGGTTGGTAACTTTACATCAAATGTAAGAACTCCGATAATGTACGATTCAAATGATACTTCGTATTATATAAATGCAGCATCCGATAGTAGACTGAATGGAAAATTACAAGTAGATGGTTCACATGGTGATACACAAATAGGTCTTAGATTACCTGCGGCTAGCAACGGAGCTGGTACTGGTGATGTAAATTTACAAATGTGGGTTTCTGAACCAGGTAATACTTGGGATTGGGCTGGATTTGGATATAACGTTAGTAATAGTATTAATGGTGGTGGTGGTGCACCAAACTTTGGTAGACATAATACTTCACATGGACAGGGGTATATGAGATTCAGTACTGGTGGTGATATCTATTTCTATAACACAAATACATCAGGTACTCGTTATCAGACGATGTCGTGGAACGCAAATAACACTGTTACTGCTAACAACTATTTAACTGGAACAAATTCATTAAGAGCACCAATTTTCTATGATTCAAATGATACTGGACATTACTTAAATCCTGCATCTACTTCTAGACTTAATAGAATAGATGTTGATATAATGTATGATAGAGATAATACATCATATTATGTTAGACCTGGTTCAACATCGTTATTTAATGATGCAAGAGCTAACATATTCTATTCTCGTAGTAATACTGGATACTATTCAGATCCTGAATCGACATCACGTCTAAATCAGGTAACTGCTAACTCAATTGATGCAACTAACATTAACAATACGGATGTATGGTCTGGTGATATTAATGTTGGGGGTGATGCAAATACATATTATCCTGTAACGTGGTATGGTGGAAATCAAGCTATTGTTTGTGAGATAGAAATTTATAGAAATTACAATGAAACCGCACCTTGGGACCCAATCGGAACAGGATCTCATAAAGGTGGATTAACGTTCAGACATACTACCAACTTTGGTGGATGGGGTGGAGCATCCTATGAAAGCAATATTGAAGATTTTAGAGAATCATATACAACAATGGTAGCTGATGTACAAAGATTCGCTAATAGTAGAGGATGGTGTATATGGTTAAGAGGTGGTGGAGCAGTATATCACGTTAGAATTAAAGGTAGAAGTGTTGGACCAACTGTAACCCTTGGAGCTTATGACCCTGGTGGTAATGGTACTGGTGTTACATCAAGAACTGATACACCTAAAACTAATTTATATAGTAGATTTCATTTACGTAATCAATACGTATATGCTGATAGATTTTATGATAACAATAATACTGGATATTACTTAGACCCTGCATCTACATCGTATTTAAATGATGTAAGGGCTAACATTTACTATGAAAGAGAAAACACCGCATACTACTTTGGTAGTTCGCAAGGTGATTTCAGAATGAGAAATGGTAGAATGGGTAGTGTTACCATTGAAAATGGTTCAACTCTTACATCGGTTAATGGAAATGGTAGAATTTATATGGGTGGTAACTTCCATATTGATGCATATAATGGAAACGATATCTATGTAAACTATTATTCTAATAGAAGATTCAGAGTATTCAATGGTTCATCTAATGAATCGTTTAGAGTAGATACTGATAGAATTGTTTACGCATACTCACAACTTCGTACTCCAATTGTTTACGATTATAATGATACTGGATATTATTCAGACCCTAGAAGTACATCTAGATTCAATGAGATGCGTGCAACGTATAGATTACACATTGGTGATGAATCTAATTTATACAATGGTGTAGTTGGTGAAGCTCGTAGACCTGACTTAACTATTAAAGGACAGTATCCTCAGTTAAACTTAATGTCATCTGAGATTAACAATAGTACTCATGGACCTACTCTTAGATTTGTTGCATATGATGGTGCAAACGCATCTTCTGGTAACAAAAAACATTGGGTAATTGGTACTGCTGGTACAAACGCAACCGCATTACACTTTGGATACACTCCAAATAACAATAATCCTCATTATGGAATTGGACAAGGTTGGAGTAGTGGAAACAATGTTTCTATGTTCTGGTTACAAAACGATAGACATGTTTACGCTCAAAATGATGTAAGAGCTGGATTATTCAGAGATAGAAATAATACTGGATATTACGTAGACCCGGCATCTAATTCTGTTTTAAACACAGCAACTTATAATGGTACGATACGACTTAATACTCGTCATGGTACGGTAGCAACTAACTATGGTTATGGTAACTATGGTGTATATAGTGCTTCTAGGTATCAATTATTATGGTCAATGGGTACTTCATACAATTTACCGAATGGTGGTGAAAACACTGGTAACTTATATGGTGTAGCTTGGTCACATCCAAACGCTGGAGGTGCTGCAAGTAACCTAAATGACCACGGTATGTTAATTCTACTGAATGGTACTTTTAAGGCAGCAATATCAAGTAGAGCAGTATTTACAAATGAAGTAAGAGGAACATTATTCAGAGATTATAATAGTAGTGGATATTACTTAGACCCTGCATCAACATCAAACTTAAATGCAGTAAATGCCAACTCTATGAATGTTGGTGGTTCACCGGTTGTAACTGGTACGTCTATTCAAAACTACACTCGTAATGTAGATGATGGTAATTTCTTCAATATTACGGATGATATGAACGCTACTGAAGTTGCTCGTCAAGTTTCTGGTGGAGGTGGAACTTCTAGACTTACTAAAGTGGATGATAACACCGCACCAGCTGCTGGTTGTTTCGAAGTAAACGGACAGTGGTCCCCAACTCATTCGGATTACATCAAAATTGATGCAAACTCCGAATATGTGTTCGAAGTTTGGATAAAATATGTTGCAGGTACTGATAGTAGTTGTGCATTGTATATGGGTGGTTCCGCATATAACGCTTCAAAATCATACTTTGGTAATACAAATAGATATTGGGCAGCATCTTATGTAGAAGTCGATTCTAATACTAGAAACAATGGTTGGTATAAAATAAGTGGTAAAATTGGTGGTATTGGTGGAACGGCATTTACGGCAGGAACTGAATACATCAGACCGTTATTCTTATTTAACTATGCTGGTAATAGTACACATAGAACGAGGTATTGTGGATTAAAACTTTACAAATCGGAAAAGACAGTTAGTAAATTACACTTCCATAGTCAAGGTAGATATGTACACACCGAATCGGATGAATTGTATCCATTCTTACGTGGAGAAGGTAATCAATCTCTAGTAATCCAATCTGGTACAGGTTGGGCTAAAATGGGTTCTAGAAACACATCACATTTACATATGGAAACGGATAGAAGTTCTTGGTACTTCTATAATCGTATTGAAACTCCATCTGATATTAGAGCAGGTTTATTCTACGATAGAAATAATACTGCTTATGTAGCAAATCCCGCTTCTACATCGTACTTTAACGATATGAGGGCAAATATCTTCTATGATAGAAACAATGCTTCATATTATGGACATTTCGATTCTACATCTCGATTTAATAGAGCAGATTTAAACGATACTCGTTCAGATATATTCTACGATAGAAATGACACTGGTTATTATATAAATCCTGCTAGTGTTAACTCTTCTCGATTCGAAGGAGTTAATGATAGAACGAGAGCACAATTAGGAAACGCCGCATCACGTCATAGTAGTGCAGCTACATTCATGCGTAGACCAAACTATACATCTGACCAAAACTATTGGGTAGGTTCAATGGGGTGGGGTACTCAGAATATGAACAACGTATTCAATTGGGGTTCTGGATTTACTGATTCTTGGTCTAATCCAGGTAATCAACCATCTGGTACATCGCATTGGGTAGGTATACAATCACTACACTATACTAATGGTTCAACTCGTTATGGTTGGCAAATGACTGGTGGTCCAATTGATAACCTACGATTCAGAAATCAATGGGGTGGTTCACCAAAAGCTTGGAGAACTATTCCTGTACTTGATATCAATAACGGTAATGGTGGTTCAATGTATGCGGGCAGATATTATGATTCAAATAATACTGGATATTACGCAGACCCTGCATCTACATCTGTATTTAATGCATTAACTGTAAACGGAACATTATCAGCAAATTTACCTTGGAGTAGAGTTACTTCAAAACCTGATGGTTGGTTAAATGCAGGAACTCTAACCAGAAATGCGGCACCAACTGGAATTAAGCCAAGTGGGTTCTATGATTCATATCAAGGTTCTGGAAATCCTACTGGTACTTGGATGTCTTACTATAATGTACGACATACCAACAGCGGCAACAACTACGGTCATCAGGCTGGTATGAGTTTCTATGATGATACCTTTTGGTTTAGAGCGTTTACAAACAATAGTTATAGACAATGGCAATTTGTACTATCATCTAATGGCACTGCACAAACAAAATCAGGTGTATTACAATCCAACTCATCTTTAAGAGCACCGATATTCTACGATAAGGATAATACTGGGTATTATACAAAGCAAAGTGGTGTATCGGAAATGTCAAATATAGCTATTGATAGTTACATCAGACATAGAGGTGATACTAACACATATATGCAGTTCCATGCGGCTGACCAATGGAGAGTTGTAACTGGTGGTACTGAAAGATTTGAGGTGAATAACTCTCAAATCTATATGACTAGAGAATTGAGATGTACACAAGATGTTATCGCATTTTATTCTGATGAAAGATTAAAAGAAAAGACTGGTAAGATTGAATCTCCATTAGATAAGATTTCTCAATTGGATGCATTCTATTATGTAAATAATGATTTAGCAAAATCAGTTGGATATGAAGATGATAAACAACAAATAGGTTTATCAGCTCAGCAAGTTAAAGAAGTAATGCCTGAGGTTGTTCATTCAGCACCATTCGATACTGATTTTGATGAGGATGGTAATATGTTCTCTACATCTGGTGAAGATTACTTAACTCTTAAATACGATAGATTAGTTCCATTATTAGTTGAAGGTATTAAAGAACAAACTGAAATTGTGAAATCTCAACAAAGAGAAATAGATGAATTGAAGGAAATGGTAAAACTTTTACTAAATAAATAAAAAAAACACCTATGACTATAACCAATTTACTCTTTTGAGTTTTTTGGTTATATTTATAGTTGTATTTGGTATAAAATCAAAATAAACTTATTGGAGAAATAAAAATATGGCAGAAAGAATTGTATCACCTGGAGTATTTACGAGAGAAAACGATTTATCGTTCTTGGCTCAAGGTATCGGAGAGATTGGAGCAGCATTTGTAGGACCTTTTAAACAAGGACCAGCATTCGTTCCAACAATTATTAGAACTCAATCAGAATTTGAGGATAAATTTGGTAAACCAGACGGAACTTACTACACAGAATATGCAGTACAAAACTATCTTAGAGAAGCTGGTACTGTAACAGTTGTAAGAGTAATGAGTGAAGGTGGATATACACAAACAACACCTATTGGTTTAGTTGTTAGTGGTTCATTGATTTCATCTATTCATTCAACCAACGCTGGTGATGAAGAAGTTGGATTTGGAGCATTTACTGTAAATAGTGGAACGGCATCTGGTTCGTTTGTGGTTAGTGGAAGTGGTATCGGAAACGTATCATCATCATTAAAACCATCAGACACTAATGATGTTAGTGATGTATTTGGTGAATCACCATTTGGTTCAAAGGATGGATATGTATATTCTTACTTTGAGAATGTAGCAACATCAGCTGATTATTCAGGTGGAGTATCTGCGGTAGTATTACCATCGCAAGTATTTGGAGGCGCTTCGGCAGCATCTACACCATTTGTAAAATCACAATTGATTTCTGGTGTAAGAAGTGAATTATTTAAGTTCCATACGTTGGGTTATGGTACTAATGAAAATAAAAGATTTAAAGTATCTATCTCAAACGTAAAAGCAGCCGGAGAAGATGGTGGAACTGATTACTCATCGTTCTCAGTAACTATTAGAGGATTCGCTGATACTGATAAGAGAAAAGTTGTATTAGAATCATTTAATAACGTAAACTTAGACCCAGCATCACCTAATTTCATCGCAAGAAGAATTGGTGATATGTATAGAACAATTGATTCTAATGGTAAGGTTACCGATAATGGTGATTGGTTAAATAACTCTAAATACCTAAGAGTGGAAGTTAAAGCAGAAGGTTCATACCCTGTTTCAGCTGCACCTTTCGGACATGGAGCTTATTCTAACCCTATTAAAGCTACGGATGCAACTATTATACCTGCAGCTGTTTACCAAACAAACTCATCAGATAATACTGCTGGTTCATCAGCAAAATATGCTGGTTTCGATTTCGAAACAATTGGTGTAAAAGGAGATAACGCTCATTATTTGAACGCAATCCCAACAACATCTGGAGTTGGTAACAACGTAGATTTCGGATTTGATTCTCAACTATCTTATGTAATGAGTGGTTCAGATTCTTCTGATATGGTTAAGAGACAGTTTACTTTAGGATTCCAAGAAGGTTTTGATGGAAAATCTCCATCTATTCCAAATAACTTAGGAGCAGATATAAATGGAGCTAACACTCAAGGGTTTGATTGTTCAACTTCAGTATCAGCTGGTTCGGTAGGATACATTAAAGCATTGAACGCAATTTCAAATGTGGATGAGTATGATATCAATATGTTGGTAACACCAGGTATTGTTAGAAAATTCCACCCATCAGTAACTACAAAAGCAATTGATGTTTGTGAAGCTCGTTCTGATGCATTTTACATCGCTGATTTCAACGGAGTTAGTGATACTATAAGTGAAGCAACTACTCAATCATCGGCAGTAGATACAAACTACGCAGCATCTTATTACCCTTGGGTTAAGACTGTTGATAGTAATACTAACAAACTAATTTCAGTTCCACCATCAGTATTGATGCCGGCTGTATTCGCAGCGAATGACGCTATCGGAGCAGAATGGTTCGCACCTGCTGGTTTGAATAGAGGTGGTATTGTTGGAGCAGTTAGTGTATTGAATAGATTAACACACTCTGAAAGAGATACTTTATATGAAAACAAAGTAAATCCAATCGCTTCTTTCCCTGGGCAAGGTATTGTAGCATTTGGACAGAAAACGTTGCAAGATAAAGCATCGGCATTGGATAGAATCAACGTAAGAAGATTACTAATCACTGTTAAGAAGTTTGTGGCATCTACATCTCGATTCTTAGTATTTGAACAAAATACGGCTCAGACAAGAGGTAGATTCATAAATACTGTACAACCTTACTTAGAAGCAATTCAACAAAGACAAGGGTTATACGCATTTAAAGTAGTAATGGATGAATCTAATAACGGCGCTGATGTTGTTGATAGAAACATACTTGCTGGACAAATATTCTTACAACCGGCTAAGACCGCTGAATTCATTGTAATAGATTTCAACATCTTACCAACTGGAGCAGCTTTTTCAGCATAAACTAAAAATAATAATTACTAATATTTATTAGTATAAAAGGAGAAAAACAAAAAAATGGCAGAAGTATTAGAATTTAACGAAATGATGTTCACCAACTTCGAACCGAAGATGAAGAACCGATTTATAATGGAGATTGATGGAATTCAATCTTACCTTATAAAAACTGCGGCAAGACCTTCAATCAACTTCGAAACTGTGAAACTAGACCATATCAATACTTACCGCAAATTGCAAGGTAAGGGAGAGTGGCAAGATATAACAATCTCACTATATGACCCAATTGTACCTTCAGGTGCACAGCAGGTTATGGAATGGGTACGTTTAGGATATGAATCTTTAACTGGTAGAAAAGGTTACGCCGATTTCTACAAAAAGGATATTGATTTTTATATGTTAGGACCTGTTGGTGATAAGATAGAGCAGTGGAAGTTAAAAGGAGCATTTATTACTTCGGCAAACTTCAATGATTTAGATTTCTCTTCTAATGATGCAGCTGATATCGAATTAACGTTATCTTATGATTACGCGATTTTAGAATTCTAAAATATAACACATATTTTATATAATAGAAAGGTTCCCTTGATTGGGAACCTTTTTTTTATTCTTTTTTAACTTTTATATATTTATATACGAACAAATAAAGGTTAAATATGACAAAGCATGACTTTCCAACTGAAGTGATTAGTTTACCATCTGAAGGTAAATGTTATCCTTCTACAAATCCACTTTCTTCCGGTCAAATTGAAATAAAATATATGACAGCAAGGGAAGAAGAAATACTAACATCGCAAAACTTAATCAAAAAAGGTGTAGTTTTAGATAAATTATTTGAAGCTATTATAGTTGATAAGGGTGTTAATCCAGACGATATCATATTGGGTGATAAGAACGCTATTATGTTAGCAACTCGATTATTGGGATATGGTAAGGAATATACTGTTGAGATGTTAGATTCCGAAGAAACCAAACATAAGGTTGTAGTTGATTTATCAACAGTACAAACAAAGGAGATTGATATAACAACTTTAAACCCAGAAAATACGTACAAATTCACAACACCATTTGGTAAAAATGAACTTGAGTTCAAATACCTAACACATGGTGATGAAAAGGCAGTTGATATTGATGTAAAGGCATTAGCTAAGTTTAATAAAGGTGGCACTTCATCAGAATTAACAACTCGATATAGATATATGATTAAATCAGTAGATGGTGAATCGGATACTAAATCAATAGTTCATTTTATAAACAATAAGTTTTTAGCTAGAGATACAAGAGCATTTAGAGATTTCGTAAAGGCAAATCAACCTGATATGAAAATGGAGTTTAACTATATAGACCCAGAATCGGGAGAAGAGGAGGTACGCTCGATTCCTATGGGCGTAGGGTTTTTTTGGCCTTCCGAGTAACTATTCTAAGTTATTGCACACACAAATTTTTGAATTATGTTACTATGGTAATGGATTCATTCAATCGGATGTGTATAGATTACCGGTCCACCTACGAAACTTCTACTATAAAAGTTTGTTAGATACAAAGAAAAAAGAGAAGGAATCGCAAGAGAAATCAGAAAGACAATCAAAAGTGAAGGTTAGAAAATAATCTTCACTTTTTTTATATCTAATATTTATAAGAGTACAAATAGAAACATTTATGAAAATAACAGAAAATCAAAAGAAACGATTAGTTTCAGCTGTTGCCAAACAACATAATATGAATGAAGGAATTGTAAGTACACTTCTAAAGTATGTATTGGCAAAAAAGCTTATGAGGGACCCTGATATTAAACGAATAGCTAAAAACTTAGATAAAGTAACTAAGGATGCTAGAGCTAAGTTTGATGATATGGAGGCTAAGGGTGAAGTAAAACGAACACCTGAATTAATTGCATTGAGAAAATCATTGGGTATAGAATAATAACTACAAATGGCCGATAACTTAGATAAAAACGCAGCTAAACAAAGGGAATCTATTAGATTAGAGAAAGAATACCAGGAAGCACTAAAGATGTCATCATCTTTATCTAATCAAATTACCAGTGCGTTAAGTTCCCAAGTCGATTTTAGAACTAAGTTAGGTAAAAAAGTTAAGGAGTATTATAAGGATTTGGAATCCAATATTTCTAATTTGGAATCATCGGACGATATTGCAAAGGAACTTTTAAGAATAGAAGAAGAAAAGGCTAAGGTTAGTAAAAACTACTTTGGTACAAATGAAAAGGTTGGTAAGCAAAAATTACAAGCATTAAGTATAACCGAAGAAAGTTTAAAAGTTGAACAAGGTAGGGTAGGTGCAATTGAAGAAGTTGCTAAACGAACTGAAGCATTTACTGATTCTTTAGGAAGTGGTTTAGATAGTGCTTTATCTGGATTTGATGCAATACCTGGTATAGGTAGTTCATTAAAAAATATGGCACAGGGCCCAATTAACGGATTAAAGAGTAGTTTCAAAGAAGTTGGTAAATCATTTACAACCAACTTCGCTACAAATTTAAGAGGTGGAGCTGGTATGATGAAATCTCTACAAATGGCCGGTGGTATCGCTGGTAAGGGTTTAATTGCTGCATTAACCGGACCACAAGCTATTATAGCTCTTATAGTTGCCGGAATTGCAGTAGGTATAGCTAGATTTGTGGCAATAGAAGCAGCAGCTAAAAAGTTTAGAGAGGAAACTGGTTTATTAAATTCCCAAATGGGTAATTTAAAGAAGGATATAAATAGTGTATCTACATCTATGGCAGATTTGGGTGTAGATGCATCCGATGTTGCTGGAGCGGCAGCAGCTTTCTCCAATGAAATGAAGGGAACTTCTATGGCTAGTAAAGGTGTACTAACATCAATGGTTGCTATGGAAAAGAGTTTTGGGGTATCTGCCGCAACTCAAGCAAAAGTAAATAATACATTCCAATTAATGTCTGGGGCATCTGATACAACTGCCCAAAAAATGATTCAAACCACTATTGCAGCTGCAGAATTAGCTGGAGTAGCACCAGCAGCAGTTATGCAAGATATTGCAGAAAATGCTGAAGCTGGATTGATGCACTTTAGGGGTTCTACGAAAGCATTAGCAAACGCAGCAATTGAGGCTAGGAGAATGGGTACATCTATTGGAGAAACTACTAAAGTAGCCGAAGGTTTATTAGATTTTGAATCATCAATTACAAAAGAATTGGAATTGGGTGCTATGTTGGGTACTCGTGTTAACTTCAATAAGGCAAGAGCGTTAGCATTTGAAGGTAAGACTGTTGAAGCTCAAAAAGCTGTAAACGCAGAAGTAAGTAAGTTAGGTGATATCAACAAAATGAATATGTATCAGAAGCAGGCCTTAATGGGTGCAACTAATATGGATTTAAAGAGTTTGATTAAACAACAATCAATAGCTAAAAAATTCAAAGGTATCGATGGAGACCGATTAGCAGCAGTAAATTCATTATTGGATGCTGGGATGTCAATCGAAGCTATAAGTGATAAGGCACTTGAAAACGAAGCTAAGAAATTGGGTGCACAAAAGGCAATGCAATCTGAAACTGATAAGATGGGAAATACATTTAGTGCTCTTGGGACAGCTGTATCAGATATGTTCATGCCACTTGGTACATTCTTAATGCCATTACTTAGCGATGTATTTGAAATGGTTAATAATGTTTTACTACCGGTATTTAGTATGATAGGAACTGTGCTTAGAATTGCATTTGGAGTATTATCAGCAGTACTAAGACCTGTATTTGCTCTAATAAAAACATTAGCAGCTGCATTAATGGAACCATTCAGAGCTATTAGTGAGGCAATTAGACCAATTGGTGATAAATTTGAAGAAATAGGTCCAAGAATATTAAAAGCTATGGCACCTGTATTATCATTCATAAAAGTATTAGGTAAAGTAATTGGTGAAATAGTTGGGTTTGTGGTTGGTGGTCTTGTAGATGGGTTTATATTCGCATTTGATATAATATTTAGTATATTTGAAGGCGCCTACAATTTTGTAGATACCTATTTAATATCACCACTTATGAGTATGATTGATATGATTCAAACGGGAATTGATGCATTAGCATCTTTAAATCCATTTGGTAGTAGTGATGATGAACTTGTAAGTGAAGCTAGCCAACTACAATCAGGTGGAAGTATAGATGATGGTATTGTACAAGATGGTAAGATTATATCAACACATCCAGAAGATACGTTAATAGCAACAAAAACTCCAGAAAGCTTATTTAATGAATCAACGGGTGGTGGTGTTTCTAACGTTGTAGGTGGTATTGGTGAAATGATGGGTGGTCTTTTTGGTGGTGATAGTGGTGATTCGCAAATTGGTACTAAATTGGATGAACTAATCATTGTGATGAAAGCTAACAAAGATTTTTATATAGATGGTAAGAAAGTAACAGCATCCGTTTCAAGCACTGTTGATAAGATAGGTTCTAACTCATACGCAATAGTTTAAGATTATGCCAACATTACAAGAATTATTTAAAACTAAACAATTACCATCTCAGAATGGTAAGACTGCCGAAGAGGCTTATGATATCCAAAATTCAAAGGATATCCGTATTTCATCGTCTGACCCCTTAGTAAATAATACTGGATTTGCGGCAGCAAGATTGTTAAGAAAAGGATTAGGTGTAAGAGGGAGTGAAACTCTCTTAGAAGAAGAGGTAGTAGGTGTAAGAATCATACGAGGATTATCAATCCCAGTTATATATGGTTCGGATTTACCAAGACTCCTACTTAGAACTACTCCATTATTAGATGCAATGAAATCTAATGCAGGTGGTACTGAAGGTGATGGTGGATTAATTGGTGGAGCAATCTCAGGAGCAACCGCAGCAGTTAGTAAATTTTTAGGATTACCACAAACTATAATACCAACCAGAGTACATAAATACGAAAAAGTTGGAGGCTTAGAGAAATTTAATAGAAAGGGTGAAACTCAAAATATAATGGTTGAGTTGGCTAAGATTAAACAATCTGGTGAAGGTTCTCTATTAGGTAAATTCTTAAAAGATGGTGGTGGTGGAAACCTTAAAACTATTGGTAAGCAAGCAGTTGGTGGAGCAATCAATTTATTAAAAGATAAAATAAGAGGTAAATTATTTGGAGACCGTTCAAAGACTGGATTCAACACAGCTGGCTCAAATAAAGATGGTTCAAATACAAGTGTAAACTATGGTAGTTATGATAATGAACTTGGTGTAACTATTAAGACCAACAAAGAAACTGGTGTAAGAGATGTAGGTGGTTTGATGTATTCAAAAACATTTAACCTAACCTTCAGAGATGATGATGAGCCTGGTAAATTAAACTTCATAGATTCAACTGATGAAGGTGAAGGTGGATTAGCAGCTAAAACCCCACAAGTAGTAAAACGTAGATTACAGGTACCCTCTATAATGGGTTTACCAGCCGATGAATATGACCTACCATTATATAGTACGTTGTATAACACAATTGTAAGAAAAACGATTGAGGATGCTGCAAATGAAGATGGTACCCTTAAAGAAACTGAAAAAGTTGGGTTTAAATCAATCGATGAGGCAATTGATGAGGGTGAAGAAAATAGTGCTATTTTTGGTGAAAACGGAACACAAAAGTTTACTGATAAGTTAGAATTAACAATTGAACGAAATCGATTATCACCTGAAATTGATAAAGAAGGTAAATCATTAGTTAGTAAATACAAAATTGATACTAAATCAGATGGTGTTAATCAATTAGCAGTTGGTAGTGAAGATGATGCTTTAGATGTAGCACCCTTAAAATTTAAATCAATCGCTGGTGGAAAGACTGTTCAATTTAGACCAACCATAAGTGGATTAAGTGAAACCTTATCTCCATCTTGGGATAGTAATAAATTTGTGGGTAACCCATTTAGTTATCATACATACAGTGGTATTGAACGAAGTATTAGTTTTAACTTTAAAGTGTTTTCTTTAAATTTAGATGAGCATAAAATAGCATGGGATAAATTAAACTTTCTAACAGGATTAGTTTACCCACAATACTATTTTGATAATTCAGCAGTAGCACCACCATTTATTCAATTTACATTGGGTGATTTATATAAAAATAAATATTCATTTATAGATTCATTATCATACACATTTGATGATAGTACTCCTTGGGAAATTGATGAGAAGAATTTTAGATTACCTATGGTTATAGATGTAGCAGTAGGATTGAAATTTTTAGAAAGTAGAGGAAATACTTCTGGTAAGAAATTCTATTCATTTGACGTAACAACATAAATATAATGGCGAGTAGATATAAAAATAATGAAATAAAAAACACTAATGATGGTAGGAGAGTATATCGTTCTAAGATATATCCTCAGATACCATTAAGAGATGATGATAAATATGTAGCTAGTGAAACTGGTGATAGATTAGATACACTTGCTTATCAGTATTATGATGATGCATCACTTTGGTGGATTATTGCATCTGCAAATAACATACACAATGCACCATTTGGATTAACCGATGGTACAATTCTAAGAATACCACAAAACTATATACAAATATTATCAAACTTCAACCAATAAGTTATGTCAGATTTTCCAAATTTTACTCAAGTCCCGCCGCATGTAAATGCTCGTATTTCGGAAAGAATTGGAAACCCTAAGAAAGTTTCCAGTTTAAATTCTTGGATAAGAGTATCATCAGCTAATGGAACGGGTTTAATGTTATATTCAAATCCAAATATATCTACATTCAAAAAAGCTGGTGACAATAATATGGCATCAATCTATGGTAATGGTAAGGTATCTGGTATATTGGGTACCGATTGGTCTGGTGGAGCTGTTTATGCAAATGAGGGACAGGGATTCAAACCATCGCCAATTATTTCATCAATAGAAGTTGATGAAGGAGCTGGTGATTTATCAAGAAAGGCAAGCTTTTCCATAACTGCATTTACAAAAGAGCAGATGGAAAAATTATTAGAATATTTTCTTGAGCCCGGATATACTGTATTTTTAGAATGGGGATGGAATACTGCAAATTCAGTAAGTGGTTGGGAAAGTAGCTTGTCTGGTCCAAGTGTTGCTAAATTTCAATCATTTAAAGAAGTAAATAAACGAAGAGCTGCTACTGGTGGTGAATATGATAATTATTTAGGATTTATTACTGGTGGAGGACTTTCACAAGATGGTGATAAATGGACAATAAGTGTACAACTTACTGGATTTACTGAATTGCCAGGTTATATGATGTCAACTGAAAATGCAGAAGATGAGATAACTATCGATGGTAAATCAGACCCTAAGATTGACCCGGCTGACCCTTTCGGAGCTAATTTAATCGAAAACGCTGGTAAAGCTGGTGAATTAGGTAAGGAACGTTTTATGCGAATGTTCAATGCTCTACCTGATAGTAGAAAAACACCAAGAGTACAAGAGTTAATAACAACATTATCTAACATTGAAAATTTTATTAATTGGGATGAAGATGTTTCGGAACAAATTAATGGAGAAACTGAAGGTGGGTTTTGGTCTGGTAAATCTAAGAAAGATGTAGGTGGGACTGCGGTAGAGTTACCGAAAGGAACCCAATTAATATCAGAAAACAAATTTATAAAATTTGGTGCAATGATGGAGATTGTGTTTGCAATTGGTTGCAATGGATTTAAATTATCAAATAAAAAAACTGTAAATTTCAGAGTAAATACATCAAGCACATATTGTATGGCATTTGACCATATGTATAGTTTAGACCCTACTATATTATACATACCAAATCCAAATACACCTAAATTTAAAGTAGGAAAAGATAAAGTTGGATTAGATATAACCGATGTAAGTGATAATAGTAAAGGATTAAATGGAATTAAATTTCCAAATCAAGATCCATTAGAAGTAACTACTAAAGGTGGTGCTCAAATTAAACAGGCAGGTAAATTTTGGGGCAAGTTAGATGACTTATATGTTAATTTTGACTTTGTTAAAGGAATTTTAGAAACAAAAAACAATACAACAAAGGATGCACTTTATCAAATACTTAATGGTATGTCATCTGCGGTAAACGGATTATGGGATTTTCAAATAGTAGAAAAGGAATCTGAATTAGATGAAGGTGTAACCGAACTAACAGTTATAGATTTAAATTTCGTATCATCAGCACCTGGTGCAATTAACCTTACTATGAATACTCAAGGTGAACAATCTATACTAATCGATTCATCATTAGATTTAGGAATTTCATCTGCAAAGATGAACTCAATAATTGGACAACGATTAAGTACAAGTTTAAATGGGAATGGTAAAGCAGTTCCATCTACATTATTTTCTGGAAACAAAGACATGGTGTTGAATCAAATGGATAAAAAAACTGATGCACAAAAACAACTAACAGCAGCAGCAGCTGATGCAGCTGATGCTAAAAAGCAAGAAGCATTGGATGTTTTATTAGGTAAGTTATTCTTATACCCGCTTGTAACATTCAAAGAAGCATCTGAGGTAAAGGATAAAGACTTATATGATATATGTTATATAGGTGCATATAAGGATGTTGAGACATTTGCAAAGATAAAGAAAAAGGAATTGGGTGAGATAGTTGGTTCTGGTGCATTAATGCCAATTAACTTTTCATTTAAAATACATGGTATTAGTGGTATAAAGAGAGGGGATATGTTTAGAGTGAATGGATTACCCTCTATGTATGAAAAAGTGGGTTCATTTTTCCAAACACTTTCTGTAAAGCATGTTATTGATGGTATGCAATGGACAACTGAAATAACTGGAGGATTTAGACCTAAAAATTAAATATAAGGTTTTGTGATTATGACAAATAACGATAATTATAATAATATTAAGAAATTACCAAATGGTTTGGAAAAGTTAAAAATATTAACTTATATCCCTAAGCCAACAAAAGGTGATTATTTAACTGGTTACATAACTCGATTTTTTATACAAAAGGTAAATGATAAAAGTTCACCTATATATGAGATTAAAGCAAGTTATGCATCTAATATAGAATCCAAAGTTTATTATGCGTTAACATCATTGGATTGGAGATTAAATGGAACACCCGAACAAATTAAGAAATCAAACGCAGCATCGGTGAAGTTAGCATCAGCTGATATTCCTAAGATTGGCTTATATTTACCAAACCTATTACAATTTCATAAGAAATAATTTTGTAATTCAATATATTTTTTGTATATTTGGTATCAAACTAACAAATAGATGAAAGTTACCATAGTAGTAAGAACATTCAAAAGAGCAGAATTCTTAAAACAAGCATTATCTTCAATCCAATTACAAACGTATAAAGATTGGGAAGTTATTTTGTTTGATGATAGTGGTTCGACTGAAAATCTTAACATCTATAATACTTTCAAAGCTTACAATCCCACTAAACGTATAGTTTACATCACATCAGCAACTCCTTATGATATGTTTAAGGATTCTTGGACTATTTCACCTAAGTTATCAAAGGGAGAATTGATAGTAAGGCTAGATGATGATGATTTATTGACTGAAACCTCAATTGAATTTATTGTTAGTACCTATATAAAGAACCCATCATTGGATTTTAGTTATGGTTCGGCTACATTCTTTGAAAATGATGAACTACGAAGTAAGATAACCACACAAACACCAATAGAGGCACCAAAGACAGTTGATATATGGGAAGGTTACTTACATGAACACCCATATAACATACCTTGGAGGTTTAAGCACAATCATTTTGATGAACCACAGCATCATAGTTCAATAATTCATTGTTCTAAGGCTAATCATATGTGCGTATATCATACATACGTAATGCGAGTATCATCTATATTGAAGGTTATTGATAAAGTGGAGGTAACATCCAACTTTGTTGATGATTTGGAAGCAATGGGTATAATGGATTATTTGGGATTATCACATACTTCCATAAAAAAGACATTAACTTACGCTAGAATCCATAATAATGGTAGAGTTACTGATAGTAAAGGAAATGGTGAAGATACGTTATGGAACAACATACTCAGAATCAGAGATGATGTAGAAAATTATAGAACTAAAGGATTTCAATCTAATATTTACCCTAACTCAATAGAGGGTGATGAGAATGATGAAATAACGGATTATCAAAGACAGAGATTTAGTGAATATCTAAGTAAAATAAAAAATAATTCAAAAACATTGGGATAATCCAATTATTATTCGTATATTTGTAGGATGGTAATAGTTGAATCGCAAAGTGAAGTAAATGAGTTCCTGCAAATGTGGGAAACAACTCCATCTACAATAATTCCGATTTGGAATGATTTGGATAAGCATCCTATGAATAATGAGTTATCATTTCTATTCATTAGGTTGGGAAATACTGACTTTATCCTTATATACAACCATATTGATGGTAAATCCCAACAAATAGACCTTTCAACCTCTACACAACCAAAATGGGTATTGAATAAGAAGGGTTTACTACAAATGGATACCAACATCCAAAACTTATTTGATATATCTACACATACCTTCTTTGAGGAGAGTAAATTATTAGAATTAAAAAACGAAGAGAAGCAATTCATCAACCATTATAGTAGAATGGGTATACGAGATAATTTAGGTAAGATAGCACCTTTAATGAAATGGGGTGAACACCTTAAATCATTTGTAGACTCTCTTACATTACCTACTCCAACTCCTTCTTGGATGAATAACGATGTGATTCCCCTTCTCTCAGATATAGAACGTTTTGGGGTTCGGGTCGATGAGAAAAAATTTATTGATAGATGGCCTCAAGCTACTAAACACTTAAAAGATACAACCCTTTATACCGAATACAACCCATACACCATTACATCCCGTCCATCCAACCGATACGGAGGTATTAACTTTTCGGCGTTGAACAAAAAGGATGGTACGAGAGATGTGTTTGTACCAAAAGAGAATAGTATCTTTCTACAAATGGATTATGATGCATATCACCCAAGAATCATTGGTAAGTTGATTGATTACGAATTACCGAAAACTTCCGTTCACCAATGGTTGGCAGACCAATATGGAGTTCCATACGATGAATCAAAGGGAATTACCTTTCAATTACTATATGGTGGTATACCTGAGGAGTTTGATGAAATACCTTATTATAAGGGTGTTAGAGAGTTTATTGAGAAATTATGGAGTAAGAGTAGTGAAGTGGGTTATCTTCAAACACAACATAGGAGAATCCCTCTGAGTAGTATAGAAGGAGTGAATCCGCAGAAGTTATTTAATTATTTACTACAAGCGACTGAAACTGAGTTGAATATGGGTATAATGAAGAAAGTTGTTGAGTTTATTAAACAAACAAAAATTGAGCTTACTCTTTATACTTATGATTCATTTTTATTTAGTTATCCATTAGATACTCCTAAAGAAGATGCAAAAAAATTAAAAGAAATTATAGAATCCTTTGGATTTCCTATTAAAGCTGATTGGGGAACCGATTATGGAAAACTTTAATATTTATAAGATATAGGGATTGAAAACACCACATTATGAATAAAAATGAATTTATTGACGAGTTATTATCAGAGTTATCTTATCGTTCAGATGAGGGATATCCTATATTAACTAAGTCTACGCATATAACTCTAATATCTGAAATATTGGATGAATGGGATATGAGTGGAATAAAAAATATACTAATTGAGAATCTTATTGAAGCTGATAAAAATCCAGATGATGATAAATATTCAGGTATTGGTGGTAATCCTTCTAGATATGTAAAAAAATCCGATTACGCAAAGTGGCAACAAAACCCAGACGAATTTACAGGTGATAAATTTGATAAATCTGATAATGGTAAGTATTCGCAAGTAGAAGATGATGGTACTAAGCAAGAACCTGAAGTAGAAAAAAAATCAACTACATATGATGCATCAACTCCAGATGGACTAGCTTATATAAAATCATTAGGACCAAACGATGCTGCATATAAAGCGGCAGTTAAGGCTGGTCATATAACGGATGATGGTGAAGAAGTTAAAACATCAAAAGTTATAAAATCTCCAAACGTAACAGATAAGGTTTATGGTAAGGTAGGTGAAGGCGATACTGATGTGAAGAACAATATGTTCAAATATGGGTTCAAAGGATACCTAAAAGGAACAGGTTCAAAACCAGCTCCGGGTTCCGCAGGTTCAGCATTTAATGAGATAGCATCAGGTGAGGGGGTTCATATGATAGATGAAAATCCAAATATAACTGAAGAGGAATTAGCTCGTAAGATGTATGAAGAATACAAAGAAACTAAATTAGGTAAAGAGCAAAGTAAATCATCTGGTGTTGGTAAAATACCAAAGGATATCAAAAATGCTAAGTTATGGTCTAAGTGTGTAATATCAGCTCGTTCAGCTAGAACAAAATACAACACAACTCAACAAAGAGTTAAAAATCTTCAAAAAGATGGTAAATTCGGTACTATTGATAAGATAAACACTTACTATGGAGCAGCCGAATCCATAGACGCACAAGTTTTAGCTATCAATGATTCTAACAAAGTTATTTTACCAAATGGTACTGAAGTATCTAAAGAAGATGCTATTAAGTTTGTTAAAGCTGGTGGTGGTGGAATCAATCCATCTGATACTGCTACATTTGTAAACGATAAAAGTGGTAACTTGTTGATTCAATTTCATTCTGATAAAACATCAACTTCTGATATTCAAGACAACTCTACGTTAGCTCAAGAAGGAGAAAATTATAAAAACTCTATTGATAATAGTAACTTATCTGATGAAGATAAGGTGGAATCTAAATCTATTGTAGATGGGTATTCAACTAAAATGGTAGCTATCGAAGAAAACTATAACAAACAAGCAGCTATTATTGCTGGTAGATTATCTGAATTACCAGTAGATACCCAAGTAGACATTATAGAAAAGGATACCCAAACCCTAAAACAAAACATTGAGGTAGCTATATTTGGTAAGGATGGTAGCCCTAAAAAACAATTTAAGAAATATCTACCTGTTGATTCTACTACAACTTCGTTATCAATGCAGGAAAAATACGAAGCTATTCGTAGGCTGGTTGCCGATGGTAATGGTAAAACAAATGAAGTTAAGGTAATAACAAAAGTAGGACTTATTTTACAATCAAAAGATTCATCCATTGAAGGTATTGATGTAAAAAAACTTATATCTGATGAAAGAGCAGAAGTTGTAAATTTACAAAGAGAAAGAGTTGATGTACTTAATAAAAAATCGGTAGATGTAGATGGTGTCCCAGTACCATTGGGTAGATTAATGGAAGCTGAAGAAACAATTAGAGGATTTCATTTATCACTTATGGATTATCCACCTAAGAAATATGAAAGTGGAAATCCATCATCTATGGTTGGTTCATCATTGGATGTAAATATGGGTGGTGCTACAGTTAATGGTGAAGTACTTAGGGGGTGTATTGGTGTAAATAGTACAACTGAATTTAAACAAAAGTTTAGATTAAAGGAGTCTGAAGAATTAGTTAAAGATGATGAGGGTAATGTAACTGGAAAAACTGTATTTGTTTACGCTATTGATTCCGATGGAAAAGAAATTGAAATTGGTAAAAAAAGTTATCGTTCAAAAGCTGGTGCAACTGGAAAAACAAATAACACATTCCAATATAGTAAAGGAATGCAAGATTGTTTTAAATCCAAATCTTAAAAAATAATTATACCTATAAAACATCCCTTTGTGTAAGTAGTTTATATTTATATTCAACAAAGGAATTCTCATTATAGAGAAATATAAATATGAAAACACAATTACTGTGTACATTTACAACAAAGGCTGAGTTACAGAAGGTTCTACAAGATATTAGAGAGACTTATGTAATCGTATATAACTACATCTACATCTTGCAAAACAAAGCAGATTTAGATGAATTATACATTACATATAATATCAATACTGAATATAGACCAACCCAACCATTGAGAGATACGATATTGATTCATCGTAAAAAAGAATCAAACTCACTATATACAATTAATGCTTTAAATCAACTTGTAAGAGAGGAGAATGGTGGAGTATTGGATAAATCCTTTATCATTGATTGGCAGAAATTTAGAAACTCAATAATACTTACAAATACAGAGGGTACTAAGAAAATCCAAACTCGTATCTTTGAGGTTATAGAATTTAATCAAAAATAACAGAGTAACAAATGGCAAAATTTACAAGAGAACAAATCGAAGAAACATTAAAAGGTAAAGGTTATAAGTACTTTACAAATGATAAGGGGTATGATGTTAACATTGTTGGTATTAGAAATTCCGATACACATGGTGAGGTAACAAATAAGTTTGATGATACTTTAACAATATCATATAAGGATTCAGATGGTAAGTGGATTTATAATGAATATAAAGCAACAACTGACCCTGGTTCACATTGGGAAAAGAACTTATTGAACAAAGATGGTGTTGCAATTCTAAAACCAGGTCAATATAGAGGTTCACATAAAATTGGATTACACCAAGGTAAGTATGAAGCACTAAGACAACAAAAGCCCGTTAAAGTTTATAGAGATAAAAACAAAGATGGTAAGTATGATATGATTGAAGAGAATGTACAAGAGGGTATATTTGGAATCAACATTCATAAAGCTGGTAAGTTTGAAAATGGTTCAACTCAAATTGATAAATGGTCTGCTGGTTGTCAAGTATTTTCTAAACAATCCGATTTCTATGAATTTATGGAAATATGTAATAAGGCTAAAGATGTATGGGGAAACTCTTTCACATACACATTAATAGAATCTACCGATATCGTATAGATACATAAAAACAAAACAAATTTAAAAAGGGGGAAAGAAATTTCCCTCTTTTGTTGTTTATACCAATTATTTTTTGTATATTTGTTTAACAAATGTAGAAAGATACACATTACACGTCTATTATTAAAAAACTTTCAAAAACATTTGGTAGTATCAATTATTTTTCGTATATTTGTTTAACAAATGGAGAAAGATACCAAAATACTGCCACTCAAAAAGTTTTTCAAATAATGTTTGGTAGTATCAATTATTTTTCGTATATTTGTGAAACAAACCATCAGGAAGTACCTTAAAATGAGGTTTCTTGATATTTATATGTGGTGTAGGAAAGACACCAAAATAAAACCATTAAATAAATAAACACTTAAATTTTTAAAACATGGGACTAGATTTATCCGCAATCAGAGGTAGACTGAACAAACTACAAAACACTGGAAACTCAAAGAGTAATCTTTGGAAACCATCACCTGGTAAACATCAAGTACGTATCGTACCTTACCTATTTAACAAAGAGAATCCTTTCATCGAATTGTATTTTCACTACAACATCAACAACAAAACTTATTTATCTCCATCATCATTTGGAAGACCAGACCCTATTGTAGAGTTTGCTGACAAATTAAAGAGAATGGGTGATAAGGAAGATTGGAAAGCAGCTAAGAAAATGGAACCGAAATTAAGAACTTTCGTACCTGTATTAGTTAGAGGTGAAGAAGGTGAAGGTGTAAAGTTTTGGGGATTTGGTAAAACTGTTTATCAAGAAATCTTAGGTTACATTGCTGACCCTGATTATGGTGATATTACTGAACCAACAACTGGTAGAGATATTACTATTGAGTACACATCAGCAGAAGATGCTGGAACATCTTACCCTGTTACTACTATTAGAGTTAAACCATCAGTATCACCAATCACAAATGATGCGGCTCAGGTTAAACAATTATTAGAAGGACAGACTAATATTACTGATATTTATTCTGAATTATCTTATGATGAATTGAAAAGTGTATTAGAAGGTTGGTTAAATCCATCAGCAGAAGGAGCAAATGATACGGCATCTCAACAAACCTTATCAACTCCAACAGCAGCACCAACACCAACTCCAACAGCAGCACCTGTACAAGCAGCACCTGTTGATAGAAAGAAGTTGGATGATGTTGCTAACGCATTCGATGATTTATTCAACTCATAATACTAAATTTTAATGGCAAAAAAGATAACAAAAGAAGATGATTTGGCAAGTTTACTTGCCGAATCTCTTAACAAAAAAGCAAAAGACCAAAAAGTGGCATTCTTTTTGGATGGTGGGGATTCTCCTACTGATGTATCTGATTGGGTATCCTCTGGAGCATCTATGCTAGACGTTGCCATTTCGAACCGACCTTATGGTGGGTTCCCTGTTGGTAGAATTGCTGAAATTACTGGACTAGAACAATCTGGAAAATCATTAGTATCTGCACACCTTTTGGCTGAAACACAAAAGAAAGGTGGAGTAGCTGTACTAATCGATACTGAAAATGCAGTAAGTAGAGAGTTCTTAGAAGTAATTGGAGTGGATGTATCTAAATTATTATATGTAGCAGCTGAGACAGTAGAACAATGTTTCGAAATCACCGAAACTATTATTGAAAATGTAAGAGTAGCATCGAAAGATAGACTTGTAACAATCGTAGTAGATTCAGTAGCAGCAGCATCAACTGAAAAGGAGATGGATGCAGATTATGGTAAAGATGGATACGCAACCGATAAAGCAATTATCATATCAAAGGCTATGCGTAAGATTACTAACTTAATTGGTAGACAGAAAATCACATTGGTTTTTACAAATCAGTTAAGACAGAAAATGAACGCAATGCCATTCTCTGACCCTTGGACTACTTCAGGTGGTAAAGCTATCGCTTTCCACGCTTCAGTACGTTTAAGATTAAAAGGAATGGGAAGTATCAAAGCCAAAGTAAATGGTGTTGATAGAATCGTAGGTATTAAAGTGAGAGCACAGGTTGTTAAAAACCGAATGGGACCACCACTTAGACACGCTGATTTTGAGGTTATGTTTGATAGAGGAATTGATAACTGCGGTTCGTGGTTGAATATTATGAAAGAAAACAAAATCGTTACGCAAGGTGGAGCTTGGTATAAGTATGTTGATACTGAAACTGGTGAGGAACATAAATTCCAATCCAAAGAATTCCCTGAGTTGTTGAAAAATGACCCTAAATTAGAAGAACAAATTTATAATAAAATTTGTGAAGCTACTATTAGAGAATACAAATCAGCATCAGAGGATATCGATAACTTAGTAGTAGATGACCAAGTTATTGGAGATTAAAAATTAAAAAATAATAAGTTATGAGTAAATTAGCAAATATGTTACGCACATCAGCGGAAGCTGATAAAGCAAAAGCACTCCTTACGTTGGAGTTGTTGGAAAACCATCCTGCCGGAATTGGTGACCATTCTACAAAAGATTTCTATTCAAACGCTGAAGAAGCTCTTCAGATGTTGGTAGATGCAGATGATAGATTGGGAGCAATCCAAAAGTACCTATCTCCACAAAATGTGGGATTGGTTAATGGTAATGGTTATACAACAACAACAACATAATGAAGAAACTCTACAAAGAAATCCTCAACGAAGTAAGTGAGGAACACAAAACGAATCATTTACGAGATAGGAACAGTAGAGTTCTTATTATTGATGGACTAAACACCTTTATCCGTAGCTGGACAACCAACCCTACAATGAATGAGGATGGTGACCATACGGGTGGGGTGATTGGTTCACTCAAATCCATCGGATATCAAATCAGAGAATTTAACCCAACGAGAGTTGTGGTTACATTCGATGGTAAAGATGGTTCTAAATCCAGAAAAGATATTCACGAAGGATATAAGGCTGGTAGAGAAAAGAATCGTTTCAGAGTTAATCGAGCCTATGGTGCTCCATTATCTGAAGAAGATGAAAGATTATCAATGAGGCAACAATTTGTGTGGCTGAATGATATATTGGATTTCCTACCTGTACAAACTATGGTTTATGATGGTATTGAGGCTGATGATACAATTGCATATGTAACCAATCACGTTCAAAATCAATTAGATGGGCAAGTTATAATTGTTTCAACTGATAAAGATTTTCTACAATTGGTTTCAGATAAAGTGACTGTATTCTCACCAACCAAAAAGAAACTATATAATAGACAACTCGTTTTTGATGAGTGGGGTATTTGGCCTGAAAATCTTTTAGTATATCGTACGTTGGATGGAGATAAATCCGATTGTATTCCAGGCATCAGAGGATGTGGTATTAAAACCACTTTAAAGAGGTTTCCTGAACTATCGGAAGATAGGCTAGTAACACATGAGGAATTGTTCCAATTGTGTGAGGAGAAGAAGGGGAAGATAAAACTGTATGATGATATCTTAGGAGCAAAAGAACAACTTTTGATGAATAAGAGATTAATGGAGTTAGATGTACCACATATCCCAACCAATAAGAAATTAAAGATTATGGATAGATTCGCTGAAGATGATATCCAATTCAATAAACTTGATTTCCTTAAAGTTGGTGCTAAATATAAGGTACTTCAAAATTGGAGAGATATAAATGATTGGTTACAATCAACATTTCACAACATTATTACAAAATAGATTAGGTTATATCATAAATATATTGTATATTTGTGATTCAAATCAAAAGTTATAGATGCAAAATATAGATACTCTTTCTAAATACGGACAATCATTTCAAACAAAGGTATTATCTTCGTTGATTACGGATGTTCGTTTGTTAGATACATTAAATGAGATTATACATCCAAAGTTCTTCGAAGCTGAATCCAACAAATGGATTGCTGATGAGATAAAAAACTATTATAATGACTTTAAGAAATCACCTACACTTGATGTATTTAAAGTGGAAGTATCTAAATTAGATGATAAGGGATTTCAGAAAACTGTAATAGAACAATTGAAATTAGTATTTACCAACATTGGTGATTCTGATATGGACTTTGTTAAGAAGGAATTCTCTTCATTTTGTATTAATCAAAACTTAAAACAGGCAATTGTTGAATCAATTGATTTACTTAAAGCTGGAAACTACGATAAAATCAAAGATTTAGTAGATAAGGCAATGAAAGTGGGTATTGATAATGATTTAGGACATGATTATGTTTTAGATTTTGAAGAACGAACTACCGAAATTAATAGAAATTCAGTTCCAACTGGTTGGGATTGTATTGATGAGATAATGGATGGTGGATTGGGACCTGGTGAATTGGGAGTTGCAGTTGCACCTTCTGGTGTTGGTAAGACTTGGGTATTATGTGCATTAGGTGCCGCAGCAGTAAAAGCTGGACTTAATGTGGTACATTATTCCTTAGAACTTTCAGAACATTATGTAGGACAACGTTACGATACTGTTTTTACTCAAATTCCATCATCTGAAGTGAAGGAAAATAAAGAGCAGGTATTTAGTAAGATTAACAAACTTAATGGAAAGTTATTAATTAAATACTACCCACCAAAGGGAGTATCTTCAAAGAAGATTGAAGCCCATATTGAGAAAATGACCGCAGCTGGTAATAAACCTGATTTGGTTATTATCGATTACGCTGATTTACTTCTATCTCACTCAAATAATTCTGATTCTACGTATGGAGAGCAGGGTGGTATTTACATTGAGTTGAGAGGTATGGGTGGTGAATTAGGACTTCCAATATGGACAGCATCTCAAACCAATCGTTCGGCAATTGATTCTGAAGTTATTGAAGCTGATAAGATTGCAGATTCTTACGCTAAAGTAATGAATGCAGATTTTATTATGAGTATTAGTAGGAAAGCAAAAGATAAATTGAATAATACTGCTAGGTTTCACGTAATGAAGAATAGATTTGGACCTGATGGAATAACATTCCCATCTAAAATGGATACCAACACTGGATTCATTGAAGTATTTGATGGTAATTCATCAGATGGAATCATCACTCAGAAGGAATCCGCTAATGGTCAGAACATGGAGCAGCAATTGCTACATAAAAAGTATGTAGAAAACTTCGGATAATAATTACAATCTATAAAATTACCACTAAGGTATTTTAATACCTGATTTGGTGTTGTACATACAATATCAAAAAGTAATTTATAAAAAATACTATCCAAACTGTATTCACTTTTGAATATATAAGATAGTTATATTCACCCAACTCAAATAAGGGTTGGTTAACATTAATAATAATAATAAAAATTAAATTTATGGCAACATCGCAAGAGATTTTCGAACAAATTGAAGAGTTATATACTCAATTCGAAGCAGAACACAATGGAACTACTAAAGCAGCTAAATCAAGAGCTCGTAAACATATTGGGGAAATCAAAAAATTGGTTACCGATTATAGAAAAGTTTCAGTAGAAGAATCAAAATAAGAAAAATTCAAACATGAGCAAATTATTTAAAGAAAGAATTCCTTACAAGCCTTTTGAATATCCCGAATATTACACCGAAGGGTGGTTAAAGCAAGCACAAGCATTTTGGTTACATACCGAAATACCTATGCAGGGTGATGTGAAAGATTGGAATGAACACCTTACAAAAGAAGAAAAAAACTTAGTTGGAAATATTCTTTTGGGGTTTGCTCAAACTGAATGTGCAGTTTCTGATTATTGGACTACTATGGTTACCAATTGGTTTCCAAAGTATGAAATAAAGCAGATGGCAATGATGTTTGGTTCCCAAGAAACAATACATGCTACCGCATATTCATATTTAAATGAAACATTAGGGTTGGATGATTTCTCAGCATTTTTGCATGAACCTGCAATTGCTGAGAAATTCGAACTCTTAACAGAAACCACAAACGAGTGGAAACATACTGATTTAGAAGTAAACGCTGAGGCTAGAAAAGAAGTAGGACGTTCTCTTGCTATCTTCTCAGCATTTAGTGAAGGAGTATCGTTATACTCTTCATTTGCAGTACTTTACTCATTTCAAATGAGAAATCTATTGAAAGGTATAGGACAACAAATGAAATGGAGTATACGGGATGAATCCTTACATTCTAAAATGGGTTGCCAATTGTTTAGAGATATGTGTAGTGAATTTACTACACTAAAAGATGATAGTAAACAATCTATTGAAGAAGCTGCGAGACTTATCGTAGAATTAGAATCAAAATTCATTGATAAAATGTTTGAGATGGGTGAATTAGAAAACCTATCTTCATCAGATTTGAAAGAATTTATCAAAGCTAGAACTAATATAAAATTAGTTGAGTTGGGATATGAGAGTATATTCGAATATGATAAAGATGCAGTTGAACGTTTAGACTGGTTCTATCAACTATCAGGTGGAGTTACACATACCGATTTCTTTGCAGTAAGACCTACTGACTATTCCAAAGCTGGAGAAGGTGAAAATTGGGATGATATGTTTTAGTAAACCCTTGTTAAATTCAATTAAATTTCGTATATTTGTAATATGAAACCATTTACATATTTAAATGAATATTTGAAAACTGATATAGCACCCTCATCAACACATGGAATCGGAACTTTCGCTCTTAGAGACCTAAAAGTTGGTGAGGATGTTTTCATCAGATGGAAAGGTGAAACCAAATCATATATAGTATCTAATGATGAATTTGATACTTTACCGGAATCATCTAAATTTCTTATTTTAAAATCATATGAAAATAGAAATGAATATCCATTTATTTGGTTTAGATTGTTCAAAGATTCGTACTTTAATTTATCGAACCCTTGGGCATACGTTAACACAAAAGAAACTGATGGCAATATTGATTCTGTAACAAAGAAAGTAATAAAACCCATTAAACAAGGTGAAGAACTATTCGGAACCTATAACTTAAAAAATACAATATTAAAATGACATTTGATAAATTAATAGATAATGTGAAGGGTTGGGCTGATGCAAAGGATATCCTTAAATCAGAAAACGCACCTAAGCAATTAATGAAAGTAATGGAAGAGTTGGGTGAAACCGCTGGAGCTATTGCTAAAAATAAAGCAACTGATGAAATTCAAGATGGAATTGGTGATACGTTCGTAACTTTGATAATTTTGGCTTACCAATTAGGATTGGACCCAACTGAATGTTTAGAGCATGCTTGGAACGAAATAAAAGATAGAACAGGTAATACTGTTAATGGAGTATTTGTAAAAGATGAAAATTAATATATAATGGCTAAGAATCACGGAGAATATTTAGGTTGGGAATTAGGAGTAGATTTCCCAGAGTGGGGTAACACCGATATATATGTAAAAACGATATCTAAGGGGTATCTACTTGTTGGTGAAAAACCAAAAGATGCATATTGGAGAGTAGCAACTAAAGTTGCACAACGTTTGAATAAACCTCAAATGGCTAGTAAGTTTTTTGATTATATATGGAAAGGGTGGTTGAATCTAGCTTCACCTGTTCTTTCAAACACTGGAACCGATAGAGGTTTACCTATTTCTTGCTTCGGGATTGATGTAGCTGATTCTATACATGATATTGGTTCTAAAAACTTAGAATTAATGTTATTGGCTAAGCATGGTGGTGGAGTTGGTATTGGTATCAATCAAATCAGACCTGCTGGAGCTAAGATTACTGGTAATGGAACATCGGATGGTGTAATTCCATTCGCTAAAATATACGATTCAACTATACTTGCAACAAATCAAGGTTCAGTAAGAAGGGGAGCAGCATCTGTAAACCTAAACATTGACCATAAAGATTTTGAAGAGTGGTTGGAAATTAGAGAACCTAAAGGAGATGTAAATAGACAATCATTAAATCTACACCAATGTGCAGTAGTGGGTGATAAGTTTATGAGAAAACTTCAAGATGGTGAAGAAGATGCTCGTAGAAAATGGGGTAAATTACTTCAGAAACGTAAAGCAACTGGTGAACCTTATATTATGTACAAAGGGAATGTTAACAAACAAAACCCAGATATGTACAAAGTTAATGGGTTGAAAGTACATATGACGAACATTTGTTCTGAAATTACGTTACACACCGATGAATCACATTCATTTGTATGTTGTTTAAGTTCATTAAATCTATCAAAGTACGATGAGTGGAAAGATACTGACTTAGTATATACTGCAACTTGGTTCTTAGATGGTGTAATGGAAGAGTTTATTCAAAAAGCTAAGAACTTAAAAGGATTTGAAAATTCAATACGTTCAGCAGAAAAGGGTAGAGCATTAGGATTAGGTGTATTGGGATGGCACACCTATTTACAAAAGAATGGTATTCCATTTGAGGGTATGACTGCGCAATTCGAAACTCGTAAGATTTTCTCTCAGTTAAAGATTGAATCTGAAAGAGCTAGTAGAGATATGGCTGTTGAGATGGGAGAACCATTGTGGTGTAGAGATAGTGGGATGAGAAACACTCACCTAAGAGCAATTGCACCAACTGTATCTAACTCTAAATTGAGTGGTGATGTATCAGCTGGTATTGAACCTTGGGCAGCCAACATATTTACTGAACAAACTGCTAAAGGTACATTTATTCGTAGAAACTCTGAGTTGGAAAAGGTACTTCGTAAAGCTGGACTTAATAACAAAGAAACTTGGGATAAGATTATAGCTGATGGTGGTTCAATTCAGGATATCAAAGAGTTGGATGAATATTGTTTCTTAAATAGTAAAGTAGTTAAAGTAGCTGATTTAAATGAAGATGATACCACTAAAACATTTACTATTAAAAGTGTATTTAAAACATTCAAAGAAATAAACCAATTGGATTTAGTTAGACAGGCTGGTATTAGACAACAATACATCGACCAAGGTGTATCATTGAATTTGGCATTTCCTGCAACGGCTACACCAAAGTGGATTAATCAGGTAACTATGGAAGCTTGGAAGCAAGGGGTTAAAACTCTTTACTATATGAGAACCGAATCAGTACTTAGAGGTGATATTGCATCTCAAGCAATGGATCCTGATTGTGCGGCGTGTGATGGATAAGATAATAAATTAATAAACAAAAAATAAACAATTATGATAGAAGTAAAAAAGTTCTTTGGAGAATGGTGCGGCCCTTGTAAGGCATTGGCACCAACAATTACAAAATTAAAAGAACAACATGGGGATGTAACCTTTACGGATTACGATGTTGATAAAGATTTTGAACAAGCACAAAAATATAACGTTCGTAGTATTCCATTAGTTGTTATTGAACACAATGGTAAAGAAATCCATAGATTTTCGGGATTACAATCGGAAATGGCATATAACAACGCAATTAATGAAGTAAAACAAAAAGCTTAAAATGCCAATACTAAGAGGTCAGTCTCATCCATCTTCAAAGTTGACAGATGAGCAGGTTATACAAATAAGAAAGTTATGGAAAATGGGACATAGAAATTGTAGAGTTATGGCTCGCAACAACAAATGTTCTTCAGCCAATATTCTAAGAATTGTTCGAAATGAAACGTGGACACATTTAAATGAATTCTGGTCTGGTAGTGTATGAAAGAAGATAAAACATACTGTGATACATCAAAACTATCCGTTAGATTAATAACTAAATCAGTAGCAAAAGATATCATTGTTAACAACCATTATAGTGGATTGTGGACAAAAGTATCTTACGCTATTGGTTTATTTACTACTGATGTAGAAGAACACCCATTCTTTAGTGGTGTTGAAGATAAGTTAATAGGAGTTGCTTGTTATGGTGACCCAATTGGTAGAAGCGCAGGTCAATCTATAACACCTTTATTAGAAAGAGATGAGGTATTGGAACTTACTAGATTATTCGTATTTGATGATTATGGTTCAAATATAGAGAGTTGGTTTCTATCTCAAACATTTGATTGGTTACGAACCAACGTTCCTAAGATAAAAGGATTGATATCATATTCAGACCCTAAAGAAGGTCATTGTGGTACAATATACCAAGCAACCAATTGGTTGTATCAGGGTAACAAACTACGATTTAACGATAGTTGGGATTTCCGTTGGGAAGAAAATGGTAATTGGCATCACCAAAGAACTTCATATGTGAAGTTTGGAACAAATAATCCCAAAGAAATCCAAAAGATATCAGCATCCACATTTTGGATAAGAAAGAATCCAAGAAAGCATAGATATGTGTACATCTTATCAAAAGGTGGAATACGTAGGAAGTTAATGAAAACTATAAAGCACCCAATATTACCTTATCCAAAGGAAAACGAGCAATTTGTAGAAGAAATTATAAAAATGTCACCAATAAATTTGGTAGAATCAAATTAATTTCGTATATTTGTTTTATAAATAAAATATATGGCAATCAAACCTAAGTTTTTTCCGTTAACTGGTGATTTAAGAAACCTTTTACTTCTTATAAAAAGTATTGGTGGCGATTATCCACATCAATCATTAGTTGATATGACACTAAGTTCAAATCAGTATCATAAAAATGATAGACAGTGGTTGAATAAAGTAAGGGAATGGCATATCGTAGTTAATATAACACTCAACTCAAATTTATTATGACTGAATCACAAGAAATAGAAGAAATCCTTTTTGAAGCACATGCACACAATATTCGTAGAGAAGTTATGGATTTAGCAAGTACTGAGTTAAAGGAAAACCCAAAAATGAGAAAAGTAGATGCTTATCAAAAAGCATACCTAACTCTAACAAAATAAATGAAAGAAGAAGGAAAACATTATGTTGATGCTAGTAAAGTAAGTGTAGCTCCAATTGCTAAATCTATCGCTAAAGATATGATTATCAAAAAGCACTATACTCACGCTTGGACTGCTTGTAGGTATTCATTAGGTATATACCACACAATGGAAGAGAAGGATATATTCGGAAATGACCAACAATTGGTTGGTGTGGCAGTTTATGGGTTCCCTGTTGGAGCAAAAGCACCTACATCGGTATGTGATGGTTTAACAAAAGATAACATCTTAGAACTCACTAGATTGTATGTAGATGATGGGTTTGGTTCAAACATAGAGAGTTGTGCATTAGGTAAAACTTTCCAATGGATAAAGGATAATGATAAAAACATTAAAGTGTTACTTTCATATGCTAATAATGGACAAGGACACGTTGGTGGAATCTACAAAGCTACCAATTGGATTTATCAGGGTTTGAACACGGATATCGCCTTGATGCCAAATTGGGGAATATCATTAAGTGATGACCCACATGATTGGATTCATAGTAGGACAGTTTATAATAATTGGGGAAGTGGTAACTTAGAACATCTTAGAAAAGAAATTGGTAAAGATGGTTATAGTGAATTTTGGAGAAGGGAAGAACCACCTAAACATAGATACATTCAGATACTTGCTACCAACAAAAAGGAAAAGAAAGATTTGATGAAACGTTTAAAACATCCAATCAGAGATTATCCGAAAGATTTAAACGCATACAATACTGATGTTATACATCACACAACATATTCACCTGAAGAATCAAACGAAATAAACTTTTGGTAAAATAAGTGAAATAAAGCTTGTGTAATCCAAATAGAAATCGTATATTAGAGGGTAGTTGATTAGGAGATTTCATATCAACTCACTAACCCTTTAAAATAGATAAAAGTATGATTGGTTCATTTAATGTAGTAAGTGTTAAAGAAGTACAAGGATTTGTAAATGGATTGGATAGATATCCAAATCAGTATAATTCGGGTAGAGTAGTTTCTTATAGTAATAGTGCAAAATCACTCTTAGTAAGGGGATTTCTCAACGGAATTGATACAAGTTTCTTTTCTCCAAGTGTAATTGTTAAAGAGGCAAAAGGATATGTAAATTATTCATCAATGAAGGAGAACGATTGGTTCTCACAAACCGAAGGTGAAACTATATCTGCAAAAGGAAATCCAATGTTCGATAACGGACCTACGCCAAATGTGGCAATTGCAACACCTTCCACAATTACTCCTAAGATAAGTAAAGGTGATGTTATAAACATCTCATATCAACCAAAGGGTGAATTCAATGGTACCACTACTATTAAATCAGTAAAAATCAAATCCACCTAAGAGTGGGTTTTTTTGAAAATAAATACGAAAAAGCTTGTGTATGTCAATTGTATTTCGTATATTAGGTGTGTAGTTGAGGTGGTTGTTCCACCACTACGTTAACCCTTTTAAATTGAAAAATATGATATTATTAAATCCTATCCTTAGTGAAGTAAAAGAAATGATGGCTGCACAAGATACACCATCATCTTATGTATATTATGAATATACTCAGGAAGAACTATGGGATGATGAAGATTTAGGAGACTTCTAATTTTCCAATAACTTTACAAAATAATTAACCCACTTAAATTAAACAATATGTTACAAATCGGATTTTCAACAAAGTACTTTACATTATGGGATGTTCAAAATGAAACGGAATATTCCGGTTCGGAAGGGCAGTACTCTTATAACGTTACACGTTTCACATACCTTCAGAACCTCTCTTTAGTAGAGGAAAAGGCTGTTGCTAAAGCAAAAGAAAAGGGATGTACTCAATTGGGTATTAACGATGAGTTACGTGGTAGAAGTGGTAGAAGTTTCGAAAAAAGAACTCGTATAGAAAAGGTATTCGAATTACACCAATTTACATATGGTAAGTATGAAGGTGATGATATCAGAGAAAATACTGATGTTAATTATCTAAAGTGGTACTTTAATGAAACTGAACTAATGTTAGTAGCAGAACGTGTTTGTGAGTTGGATTCTGATTATAGTATCTATGAGAATGGAATAGTTACTTCAGAGCAATTAGATAATATAACCAAAACAAATACTATTGAGGCTGGGTTAAAAAAGACTGGAACTATTCAACTACAAATGGAACGAAACCTTGATACTTATGGGTTTGTTCAAATAGATGGTATTCCTTACAGTTTTGAAAACTATTGTACTAGAAGTTACAATGGGTATGGGTATGGGTTACCGACCTTAAATGGTAAAGCAAAAAGAGTTAAAAACAAACTCATTGAAGTGAAAGCAGAATTTGGTGTAGTTGGTGACTGGGAGATGTGGAAAGTAACTGAGTGGGATTTCGTAAAATAAATAATAAAAAGCTTGTGTACGTTAATTCAATTTCGTATATTAGTATGGTAGTTGAGTGAGGAAGTTCTCACCAACTCACAACGGAGGTTCGAATACCTCAATTAATAATTAATAACTTAAAAGAAAAGTTTATGTTAAACACACAAAACACGCCCCCATCAATCAAAGAGGTACAACTTGGGGATGTACCTAAAATTTATGAAGGATATCTTTATCGCTACACTAATTTAGATAACAACAAAGTTTATGTTGGTGTTCATAAAGGATATGTTGGTGATGGGTATTGGCACTCATCTACAAATAAGGAATTTGGTAAAGAATTTCAAAGTTCCGATGGAAACTTTAAATTTGAGATTTTAGAATATGGTAATTACGCTGAGATGACAGTATCTGAAAGAAAGATTCTAAAAGATAACGATGCTAGAAATAATCCTATGTTTTACAACAAATCAAATGGCTCCGCTAAGTTTTCTCAGCCTGATAATGAGTTGATGTTAGAACTTTACACTAAGATATCAAACAAAGAGTTTCCAATTACGTATGAATCAATTGATGATGTGTATGAATTGGCGAGATTACAAGTTCGTTCTGAGGAGATAAAGGAACATCGTTTAGAAATCAAAGAAAAAATTGATGATGCTGGTGGTAATACTGATGGGTGTAATCCTATCGTAATTTACGAAGGTAGACAATCTGGTAAAGATATTATTGGTGATGGTAACCATACAGTGGGTGGGGCTAAGGATGCTAAACATTCTACTGTTGTTCCTGTAATTAGAATTCCAAAAGAGGTTCATGAACAATATACGAATGATGAACTTAAAGGTGTTAGTAACTTTCAAAACAAAAGACCTGAAACCATCAAAAGGGCAATGAGTGCTGATGATGCAGTTAAGTACATAGTAGGTGTTTATACAAATGGTACTCCATACGATTCAATTGGAAATAAAGAGTATTTAGGGCTTTGTGGTTTTACCAAACGAAGAATCACTACAATTCTTAAAAAAGCAAAAGTGGAAATTGATAAGAACAATTTGGCTTTGGCTAACAAACTTTGGATTGATTATACTGATAAAGTTCACATTAAAACTAAAGATGCAGTTGTTGAGGGATTCAGAGATAGTAACACAATTTCAATGGCTTTCACATCAGCTATGTTTAAGTGGGATAATATTTTTAATACTATATTTGCTCACACCGAATACAATGAAACGACTAAAACATATAAACCCACTAAAACCAATGTAATGATTACGATATATCATCCTAATCCAGACGCTGAAGAGAATTGGAAAACAATTCATCAACCTGTTGTCTGGTCCAAATTGAAATATTACCTATCACCATTGGGTTATACATTTAACGTACATGAGCTGGTTTCAACAATGGTAAATAAATTAGATTAATGAATTTTTGGGAAGCAATTGATTACAAAAACGCTAGGAAAGTGTTGGTAATTCCAAATATAACGAATAGTTCTAACATTGAAAAGGATTCCTTTATTGATGTATTGTATAATCACATAAAAGCTTTGGATAGTCGTGGTGACTACTATTGGAATGTGTTAGTTCCAAAAGGTAATGTTACTAAGAAATTAAATCTACCTAATGTTAAGCAAATTGAGATTCACATTCCCGGTGATATGATGAATCAAAGAGCATTCCCATCGGTTGATTTAATGAAGGTATTGCGAGATGTTGAGTATGATGTTATATATTCACATCTACCAGATTGGCCACAAGTTGGTAGATATGCTAAGTTTGGAACTAAGATTATTGGTTATACACATTGGTTTGAGGGTGCAAAGCATCTACCTTGTAATGGTATCGATAGACGGGCTGGTAAGGCAAAGTGGTTGTGGTTACCAATTGAACTTTTGGGAATTTCTCAAATGGAAACCTGCTATCTAAATACACAGGACCAAAAGAATAGAGTTCTTGCTGAAGCAAAGGAACTATTCAATGATGAGTTTGTTCAAAAATTAGATAATATACTTACAGTCTGGAATTTGGGTGTTGAGAAATCTAAGATTGTACATACACCATCAACTGATAAGCAAAACATCATTGTGTTTAATCATAGACCCGCTGCATATAAAGGATATCCTAAATTCATTGAGTTAATGAGAGAATATCGTAAACAAAGACAAGATTTCACAGTATGGGTTCCTCAGTTAAGTGGACAATCACCTGAAAGTTGGATTGATAACTCCAAATCACCAAAGCATGAATATTACCAAAGATTGCAAGATTGTATTGTTGGTATTCAAATGAGGCAATCGAATTATGGTTGGTCTGTAAGTGGTACTGATTGTATGATGAACGGAACTCCAATGGTTTGGCAAGAATCTGATTGTTATAGAGAAATAGACCCAAATGGTTTATTTTGGAATAAGAAAGTAGATTTCTTCAATATCTTAGATAAGATATTAGATGATACTACGTATCGTAATGAATTGGATTTGAAAGCAATTCAAAGAGCAACTGAACTCTCACAAAATGAAGCTACGATGATTGATAAATTACATAAAAAACTAAATTCATAAAATAGACATGAAAAAATTAAATAAGATGTTAGCGGAGTTTGACTCCAAAGGAGTATTCCCATATGATAAAGAATTATCTGAGGTAGCTAAAGAAAAAAACGGATTAGATTCAGAATATGATGTGGAGATGATGTTAATTGAGAGAGCTAGGAGCGATGAATCGCATCCCTACCATAAGATGGTAATATAAATCAAAAAATTAATTAGGAATAATCAAATATATTTTGTATATTTGAATAAATCAAAAAACACTTAATGTACCAAAATATATATTATCAAAGAGAACGAAACCTTATCCACTTATGGGATGATAAATTGGGCTATCGTACATTCCCATACACTCGTTATGCTTATGAAAAAGCAGAAAATGGGGAATGTATTTCATTGTATGGTGAACGATGTACAAAAATTTACAAATATAGTAAAGATGATTTAAATTTATTAGAATCCGATGTACCTGAAACTACGAGAGTTTTAGTTGATACATATACTGATTCTGATTTACCATCAGAGGGACACGTTATCCTTACATATGATATTGAGTGTGAAATGGAAAGTGGCTTACCCGATCCTGAAGAAGCTACCAATGAATTAACATCAATCGCTTTACATGATTCGGCAACTAAGCAAGCTTGGGTATTGGTTATGGATAAAGCTGGTGAGATGTTGGAAAAAACAACTGATAAAGCAATAGTACTTCCATTCAGAACCGAAGAAGATATGTTGATGAAGTATTTAGAGTTGTATGAGATGATTAATCCAACTATTGTAACTGGATGGAACATTGATTACTTTGATACACCTATGTTATACAATCGTATCAAACGATTATTAGGTAAACAACACGCTAATAGATTATCACCTATTGGGGAATGTTTCTGGTCACCTTATCGCAAAAGATTCTTTATGGCTGGTGTATCTTACTTAGATTATATGGCTCTTTACAAAAACTTTACATATTCTGAATTAGATTCATATCGATTGGATAGTATCGCTCAGAAAGAATTAGGTAGAGGTAAGATTGAATATGAAGGAAACTTAGATTTACTTTTTAAAGATGATATTGAGAAATTCATTGAGTATAACTTAGTGGATGTTGAATTGGTAGTTGATTTTGAAGCAAAGTTACAATTTATTGATACTGCTAGAGGTATCTGTCATGCTGGACACGTTCCATATGAAGATTTTGTATATTCATCAAAATACCTTGAGGGAGCACTACTTTGTTATCTAAAAAGAAAGAGTATCGTAGCACCTAACAAACCTGCTGATAGAAGAGAACGAATGGAAGCTCTTAAAGAAAATAAGCAAGAGAAGTTCATTGGGGCATACGTAAAAGCACCAATTGTTGGAAAGTATGATTGGATATATGATTTAGATTTAACATCTCTATATCCATCTATTATTATGACTATCAATATTTCACCTGAAACTAAGATGGGTAAGATTGAAGATTGGGATGCACAGGATTTCGTAAAAGATAAGAGAGAACTTTGGAAAATCAATGGAGATACTATTAAGCAAGAGAATTTAAAGTTATTCTTAGAACGTAGTAAGTATTCAGTTGCATCCAATGGTGTTTTGTATAGAACCGATATAGTAGGTTGTATTCCTGATATCTTAGACTTGTGGTTCTCACAAAGGGTAGAGTTTAGAAAGTTAGAGAAGAAGTATGGTGAAAGTGGAGAAAAAGAAAAGTACGCATTCTATAAGAAGAGGCAATTAGTACAAAAGATTCTGCTTAACTCACTTTATGGCGTCCTCGGTCTTCCTGCCTTCCGCTTCTATGATGTGGATAACGCTACCGCAGTAACAACAACTGGACAGACTG
>Ga0209279_10000054_pt1 | contig 77084 bp, 66 predicted proteins | sample CoawatmetaG00DNA_3_FD_187508 | JGI IMG/M metagenome (GOLD analysis project Ga0209279, IMG submission 187508) | Marine microbial communities from the West Antarctic Peninsula - Coastal water metaG006-DNA (SPAdes) (version 2) | ecosystem: Environmental > Aquatic > Marine > Coastal ...
GCGATATGGTGCATCCCTTTTTGCGCCGCCGAGCGGGTAAAGAAAGCATAGACTATCCATCACCAGAAGTGAGACAAGTATTGGAACGCACCTTAGGGGTGCCTATTTTTCAAGAACAAGTGATAAAGCTCGCTATGGTAGCAGCTGGCTTTAGTGGTGGTGAAGCCGATGCTTTGCGCCGAGCCATGTCAAGCTGGAAACGTCATGGTGAACTAGATCAATTTCGTCATAAGCTGGTCGGGGGGATGGTGGCAAGGGGCTATGACAGGGCTTTTGCAGAACGTTTATACCAACAAATCTTAGGCTTTGGTGAATATGGTTTCCCCGAGTCTCATGCTGCTAGTTTTGCCGTTTTGACCTACGCCTCAGCTTGGCTTAAATACCACTATGCTGGGGCCTTTTACTGCGCCATTCTTAATAGCCAACCTATGGGGTTTTATAGTGCTTCTCAATTAGTGCAAGACGCTCGACGCCATGATGTACAAGTATTACCCGTGTGCATTAACCGCAGCGAGTGGGACCATAGTTTAGAAACCACTGACACAGCAGAACTGGCCATACGCTTGGGTTTACGTCAGGTCAAAGGTATGCGCCAAGGTCCTATACAAGAATTGTTAGCACAGCGTCCACCTCAGGGGTTTCAAGACCTTTTACAGGTGCAGTCATTGCACTTGGCTAAAGGCCAACTGGAGTCACTGGCGAGTGCAAACGCCCTCACCTGTTTCAGTGGGCACCGTTATCAAGCCCGCTGGCAATTGCTCGATAACTACCAAGATCTACCGTTACTAAGAGAAATACGAGAGACCCAGCCAGATCAATTACCCGCACCTGTAGCCTTAAATGCATTAACAGAAGACTACGCCAGCCTAAACCTTAGTTTAGAACATCATCCCATTGCCCTATTACGTCATGCAGGTTTACTAAAAGGCTGCATAAGTACCCGCCAAATGGCCCATAAACCCCACCAAAGTTTAGTGACAGCGGCAGGGTTAGTCACTGGTCGGCAAAGACCTGGTACCGCGTCTGGGGTGACCTTTATTACCCTAGAAGATGAAACAGGAAATACTAATTTAGTGGTCTGGCAAGGCACAGCGCGAGCCCAAAGGCAGGCCTATTTAAATGCCAAAATATTAAAAGTAAAAGGTATTTTGGAACGCGACCCAGACAGCCAAGTCATCCATATTATTGCCGGTAAACTGATTGATTGTAGCCACTTACTAGACCAGCTAAACATCAATTCTCGCGATTTTCATTAGTGCGGCAAAGTGGTGGATCAATGGTGACCAGTAGCGACCAAAACTAGGTTAGCCATGTCAGTGGTGGGGCAACCTTGTGCGTTATACAAACGAGTTATTCAGCAAATTCACTTTGAAAATACCAATTCAGTTAATGCAAAGTCGGGCTCTATAGCTTGGTACCCAGGGTTAGTACTGGAAAGCTAATGAAACCAAATCGACCCTCTTTTTCTGCTTGTGCTAGCTGAGACTGCCATGCTCTTACTTTGTCTTCATCCACACCCTGACCCAAGGCAAAATTAGCCAACACCAGTTCTGCATATGCTGCGGGCGAATTTTCGTGACGCTGGGTTATGAGAAAAGCGAGTGGCTCAGTGCGGATATTACCAAAGCCCTGCTTGGATAACTGGCCAGACAATTCGAGTGGCAGCATTTGATGATAACAATGGGCTTTAAAAGCCTCATGTATGAGGTTATTGAGGGCCTCATCAGCACCATGAAATTTGAAGTGGTTCCAAAGTACGGACACATTAACAAAGATGGATCTGGGTTTTAACAAGCGCCCTACTTCTGCTAATGTAGCACCTACATCTTCGATATAATCCAAAGTTTGGATAGAGGCAATGCCATCACAAGAAGCATCGGGCAAGTCAATCTTATTTGCCATGCTACATAAGAATTGAACATTATTTAAGTTATCACAGCGCTGCCTGGCTGCAGCTAATTGAGTTTCACTGGGATCAAGCCCCACAACTTTACCGTTGGTGCCCACAGCAAGCGCTATATCCTCTAACAAATGACCCGCCCCACAGCCTATATCTAATATGGCGTCATCTACATTAAGATTAAGGGCTTGCATCACAGCTAGACGCCGTGCCACGCCAGCACTGCTAGCTGCCATTTTTTGCTGCAGTAAACTCGCATTACCTTCAAATTTCATGGTTTTTACCTTCAATACAGTCGGCCAAAAGTTAGGCTATGTTGCGTCATTAAAGTTAATAAGCTTACGGCTAAATAACCAGCTCAACTAAATGGTGACTCGCTAGTATTTAACCCATCGCCAAGGGTCAATATAAAAAAGAATAGGCTTAAATTGCTAAATTATCAAAAAAATTAGCCTAGAAAGCTGTATCGTAAAGTTCAACTTCCCCAAAATTCCAAGTAAAAAACAACGCCATTGGATGGTCAGATAGTCATTAGCCAAAACGACGTAAAATACCGCATTAGTGATCCAGGCCTAGATACAGACTTACTTATAACCAGTTCTGTCCAAGGTTTAAGGTCTATTCACATGGGCTATAGTAATATCGAAGATGAATTCAATCAGGGTTCTCTTGTCATTAGGGGCAATCCTAAGATAGCCAAAGCCATGAGCCGATGGTTATGCCTGAGTCCGTTTGGAGGGGTGCCACAACAAACGACACAACTGACCTGTACACATTAGAGAAGGGCAGTTTGGCTACTTAATACGCTTCACAGGCACACGTAAATTCCTTAGGGAGCGTTTAATGGTTTTTAGGTGGGCCATCGTTTCTTCACCCAGTTGCATAGTAACCCCCACAGCCAGAACATCAATGACAACCATTTGGGTAATTCGAGAAGACATGAGGGTGTTAAGTTCCTTGTCTTCATCTAAGTCGATGTATAAGGGAATTTGTACCTGCTGTGCCAAGGGTGTGTTACTTGGACACAGGGCAATCACCGTCGCTCCTGCATCCATGGCCAGTTGCGTACTGTGCAGCAAGTCTTTAGTGCGGCCTGTTTGTGATACCGCAATCACCACATCACCAGGTTCTAAGGTTACAGCCGCCATCGTTTGCAGGTGGGGGTCTGCATAAGCCGCCGCCGACATATTAAGGCGAAAGAACTTATGTTGTGCGTCAGTACAGATAGGCGCTGAGGCTCCAAAGCCATAACAGTCAACTCGCTTAGACCGAGCTAAGGCCATAATAGCCTGTTCTAGGTTAGCTGCATCTAAATCAGACTTTACCCGCATGAGGTTGCCCATGGTGGCATCAAAAATCTTTTCTTTAAATTGTTCCACCGAATCTCGACTATCTAGGCGAAATTGTTGGTAAGACGTATTAGTGCCCAAAAACTGGGCCAAGTTAAGTTTAAAATCTTGAAATCCATCGAAGTCTAGGGCTCGGCAAAACCGCACAACGGTGGGTTCACTAACCGCAGCGGCTGCAGCCAGATCAACAATACGCATTTGCACAATTTTTGCACGATGTTCGAGCACATAGTCGGCCACCTTGCGCTCAGATTTACGCAGCTGAGGGTGAGCTTGGGCAATAATTTTAAACACGTCATGGTTAGCAATGGACATGGGGTGAACCAAGAAAATAAGGTATTGCTAACATTCTACCCTATCACCTTTAGCTCAATCCACTGCGTATCATTAAAATTGTAGGGAGATGTCTTTATGAGTCGCCATACAAGCTGACACGGTCGTAGCTAGGTCATCACTCATACGCTCTTGCAAGCGTAAGCCAATGCTCTCTTTGATGGCCATGTCGTAACTCACTAAAGCCGGCTCTAAGTCAGTTAAAGCGCGCTCACGCCAAACAATCTCCGCATCTAACATTTGCATGGCTTGGTTATGCAGGCCTTTGGCCTTCTCTGGATCGTACTTACTACCCTTAAGAGCCCTGCGTGTTTTCGAGAGTTTAGATTTAATACTACTGACACCCGCCAACTCACCCAATTGTTGCTCTTGCAGCTTGATGGCAGCCATGGCTGACTTGGCATCAAGTTGATCTATGCTTAACGCAAGCGCAGCCACATCATTTTTCATCTGGGCTAGCTCTGGAACTTGGGAAATCCATAAGCGTAACTCTTGAATACCTTCGTAGGCTTCATCCACATTGCGTCGATATTGAGTACGAGACTGCTTTTCAGCTTTATTAAGTTTCTCAAACATAGGCCTCTGAGTTGCCCACTCTTGAGGTATGCTTGCCTCCAAAAGTTCATTGAAGCGTCCCAGCTCATCAATCTTAGCTTCAAGAGCAGCACGACGATTATCATTTAAACTAATATCTTCAAGCCGACGCAACTGCAACTGAGCATCTTCGACCAAGCGTTTATTATTGCGGACATTGAACTGAATGTCTCGCACTTGATAATGCAAAGCTTCATACCCTTTGGAAAAGTCTGTGAGCTCAGCTTTAGTTTGATAAATATTTTCCACTTTCACAAAGGTATCACGGGCTTTGCCTAAGCTGTCTTGCAATACTTGGTTTGCAGCAGAAGACATGTAGCTTGCATCTACACTCGCCATAGCGTCAATGGCAGCCACCAAACTTGTTTCTTGGTTAGCGTACAAAGTGAGCACCTGCTCCTCTAAGCATGGCTGAATACGGGGATTCATTGGGGGTGGCGCAGATTCAGAAGTAAGGTAAGTTCGGTTGGGAAGGTAATTCACTAAACTTGGGAAAAATCCTGTAATCACCAAAGCCAATAACTGCAAACCAATAAAGGGCACGACACCCTTGTATATGGAAACCGTCTTCACCACTTGGTCTGCCACACCACGTAAGTAGAAAAGGGCAAAGCCAAAGGGCGGTGTTAGGAATGAGGTTTGAATATTCAAGCCAATCATTACTCCTAACCAAACTGCAGTAATATTAGCACTCGGGTCTGCTAACAATATGGGCGCCACTATAGGCACCACCACTACGGCAATTTCAATAAAGTCTAGAAAGAACCCTAAAATAAAGATGACCAACATCACCACAAAAAACTGTACCCAAAAGCCACCTGGCAAGCTTGTGAGCATATGCTTAACGAGTTCTTCACCACCAAAGGCTCGAAATGCTGAGGTCAGCATAGCCGCACCAATGAGTATAATAAATACCATAGAGGTGGTTTTAGCTGTTTCTCCCATCACTTCATGTAAGGTGGTGCCAGTTTTAAAGACGCGCCAGCCACTCCAAGTTATGGCGATCAACAAGGTAGCCGAAGCTATCAAACTAAGGGCAATACCAAGGCGATCTTCATCTGTGTTGATGCTCTTAATATTAAGGTCAAAGTTGTTAACAATAATGCCTAAGATAATGATGGAGGCGATAGCGATAAATGCCGGCCAATAACGTCTTTCGTCACGATGGTGCAAGCGATAGCCTGCCATCAACATGGCTCCCACAGCACCTACAGCTCCTGCTTGGTTGACCGTGGCAACACCTAACAGAATAGATCCCAGTACCACAAAAATTAAACTCAGAGGTGGCAGTAATGACATTAAGACTTTAACTAAAAATTGACGGTCATAGGCGCCCAAATAACCCACAGGTGGTGCCATTTTTGGGCGAATAATCGCTGTGAACAAGATATACAATATGTACAAACCCACCAATAAAAGGCCAGGCACAAATGCACCCATAAACATATCACCCGCGCTAGCAGAGGTAATATCAAGCACTGAGGGCATAGAAAACTCACCGGTAATCTCACGATAAGCAGTTTTGCGCATGGCACTGGCTTGATCAGCAGCACTACTGAGTTGGTCAGCCAAGATGATGAGCACGATCGAGGGGGGAATAATTTGGCCTAAAGTACCTGATGCACAAATGGTGCCCGTTGCCAGTGAATGAGAATATTTATTGCGCAACATGGCAGGTAAAGAAATCATACCCATGGCAATCACAGTTGCACCCACAATGCCTGTAGTGGCCGCTAGCAATGCGCCAACAATAACCACAGAAATACCCAAGCCACCGGGGACGGGTCCAAACAGTTGTGCCATTGTCACTAATAAATCTTCCGCAACTTTTGAGCGTTGCAGCATAATGCCCATAAAAATAAATAACGGTATTGCAATGAGCGTGTCCCGTTCCACATTCCAATATAGGCTTCTAAAATTTGTCACGCCCGCACTTAGCCATTGAACTGGGCCACCTTCATGAAAGTAGGCATTGGGGTCATCGGCAAACATCCAGCCCGCTAAAGCGGCTAAACCAATGGCAATAATCGAAGACCCCGGCAAAGAGAATGCAACAGGGAAGCCAGATACAAGGGCGGTAATCATTAACAGGACTAAAATGCCTAAAAACAGAAGTTCCATAACCGAGTGTCCTAGGGGTTAGCCGTCGTTATCGCCGTTTCGCCACGCAGCACACCGAAGTGCTTGAGCAAATAACTTGAAAATTGAATGACCATCGAAACAGCAAAAATGGCCAAGAAGCCCACCATGAGGTATTTCACATACATGCCATAGCCACTTTGGGATACCTCTACACTCAACAATGGACTGTTGATACTGCTCGTTCTATCCCACATACCGAGGGTCAAAATAGTAAAGCATAATGGCAACCCTAGTAAGCACACACCAAAAATGTTGACCCAAGATTGAGTGCGGGCCTTAAAATGGGTATAAGCTACATCCACTCGTATATGCCCTTCAAGCAGCAACGTGTTGGCTGAGGCAAATAAAAACAGAGCTGCATACCAAAAACGTACAAGGTCACCCATGAAGGCTTGTTCATAAGAGAAAACAAAACGAGTGATGACAATCAAAAATTCAGCCACAACCACCAGCAAGGCAAGCCATATAAAGCCTAACCCTTTGCTGCGTATCGCAATAAAACAGGACAACAGCATCAAGGGCAAGTGCACATAGGCACCCCTAAATTGAGGCTTACCTAATTGTGAAGTGATATTGTCGCCGAAGATGGGGGCCAAAAGAGACTCGATGCGCATAAAGGAAACAAGCATGTCGACCATACCCACCAATAACACCATCCAAAAGGCAGCCTTAATCGTGGTGGCAGCCCAGTTGGAGACTCGACTCGAAAGGTCTTGATAGCTTTCAGACTGTAACCTAGATACATGCAGCAGCGCCAGCATTGGCGCTGACACATAACTTAACACCTGCAGCCATCCAAAACCTGCGTATGGCCCGGCAGAAGGCAAACCCCCTAAGGTGTTTAATGCTCCTGGCCATAGTGCCCAGAAGTTTAAAAAATTATTAAGTAAAAATATAACTGTGGCGTACACCACTGTAAAAGCAAGACTACGCAGCAGCAAATCTGGCTTATGTAACCTGTTAGAGGAACTCAATGGCGTCAAAAGGCTAGACGAGTGTTGCATGCTTAAAACCACTAGCGTAAAAAATAGTAATGATGGGTAGAAAATAGGGTACACCTACCCCCAACTAATTTTGGGTAGGTGTACCTAGTTACAGCAATTAACCGCCTAGAGCGCGGTTACGTTGTTGTAGATACGCTTGGTCAGAAATTTCCGCCCATGCACCGATGTCAGTACGCGCAGTAACAAAGCTTTGATGAATACGATTAGCTAAATCGCTATGCTCTTGAACTTCTGCGAACACCTCTTCAGAAGCCTCAGCAAAGCCGTCGTATATGTCATCGTTGAACTGGCGTAACTTAACACCTTGGTCATTGATCAAGCGCTTAAGTGCAGCACCGTTCTTGTAGTTGTACTCTGACATCATGACGTCGTTTTCCATAGAGGAAGCGGCTTCAATCATCATTTGATCAGACTTGCTCAAACCATCCCACCAGGTCTTGTTCATACCACAGGCTAACATAGCACCTGGCTCATGCATGCCTGGGTAGTAGTAGTACTTGGCCGCTTCGTAGAACTTCATTAGCTCATCATTCCAAGGTCCAACCCACTCAGTGGCGTCGATTGATCCTGAAATAAGGTTTTCATAAATCTGACCACCAGGTAACGACACTGGAGAGCCACCTAGCTTAGCCAGTACATCGCCGCCAAGTCCTGGCATACGCATCTTCAAACCCTTGAAGTCGTCTACACTGTTCATTTCTTTACGGAACCAGCCACCCATTTGGACACCTGTGTTGCCACACATAAGGCCTTTCAGGCCATAGTCTGCGCCCAACTCATCCCATAATTCTTGACCACCACCAAAGCGAATCCATGCGTTCATCTCGGTATAAGTTAGGCCAAATGGAACTGAGGTGAAGTAAGCCCAGCCTGGGTGTTTACCTTTCCAGTAATATTCCGCACCGTGATACATCTGAGCATTGCCAGAAGCCACTTCATCAAACGAGTCAAAGGCCTTAACACGCTCGCCTGCAGCGTAATAAGTCACTTGGATGCGACCATCACTCATGTCACTTAAACGCTTAGCAAAACGCTGAGCACCTGTACCTAAACCTGGGAAATCTCTACCCCATGTTGCTACCATGGCGATTTCTACACGTTCTTTAGCTATAGCAGGTGCGGCGATGGTAGAAGCTGCTGCCACTCCACCTAAACCAACCAAGCCTTTCTTCAATATTTCACGTCTTTGCATTTCCGTAATCTCCAGTATTGTTTTTATAAGGCTAGACTATAACAAAGTAACTCATCCATAACGATGAAATTTACCTTATCTGTGGTTACAATAGGTGTTAAATTAACGTTGATTTAACCTAAAACTTATCCTAGCGCAAATTAACATACGCTTTTAGTCTTGGGCTCGCAACTAGACATATGTCTTGTGGTCAGATCAGTTGACCTGTTCTCCGTAGATTTAATTTAGGCCAAAGTTAGGCTCGCACTCACACACCACATGGACACGATAATGGATGTTTCTCGCCTTTTAGACGAACTCAACGACTCTCAGCGCGAGGCCGTTGCGGCTCCTGAAGAAAACCTGCTTATTTTGGCTGGTGCTGGTAGCGGAAAGACCCGCGTGCTGGTGCACCGAATAGCATGGTTAATTGAAGCTGAGAATATTTCTCCTTGGTCTATTATGGCGGTGACCTTCACCAATAAAGCAGCTCGTGAGATGCGCGCCCGCATCGAAAGCCTAATGGGCTTAGACACGACACAACTATGGGTAGGCACCTTTCATGGTTTGGCCCATCGACTGCTGCGCCGCCACTGGCAAGAAGCTGGATTACAACAACAATTTCAAATTTTGGACAGTGATGACCAGCTGAGTATTCTAAAACGCTTGTGTAAAGAGATGCAGTTAGATGAGAGTCGGTGGCCTGTGCGCCAGTTTCAACACTTTATCAACGGCTGTAAAGACGAAGGCAAGCGTCCGCAGCACATAGAAACTCAGGGTGACTTTCAGCTCGATACACAGGTTAAAGTGTATGCTGCATACCATCAGGCTTGTGAGCGTGCTGGATTAGTCGATTTTGGTGAACTACTGCTTCGTTGCCATGAGTTATGGCTTAATAATAGTGCCTTGCTAGCGCATTACCAAGGCCGCTTTAAGCACCTATTGGTAGATGAGTTCCAAGATACTAACACCATCCAATATGCATGGTTGCGAGTGCTCTCAGGCTCTGCTGCAAAGGTCATGGCAGTGGGAGATGACGACCAATCTATTTATGGATGGCGAGGTGCAAAAATAGAAAATATTCAACACTTCGAACGGGATTTTGGCAATGCTATTACCGTGCGCTTGGAACAAAACTACCGTTCTACAGGCACCATACTTAAAGCCGCCAATGGGTTGATTTCTAATAATAGCGGTCGACTTGGTAAAAACCTATGGACTGATGGAAATGATGGCGAACCCATTTCGTTATACGCCGCATTTAATGAAATGGATGAAGCGCGCTTTATTGTGGATCAAATTGACCAGTGGCAAAAAGACGGTGGTATGCGCGCTGAATGTGCCATTTTATATCGCTCCAACGCCCAATCTCGAGTCTTGGAAGAAGCCTTGATTCGTGCTCAGATGCCTTATCGCATTTATGGTGGCCAGCGATTTTATGATCGTTTGGAAATTCGTAACGCCCTGGCTTACTTGAGGCTGATCAAAAATCGTAACGACGATGCAGCCATGGAACGCGTGTTTAACGTACCCACACGAGGAGTGGGGGCAGCCACAGTCGCTAAGATCCGGCAAAATGCTCGGGCTGAAGGTTGCTCTATGTGGGATAGCACAAAGCAAATTATTGCTCAAAACGAACTACCGACGCGCGCTCACAACGCCATTGATAGTTACGTTAAACTCATTAACCGTTTGGATGAAGAAACCAGCGAAGCCCTATTGCACGATATGGTAGACCTTGTGATCCAACAGTCAGGTCTCATTCAACATCACCTGAAAGAAAAAGGTGAGAAGGCGCAAACTCGTATTGATAACCTGATGGAGTTGGTTAGTGCCGCCAAAGGATTTGCCAGCACTTGGAATCCCGCCCAAGAGACTGATGACCCCGACTCAGACTTAGATCCAGTCGCAACAACACCGCTCGCAGCCATGCTCGACCAAGCCGCACTGGATGCAGGCGAGCAGCAGGCTGATGAGTCAGAAGACAGTGTACAGTTAATGACTTTACACTCGGCTAAAGGTCTGGAATTTCCAATGGTCTTTTTAGGGGGTGTAGAGGAAGGTTTATTTCCACACAAAATGTCTTTAGAAGAAGGCGACCGTTTAGAAGAAGAGCGCCGCTTGTGCTATGTGGGCATCACCCGCGCCATGCAACGTTTATTTATTACCTATGCCGAAAGCCGCCGTTTACATGGTCAAGATACGTTTAACCGCCCCTCACGCTTTATTGGGGAAATACCTGAAGGCTTAATGAATGAAGTGCGTCTTAAATCCAGCATTAGCCGCCCAGTCACTGCAAGGCCCACGCCCACAAGACAATATGACCGCTGGGGGCGGCATCAAGAACTTGAAACCCCAGTAGTGGCTTTGGGACAAAACGTGCGGCACCCATTATTTGGCATAGGCACCGTGGTTAATGCCGAGGGTTCTGGCCCCCAAGCAAGAGTGCAAGTGAACTTTGAAAACGATGGCAGTAAGTGGCTAGTCCTAGCCTATGCAAAATTAGAAAACCTATAGGTATAGATCATGACAACCCCAGCGACAGCCACCAGTCCCACATTTGACACTACATTTGCAAGCTTGCCAGAACGTTTTTACAGCTATACACAACCCGTTTCTGTGACCCTTGCAGCGCCCATTATCAGTAACCCAATACTAGCCAAGGAGCTCGGCATTGATCTCCAATGGCTCGCCTCTGATGAGGCTTTGCAAGTCCTTGTTGGCAACCAAACAGCTATGGGTTCAGCACCCATGGCACAGGCTTATGCCGGCCACCAATTTGGCTCATTTAACCCTCAACTAGGTGATGGCAGAGCACACTTATTAGGCGAAATAGTAGCCCCAGACGGACAACGTTTTGACCTACAACTGAAAGGTTCTGGGCCTACACCCTATTCCAGACGAGGCGATGGTCGCTCACCTTTAGGACCCGTTATTCGGGAATACCTTTTAAGCGAGGCCATGGCTGCTTTACAGGTGCCTACCACCCGCAGCCTTGCCGCTATCGCTACAGGTGAAACTGTAATGCGCCAAAGCCCTGCACCTGGCGCCGTATTGACGCGTATTGCCCCCAGTCATATTCGTGTGGGTAGCTTTGAATATTTTGCGATGCAAGGGGATGAGGAAGGCGTTAAAAGCCTTGCAGATTACTGCCTTAAACGCCATTTCCCCCACTTGATTGATGCTCCTCAACCCTACTTATTATTGCTTAATACCGTCATAGAACGCCAAGCTAAATTGATTGCTCAATGGCAAGGTTTTGGCTTTATTCATGGCGTAATGAATACCGACAACATGCTTATTTGTGGTGCCACGGTTGACTATGGTCCCTGTGCATTTATGGATCAGTTTGACCCAGACAAAGTGTTTAGTTCCATCGATCGGCAAGGCCGTTATCGTTATAATCAGCAGCCTGGTATTGGCCAATGGAACCTAACACGACTAGCGCAGGCACTTCTGCCATTACTACACACAGACAGTGAGCAAGCCTTAGCAGACGCCCAACAAGCACTCGACAACTATGTAAAGCACTATGGTGCCGCTTATCAGGCCGTCATAAGTAACAAGCTGGGCATGAGCCAGCCACAAGAAGGGGACCAAGCCCTCACTGAAGAACTATTCGCCATCATGGCTGAGCATAAAATAGATTTCACTTTGGGTTTTAGGTATTTGGTAGACCAGATCGCCACACCAACAGAGCATGTAGCCCTTGGAGCCGCATTCATTGCCCCCCAAGCATTCGTGGTGTGGCAACAACAATGGCAGCAGCGCCTAGCCCAAGACCCACAAAGCCAAGTAGAGCGTTATCAACAAATGAAGCGGGCCAATCCAGCATATATAGCTCGCAACCATCAAGTAGAGCTGGCCATAAGAGCGGCAGAAGACCAAGGTGACTATGAGCCCTTTTATGCGTTACTCAAAATCTTACAAGCACCCCATGATTACCAACCAGAATTAATCACTTATGCCCTAGCCCCAACACCTGATGAAATGGTGAAACAGACCTTTTGTGGTACTTAATAATGCTTTATTTTAAGGCTTTGTGCGTGCTCTTTTTATAAGGTGCAGAGTATTCAATACGAAGCCATGGCTTTAGCGCTTCATTTTGAATGTTAACAAACTGGTGGGCAATACTTAGACTTCCAGCATAAAGGTGACTGGCCCATCATTAGTGAGACTGACCTGCATATCGGCACCAAATTGCCCCGTAGCCAGGGTAATTGATTGCTCGGCTTGAGCAACAAAGTAATCGTATATTTGTTCACCAAGGGCGGGCGGTGCCGCACTCGAAAAGCCTGGCCTTAAGCCCTTTTTGGTGTCAGCGACCAAGGTAAATTGACTAATAACTAAAAGACTGCCAGCCACTTGTTGCACATTGTTATTCATTTTTCCAAGCTCATCACTAAAAAAGCGATAGTGCAGCACTTTATGCAACAACTGATCAGCTTTGGCAAAGCTGTCGTCCTTATTCACCCCCAAAAGCAACAGTATGCCATGATCGATTTGGCCTATACATTCGCCGTCAACTTCTACCTTGGCTTGAGTAACACGCTGCATGAGGGCTTTCATAATGTTTGATCCACTCCATGACTGCGGCTATAGCCATTGGTATTCGGACTTGACCAGCCCACCAAAGCTTTTCGTAGAGGTTTATATATATCGACCTTAAGGGGATAACACTTGGAAGTATCACTAGAATGTTCACTACTACAATCCCCCCCTGGGCAAGCAGATAGGGCACCTAGTAAGTCAATTTCAGCAAATAGTGTTAAGTGATCCCCTGGCCTTACCGGACTGGCTTTCATAAAATATTGATGGGTGTCGTGGCTAAACCCTGTGCACATAAACACATTTAATACATCGTGCACCATAGGTTCTACGTCATCTAAATCGAATTGGGTATGATCTAACATAGCCCGTGTAAGGTTAGAGTGACAACAATAGTGGTATTCATCTTGTCCGAGGGCTTGATTGGTGTAGGGGTCACAACGGGTGCCGATGACGTCATGCACACTACCACCAAACTGGTCCCAGCCATACCAATCGAGGGTATCATCAATGACCGTGGCCATCGGTCTTAAATAAGGCAGATTGCTCCACAAGCGATCACCAGTACTGACATGTGTGCCGTGCAATGCACGGGTTTTGCCACTAAAAAAACGCTCCTTAAGGTTGTCTTTGTGCCACAAGTTTAAGTCGCCTACTTGGGGGCCTTCTACACTAACGATACGAAACACATGGCCTGCAGGCACCACAAAACTGCGCGCATCTCTAGCAGGGATGGTGATGCTATCAACCAACTGCATACCCTGTTGCAGATTGTTATAAAAGGGCTTGTCATAGGGAGGCAGAGTATCATTGGGATAGCAAACCACCGGCTCTATATCTAAGCGTTGTTGGGCATCCGATGGGGGTGCGTGCTGGGGGGTGTTTTTCATGGTAGGGCCTTTTTTAATTTGCCTGCCTAAGCATGCTTGAGTGCAAATTCACGAGTGGCTTGAAACAACTCATTACTCCAGTGTTAAATATCTAATTTGGCTTCAGATTTACAACGTTGTGAGCAATAGCGAATGTTCGCCCAATCACGCGCCCATTTTTTTCGCCACGCATATGGCTTGTTGCATGTCTGACAAATTTTTTGCGGCAAGTCGCCCTTTTTTACCATTTTCGCCATCTTACTCTCTTCCTGCTCAACATTTGACTGGGTCTATATATAAGTGAGGTCACACTAAGGGCCGTGTAAGAAGCGTATAATCTTCTATGCAAGCTTAACTGCAAACTCCCTGGTCGCTTTAATTAGGTTATCGACGATGCCCGGTTCTTGTTGCGCATGGCCTGCATCACGCACAATGTGCAATTGGCATGCTTGCCACAGTGCATGCACTTCAAACGCCTGCTCTGCTGGACAAATCATATCGTAACGACCATGTACAATGATACCGGGTAAGTGACTGATTTTATACATATTTTTTAATAATTGATTAGACTCAAAAAAGCATTGATTGACAAAGTAATGACATTCAATTCGAGCTAAAGCTAAGGCAAAATGACCGTCAGAAAAATCGTTTCCAAGATGGGGTCTAGGGTTTAATGTGGCAATACTTCCTTCCCATGCGGCCCAAGCCTTTGCGGCGGCAAAGCGTTTTAATTCATCAGTGCCACATAACAATTTATAATAGGTGTTAACCATTTCGCCAGTAGCTTCAGCATCTGTGTTGACTAATGGTTTTTGAAATACTTGCCAATAATCTGCAAACATGCGACTGGCGCCACCGGCTTCGTATATCCAATCCACATCTTTTTTGCGGCCCAAAAAAACACCCCGAAGGATAAGTCCTAGAGCACGATTTGGGTGCGCCTGAGCATAGGCTAAAGCTAATGTAGCTCCCCAAGAGCCACCAAATAAAAGCCATTTAGAAATACCTAATTCACAACGCAGTAATTCAAAGTCTTCAATTAAATGCTGGGTGGTATTAGCCTCTAAACTAGCATGGGGTAATGAGCGCCCAGCCCCACGTTGGTCAAGTAAAATAATATGGTAGTCATTGGGGTCAAAAAAGCGACGCGATGAAGGCCCGCAACCTCCGCCTGGACCCCCATGTATGACAACCACAGGCATACCCTGTGGGTTGCCACATAGCTCAACATAAAGGCTGTGCCCGTGGGTCACAGGTAAGAAGAATTCTCGATAGGGTTTGAGTTCTGGATAAAGTTGTTGCATGGTGAAGACTCAATAAAAAAATAATTAGCTAATCATGACTCAATTTACACCTTACTGGTGGCAAAATCAGCCCCAATATCGTAACACTGAAGTGCCGCCAACCAAAGCAGATTGTGTTGTTGTAGGGGCAGGCTTTACAGGTTTAAGTGCAGCCTTAACTCTAGCCCAAGCAGGTCGTGACGTGGTTGTATTAGACAGCCAAGCCATAGGCTTTGGAGCCAGCACTCGCAATGGTGGCATGCTGGGTTCAGGTCACAAAGTGTCTGTGGCTGATGCCAAAAAACATTACGGCTCAGACATTGCTGCACAGCTACATTGCGAGGCCAATGACTCTTTAGATTTCACCAAAAGCTTGATTATTGATCACAAAATTAATTGTGATTTACAAGCCTCTGGTCGTTTACGCACCGCATGGACACCCCAAGACTATACTGCCATGGCCCAAGCCAATAGCAGTTTACAAAAGATTGAGCCATTTGCTGCGCGCATGATCAAGCCCAATGCCATGACTGAGCACATTAACACGCCATTATATTTTGGTGGCTTACTGTATGAAGGCCATGCTTGTGTGCAGCCTAGAAAACTCCACTATGGTTTATTACAGCTCGCCTTAGACGCAGGAGTAAAGGTCTTTGGAGATCAACCAGCGCATTCAGTTAAGCCTCGAGGAAGTGGCTTTTGCATTACCACTAAAAACCAATCTATTGATTGTGAGCAAGTGCTTATGGCAACCAATGGCTACACTCAATCGAGGGTCTCTAAGTTTTTAGCCAAAAGAGTTTTGCCTGTGCCCAGTTTCATTATTGTGACCGAAGAGTTAGGCAAAGATCAGGTACAAGCTTTATTGCCTGGTGGCCATTGTATGGTTGAGACCCGCCAGCGCTTTTGTTACTACCGCCCAACACCTTGCGGCAAACGCATTATGCTGGGAGCACGCGCAGCTTTGCACGCCATCACGCCAGAACAGTCATTACCCATTTTACAATCTAAATTAATAGAAATATTCCCCAGCCTGAAAAACACCAAAATGAGTCACTGTTGGACTGGCTTTACTGGTTTCAGCTTTAGTAAATTACCCAATATCGGCTGTAATAATGGCATTTATCATGCTTTGGGTTATTGTGGTAATGGGGTCGCTATGGCGCCTTATTTAGGTCATAAAGCCGCTCTCAAAATGTTACATCCACAGCAGCAGCATTCTGTGTTTGAACAAACCCCACTGCAAAGCCGAAGCTATCATCATGGCAGCCCTTGGTATATGCCCGCTGCTAGCGCTTGGTATCAAACTAAGGATTGGTGGGATAACCGGCAACGTCAGCAAGCCCTTAACCAAACCAAGCGTCCATGATTTAAATAATCAATTAATGTGACTGCCGACTAAACTGCTCGTATAGGCACATTAAAGCAGCTATTTGGGAGGCCACAAACAGCGTGATATGCATTGTTTAAGCATTAAATTAGCCCTATGGCGATATTGAATATGCCTAGGCCGCACCCAAACCATTAGTCGCTCTATAAACGTATTATTCTTCACCATATAAGCCTACAATAGGTAGCAATGAGTGGTTCTGCTTGGCGAACAGGCAGTTAAATGGGAAGCGTGGACGAGATTACGGCAAACCGGTCTTGAGCCAACACTGCCCCCGCAACGGTGAATCCATAGGCGATTTAGTCCGATACCAGCCCCTCAAAATGAAATCAGAAGCCTAGGTTATATCTTAGGTTTCACATAAATCGTACGGTGGGTGCGATGGATATGGCTATGCTCAAACTAAACTTTCCTTTTACTGCCGTCGTTGGCCAAGCTCAAGTTAAGCTTGCTCTAACCTTGCTGGCTATAGACCCTGCAATTGGTGGCGTGCTGGTAAGTGGCCCCCGTGGTAGTGCCAAATCTACCTTGGCCCGCAGTTTGGCAGACCTCGATATTGCTAACCTAAATCAATTAGTGACCCTGCCCCTCGGTGCCAGTGAAGAGATGGTCACTGGGTCGTTAGACCTACAAAAAGTACTGGGCGAGCAACACGTGCAATTTGCACCAGGGCTCTTGAGCAAGGCCCATAGAGGCTTACTTTACGTTGATGAAGTGAATCTATTACCTGATGCCTTGGTCGACTTATTACTAGACGCTGCAGCCAGTGGTGTTAATCATATTGAGCGGGATGGTATTAGCCACCAACATGAAGCTGAATTTACCTTAATGGGCACCATGAACCCAGATGAAGGCGAATTACGCCCCCAGTTACTTGACCGTTTTGGTTTTGGCGTGGCCCTTGAGAACACCTACAGCGTCCATGAACGCATGGAAATTGTGCGCCGTCGTCAAGACTTTGATGCCAATCCTGCCCAATTTTTGGCCACTTATGCGAAGCCACAGCAAGCTTTGCGAGCTAATATAGAACAAGCTCAAATACGGCTCAAAAGCATCAATGCTAGCGACGATATGCGCTTACAAATCGCCCAACGCTGCGTCGCTGCGCAAGTAGATGGAGTGCGTGGTGATTTAGTTTGGCTGCGTGCTGCACAAGCTCATGCGGCACTCCAACAAACCAATACTGTGAGCCTTGAAGATATTGATGCGGTTGAAGAACTGGTCTTAATGCATCGTCGTAACGACCTTAACGCACCCAATCCACCTAACCAACAACCGCCACAAAGCCCGCCACCCTTTGAGCGCCCTAAGGATAGCAAGGTAGACTCTCAAGGCCAGAGCACTGAGCAAGACTGGGGACAAATGGTGCCAACCAAGCAGCCCACTGGCCCACTGCGGCAAATGGAGTCTGATGGTGACTCCCCTAGAGCGTCTTCATCTATCCCGGCAGCGGCCAGCAGAGGTTTGCACGGCCAAGGCCATGGTAGGCCAAATAAACCATTCTCAAAGCACATTAATTGGTTTTCGAGTTTGATTGCCAGCCGCCACAAAGACTCTGGCATCAACCTGCGTTTTCGCCGCCAGCGTGGTGCTGATCCTGTGATGCATCTAGTGCTACTTGATACGTCCGCATCAACCTTGCTTGGTGATAGTCAGAGTCAGGCCAAAGGCTTAGTTGCAGGCATCGCACAACATGCCTATATGGCTCGTCAACAACTGGTGTTATTGGGTTTTGGTAACGACCAGGTCTGTGAACTATACACTCAAGGTCGCGCACCTAAAGCCATGACACCTATACTTAACGGCATCGATGTGGGTGGCGGTACACCATTAAGACAAGCCCTTCAGTCCGCCAGTGCCTTTGCAACTAGACTGCTTCGACGCAGTCCAGGAATTCGTATTATCAATACCATTATTACTGACGGACGGGTGCAGCAGGATTTATTAGGCATCACGTTATTAGGCCAATCCATTCTTGTTGATACGGAACAAGGTCCAGTGAAACGAGGCCGGGGCCAACACATTGCGCACCTTTTAAAAGCACAATATTTAACCTTATCCCAAGCGAGGCTGGTTTAATGAGTAAAACCCATGAAGAACGTATGAGTGCTAAAAAAGCTGTCATTGACGCTCGTATTGCCAAAGCCACAGAAGAACGTGGTGTGACCATTTTGTTGCGTGGCAACGGCAAGGGTAAAAGTAGCTCAGCCTTTGGCACCATGATGCGTAGTTTAGGGCACGGTAAGAAAGCGGCTGTCGTTCAATTTGTAAAAGGCCGCGTTGAAACCGGGGAGTACAAATTTTTTAAGGATTATCCTGGCTTAGACTGGCATGTAATGGGCCATGGTTTTACTTGGGAAACCCAAGATAAAGCCAATGATATTGCCGCTGCAGAACAAGCATGGGAGATCACTCAAGGTTTATTACAAGACCCTAGCATCGACCTGTTGGTGCTTGATGAAATGGCCTATGTATTTAAGTACAACTACCTGCCGCTAGAACCTGTCCTAGAAGCCTTGGCTAAACGTCCCCATGACCAAACTGTCATTATTACAGGCCGGGTGATGCCGGAGGCGTTAGTTGAATATGCAGACACGATTAGTACAGTAAAAGATGATGGCCATGCCTTTCGAATTGGCGTTAAGGCCCAAGCTGGTATTGAATTTTAATGACCTCTAAGACCCCACACTCGGATCAAGCAAATGCCATAGCCTATTGCCCTGCTTTATTTTTAGCAGCACCTGCGTCTGGTCAAGGCAAAACAACCATTACTGCAGCCCTAGCGCGCTATCACCGTGATCTTGGCCGCAAGGTGAGGGTATTTAAAATGGGGCCCGATTACCTAGACCCACAAATTCTAGAACAAGCATCAGGACAACCTGTGACGCAGTTAGACTTATGGATGGCAGGGGCAGAGTATTGTCGGCATCAATTCTATTTGGCCGCTCAGCAGTCTGATCTAATTCTAGTAGAAGGAGCCATGGGTGTGTTTGATGGTGAACCCTCCAGTGCAGATCTAGCCGCCACATTTAACATTCCCATCGCCTTAGTGATTGACGTGAAGGGCATGGCACAAACTGCGGCTGCCGTGGCCCTAGGTTTAGCCAGTTTTCGCGATGATGTTGAGTTTTGTGGACTCATAGCCAATAATTGTGGCACCCAACGACATGCCCAACTTATTGACGATGCTCTTGCAGGTCGAATGCCTTTGCTAGCTAATCTCGCCAGAGATCCAGAGGTGTCTTTACCAGAGCGTCACTTAGGTTTAGTGCAAGCTCACGAAGTGCGTGAAGAACTAGAACACCGTTTCAACCTGGGCAAAGCATGGCTGGGTGGACAAGCCATTTGTGACTTACCCAAACCCGTGGCTTTTACCAGCCAAGACATTGCTGCACCGCAAAAGCTTTTGCAAGGCACCACCATTGGTATCGCCCGTGATGCTGCCTTTAGTTTCATATACAGCGCCAACACCTGCTTATTAGAGGCGATGGGGGCTAAATTAAGTTATTTTTCACCCCTTAATGATCAGCACTTGCCTGACGTTGATGCCTTATGGTTTGCTGGCGGATACCCTGAACTGCACGCCAAAAAATTAGCTGGGAATAGCACTATGCTAAAGGACATTCGCAGGTTTAATGCCCTTCAAAAACCAATTTTAGCTGAATGTGGCGGTTTTCTGTATTGTTTGGAAAAGCTAACTGATCTTGATGATACGACCTACCCCATGGTGGGCATTTTAGCAGGCCAAGGTGCGATGCGTGGCAAACGGGGTTGCCAAGGCATGCAAGCGGCTATGCTGCCAGAAGGTGAAGTGCGTGCCCATGCACACCATCGTTCTCGCAGCCAAAACACCCCTGCGCCCATTGCCCATGGTCAGCGCCAGCGTCATCCTGCACCTGGAGAGGCCATCTATCGCCAACAAGGTTTGACGGCCAGTTATTTACATTTGTTCTTTCCTTCCAACCCACAAGCTGTGGCTCAGTTATTTACCAAGCCACTACAAACCACTCATAGCAGCGCAGCAATAGGATCAATCTGAACTATGTGGCCTGAATCCAGCGAAAAAAAGCAGCCTTTGCGTACCGGTTTAACCACCGGGACTTGCGCCACGGCCTGTTGTTTAGCTGGGGCTCATTTATTACTAGGAAACATTCACAAAACCAGTGCCAGCGTCACTTTACCTAAACCTAAAGGTGCGAGTAAACACGTTGATCTAGAGCTTAAGCTAGTGGAACACCGTGGACCGACCACGGCCTATGCCGAGACGATCAAAGATGCGGGTGATGACCCAGACGCAACCCATGGTGCGACCATCTGGGTGACCGTAAGCCTAGTTTCTGAATTAGGCATTAAGTTTTGCGCGGGTGCTGGGGTGGGCACCATCACCCGCTCTGGATTGCTACTTGAAGTGGGCCAAGCGGCGATTAATCCCGTACCTCGGCAAATGATGAGTGAACACCTCACTCATTTAGCACAACTGTACCAATACACAGGTGGTTTTAAAGTCACAATTGGGGTAGTTAATGGTGCTGAGATTGCCAAGAAAACCATGAATGGCCGCTTGGGTATTGTGGATGGATTATCAATTTTAGGCACCAGTGGCATCGTGCGTCCATTCTCATGCAGTGCTTGGATTGCATCCATCCATCAAGGTCTGGATGTTGCTGTAGCCAATAATTATGCCCATGTAGCTGCAGCTACAGGCAATGCAAGTGAAGCCTTTATTGGAAAGTATTACGCCCTAGACGACATGCAACTCATTGAAATGGGGGACTTTGCAGGTGCAGTGCTTAAACATTTAAAAAAGTCTCCTGTGAAGCGTTTAACGATTTGTGGTGGTTTTGGAAAAATTAGTAAGCTAGCCGATGGCCATTTAGACTTGCACAGTGGCAAGTCCTCCATTAATTTACCGAAGCTGGCCCATACTGCCCAAAGATTGGGTGCTGATAACGACCTAGTGACAGCTATTAAAGCATGTAATACAAGTCTTGAGGCCTTGGGGCTGTGCCAGCAACAAGGCATCGATTTAGCTGCGGCTGTTTGCCAAGATGCGTTAACATTTGCCCTGACAACCGTGCCTAATTCGGTGCAGCTGGAAATATTCGCCGTCAATAGGCAAGGTGAATTACTTGGTCGCGCGGTGGGAGTGGCCCCATGAGGTTGCTGATCTTAGGGGGTACTGCAGATGCTCGCCATTTGGCTAGCGCTCTACACCAAACCCAGCCCTGTTTAGAATTAATTTATAGCGTGGCTGGATTGGTTCGTCAGCCTCAAGTTCCAGCTACAGTAGTGAGTGGTGGGTTTACTCAGTTTGGCGGTTTAAGCGCCTACTGCAAACAACAAAACATAGATGGAATCGTTAATACGACCCATCCATTCAGTGTCACTATGGGCCAACATGCAGAGCAAACCTGTCATGAGTTAGGGCTAAATTACTGGCGTTTTTTAAGACCTCAATGGCAACCACAAACGGGAGACGATTGGCGCTTATTTGGCACTACTGCCGAGCTTTTAAGTGCCCTTTCAAGTTACCAGCGCACGTTATTAACGATAGGGCAAATTAGCCCTAAAGAGATGGCACTATTAAATGCAAAGCAACGCATTTGGTTACGTACTGCCGTGCAGCCCAAACATGAGTTACCCCCCAACGTTACTTGGATTAAAGCCATCGGCCCTTTTGCTGAAGCCGCTGAATTAGCCTTATTAAAACGTCACAGTATTCAAGCTATCGCTAGTAAAAATAGTGGCGGCAGTTCCACTGAAGCAAAGCTAACAGCCGCACGAAGCCTTAAAGTGCCCATATTTATGTTGCAGCGGCCACATTTTATTGGACCTGTAGAACAACAATTTGATGGGCTTGTAGAGCGTTTACAAGCGTGGAGTCGCACACCCATGAAATCCCTCAATAAAGGCAACCGCCATGTCCAATCCCATAGCCATGATCAGAAGCACTAGGTGATAATGATATGAGCTTTGAATACCAGCCCAATCCCTCTGCTATAGAGCAAGATAGCTTTCGCCAAATTCGTTTATTAACGGACTTATCAGGCCTAAGTGGCGATGCCCAACAAGTGGTGATGCGTGTTATCCATAGCGTAGGCGACCCTCTTGTTGCACAGCACATGCGTATAAGTGCCAATGCCTGTGCTGCTGGGCGTGGGGCTCTGGCCAAACACCAAGCCATATTATGTGATGTAGAAATGGTAAAACAAGGCATTACCAAACGCATGATTCAAAATCCTCCCCTATGCTACCTCAATCATGAGACTACGGCAGCTGTAGCTAAACAGCGTGGGGAAACTCGTTCCATGGCGGCGTTAGACCTTTGGGGAGATCAACTGCGCTCTAGCGTGGTGGTCATTGGTAATGCCCCTACGGCACTATTTCGCCTCTTAGAAATGCTCAAAGCTGGTGCAGCTAAACCGGCATTAATTGTAGGCATTCCCGTTGGTTTTGTAGGCGCTGCTGAATCTAAACAAGCACTTTGGGACCTTCATCAAGGCTTGGGTATTGAATGTATTACCCTGCTTGGACGTCAAGGTGGCAGTGCCGCTGCTGCCTCAGTAGTCAACGCTTTGTTGCGCTGCAATATGGATGAACGCTACTAATGACCAAAATTACAGTTATTGGGTTAGGCATCTGCCAGCCCCCCCTGCTTAATGCCAAAGCCCTAAGCGCCTTAGGTAGTTGCGATTGTATAATGGGTTCACCAAGACAATTGGAAAGTATAGCCCATGCGCAGGTTGTGGCAAACCAAAGCCGCACCCAGCCAGCCAGCCTATGCTTACCAAAGCTCAAACACATCGCCCATGAGATCAAGGGTTTTGATCATGTTGTGATTCTTGCTTCTGGTGATCCACTGCTGTTTGGTATTGGTAAATATTTGCAATCTGAATTTGGCGATCAAGTCACCTGTATTAGCGGCGTGTCGAGCTTACAAGGTGCTTGCGAATTAACTGGACTGTCCTTACAAGATGCCCAGCTAGTCAGTTTACATGGGCGGCCACTAAATCACCTTAAGCGCCATTTACAACCCCACCGCACATTGTTAATTCTTACGGATCAAAACAGCCATCCTCAAGCCATTGCAAAAGTCTTAGTGGCTGTTAATTTGGGCCTATCAAAGATACATGTATGCGAGCGATTAGGCTACGAAGATCAAAACCAACAGCAATTTATAGCTCAAGACCTAGCCACCAACTCAACCCCCTTTGCGTCACTGCACGTGACCGTGGTTCATACGTTAGGCATAGGTCATGTCATGCCAAATTTTCCCGGCATAGCAGATGCCCACTTTGTGACCGATGGCGAGTCAGGCAAAGGCTTGCTCACCAAACGTGAAGTGCGGCTTAATATTCTAAGTTTACTGCAACCTGCTCCCCAAGACATCGCTTGGGATATCGGTGCGGGCTGTGGTGGAGTCGCGATTGAATGGGCCCTATGGAATCCCCAAGGCCAAGTATATGCTATCGAACATCACGACCAGCGCATCGCCTGCTTGGAAGCTAACAAAGAAGCTTTTGGAGTAAGCGCTAACTTAAGTGTTATCCAAGATAAAGCCCCAGATTGCCTCAAAGAACTACCATTTCCAGACAAGGTCTTTATAGGTGGCAGTGGCGGTGAACTGAGTCGCATAATGCAACTGGCTTGGCAGCGGCTCAAGCCGGGTGGTCGCCTTGCAACCAGTGCTGTGACTGAGCCAAGTAAGGCTGCACTGAGGCAATTTAGCCTACATGTAGAGCAGCAGCCCACTGATTATTTACAAGTGGCCATCAGTCGCCACGACACCATTGCTGGGCAAGATTTACTGCGCCCCGCGCTGCCCGTTACCTTAATGTGCTGGCATAAAGCCCTAGAGATTTCATCCTAATGCATATTTTTGAAGCCCAAGCTGGCGTATTTTATGGAGTGGGTGTTGGCCCAGGTGATGCTTTATTAATTACCTTAAAAGCCCATTACCTTATTCAATCTGCCGATGTAATTTGTTATTTAGCGAGCGCTAAAGGTGTGCCTAATAGTGCGACCAGTAGCGCCATTGCAGGCACTTCACAGGCTCGAGATATTGCTCACGCTAGTATCCTTAGTCGTGCCGAGTTGCCCAAAGAAATCGCTATTCCCATGCCCATGAGTACCGATAGAACTGAGGCTAATGCTGCCTACGATTTAGGTGCTAAGCAAATTATTGAACAACTAAATCTAAGCAAATCTGTCGTGTTTTTGTGCGAAGGCGATCCCCTATTTTTTGGCTCATTTAGTTACCTGCTAGAACGCTTAAGTGATGCCCACGAATGCCTTGTAGTGCCTGGTATTTCTTCTGTAAACAGTGCAGCGTCTGCCCTACAGCAACCCCTATCCTTGTTGCAAGAATCTTTTGTTGTCATGACAGGACGCCACACCGACGCCCAGCTAGAACTGGCCCTTAATACCCATGACAGTGTGGTTATTATGAAGGCAGGCCGAGCTAGGCCGCGTATCTTAGACATACTTGATAAAACAGGTCGTATGGCAGATGCCAACTATTTGGCCTACATCGGTCGTGATAACCAAGAAATTCTTACTGATGTAACTCAATTACCTAATCAAGCAGGTCCATACTTTTCATTGTTCGTAGTGCTAAGACAGGAGCGTCATTGGTGATCCGAATTTTTGCATTAACCGATGCTGGCGCGCGCCTTGGCGAACGTTTAAAGGCCATGCTATTGAACCATGACCCAGATTGCCTAGTTTCCTTTGAGCTAAAACCACAACCCTTTGCGGCCCAAGTTCAGGCTGCGTTTTCTCAAGCTGACCGCCTCATTTTGATCTGTGCCACGGGCATTGCTGTGCGTACGTTGGCGCCTGTACTAACAAATAAGTACCAAGACCCAGCTGTGCTGGTGCTTGATGAGCAAGGCCAATTTGTTATTCCATTGCTGTCTGGGCATGAGGGCGGTGCCAACGAATGGGGACGCCAAATTAGCTATATGCTAGAGGCGCAGTTAGCTGTCACTACGGCTCAGCCATACCTGCAACCTGTATATACTATAGGCATGGGCTGTGAGCGCCATTGTAGCCATGCCCATTTATTAGAATTTTTGAACCAATGTTTGACACAACAAGGGCTCACTATTGATGATATTGTGAGCATTAATAGCATTGATATTAAAGCCAATGAGCAAGGCCTTATTGAGCTAGCTCAAGGTTTAGGTAAGAGTTTTCAAACCTATTCTGCCCAAACTTTGGCAGCCGTCAATGATTTATTGATAAACCCTTCTCAATACGTTTATGACACTGTTGGTGTTTATGGCGTTGCAGAGTCTGCTGCACTCTGGTCGGCTCAACAAGCCACTGGTAATGCTGCAGAGCTAATACAAGCCAAGTTAAAAACACCTAAAGCCACCTGTGCCATCGCCAGAGCGTTTCCACCGGGCGCGGGTTCAGTGGGTGAAGACGATTAACCTTAAGTTTTATTTAATGAGCACGAGATCAGCATGAGCAAACTATTTATTGTTAGCACTGGCCCTGGTGATGCACAGCTAATGGCGCCGCGCGCCCACACTGCCATCGCAGACAGTTCAGACCTAGTGGCATATGGCCTTTACTTACAAATTTTGGGGGATGTTTGCAACGGCAAACAACACCATGACCTGCCCTTGGGTGAAGAAATTGGACGGGCCCGTTTAGCCCTAGATTTGGCAGCGAGTGGCAAGACTACATCACTTATTTCAAGTGGCGACATTGGCATTTATGCCATGGCGACCTTAGTCTTTGAATTACTCGATATGCAGCTCGAGGGGAAAGAGAATCACCCCGAATGGCTCGCTGTAGAATTGGAAGTTATTCCAGGAATTTCTGCCATGCAAGCCGGTGCGAGTCGCGTGGGTGCTATGTTAGGACATGACTTTTGCACTATTTCTTTGTCAGATTTACTCACACCTTGGGAAACCATTTTAAAGCGTATTGAAAAAGCTGGCGAAGGTGATTTTGTTGTGTCTTTCTATAACCCTGTGTCTAAAAAACGTGATTGGCAGCTTAACAAAGCCCGCGACATATTGTTACAGCACCGCCCGGCCTCTACACCCGTATTAATTGGTCGCCAGCTTACGCGCCCAGAAGAGCAAGTCACTATTATTCGTTTGGATGAATTAGAGGCCAAAGACGTGGACATGTTTACCCTTGTCTCCGTGGGCAACAGCGAGTCTAGACACATAGTCAATGGCACCAAAGAGTGGGTGTATACCCCTCGTGGATATAAAAAGAAGCTTTAATTCCCAACTTTGACATAACACAGGACAAAATTATGACGGTATATTTTATTGGCTCAGGCCCAGGTGATCCAGAGCTAATGACCATTAAAGGTCAGCGCTTATTAGATGCAGCACCCGTGGTGCTATTTGCAGGGTCATTGATTCCCGATGAAAATATGGCAACCGCACGTTCACGCGGTGCCTTAGTCATAGACACTGCAGCCTTAGCATTGGATGCTCAAGTAGAGCTAATGGCCGATGCTCATGCCAAAGGCCAGCATGTGGCCCGCGTGCACTCTGGTGACCCCTCGTTATATGGTGCCACGGGTGAGCAAATGCGCCGCCTAGAGGCATTAGAAATTGATTACGAAATTATCCCAGGAGTCACAGCCTATTCTGCATCAGCCGCATGGCTGGGCAAAGAGCTTACCTTGTCTGGCATTTCACAAACAGTCATTCTAACCCGCTACGAAGGCAAAACTCCCTTCCCAGAGCGCGAACGTCTACCCGCTTTAGCTGCCACTGGAGCCACCATGGCCATTCACCTTGGCATTACTCGCATTCACAAAGTTGTGGCAGACTTATTGCCTCACTATGGACCAGACTGCCCAGTAGCAGTGTGCTATCGCACTAGTTGGCCTGATCAAGATAAGGTGACAGGGACCTTAAGCGATATCGTTGCCAAAGTGCGTGAGAAAAAGTTTACTCGCACTGCGTTGATACTGGTAGGCCATGTGTTGGATGCAGAAAACTTTGACGATTCGTATCTATATGATGAAACCAAAGCCCACATCTATCGCAAGAAAGATCACAATAAAAAGGCAGGTTAGTGATTTTTATATTGCACCTGCTTGCATTTTAGAGGGCTCCATCTGGGGTGTATGGGCCACTGCAAATAAGCCCCTTTGTAAGGTGACTAATGCCTCAGAGTGACGACCTAGGGTGATCTGTGCTCATGGCTTTAGTATGAGTTAATTCATGGCTGTTGTTCCAGCTTCTATTAGAGGCTTGCAAAGAGTCGCATGGGGGATAGTTTGTGCCCAAGCAAGGCTGATTTTAGTGGCTTTTTGTGACAAAATAGCGGGCAAATTCAAACACCCTTTTAGCTTTTAATTACGTACAAGGTTATCCCATGCAACTGAAAAAAATTCCCGCTACTGTGGTCACCGGTTTTCTAGGTAGTGGCAAGACGACATTATTATCTAATGTGTTGCGCCAGATTTCTGGAGGTCAAGACCCCAAGCGTATTGCCGTCATTGTTAATGAATTTGGTGAACTGGACATCGATGCTGATTTATTGCGTAATTGCCCTTTGGATTGTGATGACGACACAGCGCCTACGAGCAGCCAGCAAGGTATTTATGAGTTAGCTAACGGCTGTATTTGCTGCACTGTAGAAGAGGAATTTTTGCCAGTAATGCTGGAATTAGTCAAACGTCGGGATGATATTGACCATATTCTAATTGAAACCAGTGGCTTAGCCTTACCAAAACCCCTTGTACAAGCCTTTAACTGGCCCGAGATTAAACAACACTTTACTGTTGATGCAGTCATTACTGTGATCGATGGCCCAGCCGTTGCTGGGGGTCGTTTTGCTCACGATGCTGAGCAAGTTCAAGCTCAGCGCTTGGCCGATGAAAGCCTTAATCATGACCCTGATCTCGCTGAACTACTTGATGACCAGCTTAGTGCAGCTGACTTAGTCATTGTCTCTAAGAGTGACCTTTTATCTAGTCAGCAACGCAGCCAAGTTGAGGCCATCATTGCGGCTAAAGTTCCAGCTGCCGTCAAGACCGCGTACATTGGCCAAAACAAAGATGGCACTAGTGATGCGTCTATCGAGTTAGTGCTAGGCTTAGAGGCCGCTGCAGAGGAACGCATTGAAGCAGTGCACACTCACCACGACCATCATCATGACCATGGTGACCACCATGAACATGCCCACGACCACTTTGATTCCTGTGTTATTCATCTAGGTGAAGTCGATGGTGAGCGTTTACAAACAGCCCTACAAGAGCTCCTTTCGAATCAGAAAATCTATCGAGCTAAGGGCTTTGCAGCCTTACCTAACAAACCTATGCGTCAGGTCATTCAAGCTGTTGGCCAGCGTTTAGAAAGTCACTTTGATCGCTTGTGGGTGGCTGATGAGGCCCGTCGCACCTCCTTGGTAATGATTGGTAAACACTTGCATGTAGAGCAACTGACCAAGGCCCTAAAAGTGGCTGAGGTCTAAGTACCCCCTATGCATCTGCTCGCAGCCCAGCCTGGCGGCTTCGTAGAAGAAGAAGGCATCATTGATCTAGGACAAGACCCAGCAAAAATGGTGATCTTGACTGCAGCTGATACGAGTCTAGCGATGCTAGCTACTGCGACTGAACAACTCAGTGACGAATTACCATCGATTCGTCTAGCAAACTGGAGTCACCTACTCAAGCCCGCTGCTTTTGATTTGTATGAGCATAAGGTATTGGAACAGGCAGAGTTAGTTTTGGTGTCATTGCTAGGTGGTGCAAGTTATTGGAATTATGGTTTTCAGCGCCTTCAGGCATGGCAGCAAGCCAAGCCTGGCCGACAGCTCATTCTGGTACCTGGGGATGATGCGCCAGACCCTGAGTTAACCCTAGCAAGTTCCTGCAATGCCGGTACCTGCCATATGGTATGGCAATACTTGCGCCAAGGCGGTGTGAGTAACGGTATTAATTTGTTACGTTACTTGGCCCAAGAACACAATCTAGATTCAGCCTTACTAGGACATAAACCGCAATGGCAACCTCCTACTGAACTACCTCAAGCGTTGATTTATCAACCGGGAGTGGCTCAGGCTAGCTTGATGGATTGGCAAACAAATACCCAGAGTCAAGGTCTACAAAATGCACCTGTAGTGGCACTATTATTTTATCGAAGCCATTTACAAAGTGGCAATACTCAAATGTTTGATGGCCTAATGACCAGCCTAATTAAGCAAGGCATGAACCCTATTGCCCTTGCCGTGACTTCACTCAAAGATCCACAGGCCCTAGCTTTAGTTAATCACACTCTAAAGCAGTCCAACGCTAAGCTGGTATTAAGTAGCTTAGGGTTTGCCAGTAACAAAGTCGATGCACCCAGTCTTAGTTCAGCACCCACCCAGTTTAACTTGCCTATTGAAGGCGATCTCCCTGTGTTACAACTGGTTCTGTCTTCCACCACTAATGATGCATGGCGTGAGCATAAACAAGGTTTAAGATCGCGTGATATCGCCATGCAAGTCGTGTTGCCAGAAATGGATGGCCATGTACTCACCCGTGCCATTAGTTTTAAGTCAATGGGTTACTACAGCAAACTATGTCAAATAGATCTTGTCGGCTACCAACTAGAGCCAGAAAGAGCAGAATTTGTGGCGCGCCTTGCGAAAGGTTATTGCAGCCTTGGCCATAAAGCTAATCATGACAAACGTATCGCTCTTATACTTGCCAATTATCCCACCAAAGATGGGCGTATTGGTAATGGTGTCGGCTTAGACACACCTCAATCAGCCATTAACGTTTTACAAGCCATGCAAGACGCAGGTTATGCCGTTGATGAAGTACCCGAAAATGGTAATGCCTTAATTGAGACTTTGTTAGCATCGGTCACCAACAACCCCAATACCTTGCATCATTTGCCGTGCTGGCAAAGCATAGATAGCACCGAGTACTTAGCGCACTTTGGGCAATTACCCAAAGTCTGCCAGCAAGCCGTTTGGCAACGCTGGGGTAGCCCAGAGCAAGATCCTAAGTATCGTCAAGGACGCATCATGCTAGCGGGTTTACGTTTAGGTGAAACCTTCGTCGGTATTCAGCCTGCACGAGGTTATAACCTAGACTTAAGCGCCAACTACCACGACCCAGATCTCGTTCCACCTCACAGCTATTTAGCCTTCTATTTTTGGTTGCGTCATAGTTACCAAGTAGATGCGGTCATTCATCTTGGCAAACATGGCAATCTGGAATGGCTGCCTGGCAAAGGCGTGGCCCTGAGCGATGAGTGCTGGCCCGATGTCGCCCTTGGCCCTATGCCCCACTTCTACCCATTTATTGTTAATGATCCCGGTGAAGGTGCCCAAGCCAAACGCAGAGCACAAGGGGTCATTGTTGATCATTTAATGCCCCCCATGGCCCGTGCTGAAACCTATGGTGAACTGGCAGATTTAGAAGCCTTAGTAGACGAGCTGTATCAAGCCACCGGCCTAGATACAAGACGTGAACTATGGTTGAGGGAGCAGATCGTTGCGATCTTGGCTAGCAGTCATCTAAAGCAAGAGTTGGGGTTGACAACCGATACCACAGAAGGCGAAATGCTGGCTGAGCTTGACACCTATTTATGTGATATTAAAGAAGCTCAAATTCGCAATGGGTTACACATTTTAGGTCAATTGCCACTGGCTGATGAATTGAGTGAAACCCTTGTTGCTCTGCTGCGTTTACCTCGCGGGCAGGCCAACGAAGAGCGCGGCATACTGCATAACATAGCCTTAGATTTAGGTCTAAAGACCTACGATCCCTTAGCCACTGAAGTCACTCCTTGGACCGATTCTAAGCCGCTCTTGTTAGCCCAGCAAAGTGATGCTTTATGGCGTTCTAGCATGGACACCAGAGAACGCCTTGAATTACTCGCGTTAAACTTAGTTAAGCAATACTTACTATCATCGAAGACAAAAGATACCGCAGAATTAACGAGCACACTACCACGCACAAGTGAGCAGTTGAAATATGCTAAAAATACTATTTTAATGGCTTTAGAAGATAGTGCAGTAAGAGAAACCCAAGCCCTCATTCAAGGGCTAGCAGGCCAAGCAATAGAACCTGGTCCCAGCGGTGCACCCACCCGAGGCCGTTTAGATACCTTGCCCACAGGGCGCAATTTCTTTTCTTTAGATAACCGCAGCGTGCCATCTGCAGCAGCATGGGCTTTAGGTCAGCGCTCAGCTCAAGCACTCATAGAGCGGCATTTACAAGAACACGGTGAGTACCCAACCCAATTGGGCTTATCGGTTTGGGGTACTGCCACTATGCGCACAGGTGGTGATGACATTGCCCAAGCGTTTGCATTAATGGGCATTAAACCCGTGTGGGCAGTTGGTTCCCAGCGAGTCACTGATTTTGAAATTATGCCTGCCATGTTACTAGGTCGGCCTCGGGTTGACGTTACCCTGCGGGTATCTGGCTTTTTTCGTGACGCTTTCCCTAATGTTATGAAGCTTTATGATGCGGCTGTGCAGGCGCTTGCCGATTTTGATGAGCCAGGAGTCAGTAGCAACAGTATTCGTGAAAACATTACCCAGCGACAAGCTGAACTAGAGGCTCAAGGTGTCAGTGCTGTGGATGCAAAGCGCCAAGCCAGCTATCGGGTTTATGGCAGTAAGCCAGGAGCCTATGGTGCCGGATTGCAGGGGCTCATTGATGAGCGTTGTTGGGGCGAGCGAGCCGACCTTGCAGATGCCTACCTCAACTGGGGAGGCTATGCTTATGGTAACCAAACTGGCGATGGTGTGGCCGCTCACGACGATTTTAAACACCGTTTAAGCCAGTTAGAAGCGGTGGTGCACAACCAAGACAATCGTGAGCATGATTTACTAGACTCTGATGACTACTACCAGTTCCAAGGTGGCATGACTAATGCTGTTACAAGCTTTAGCGGCCGGGCTCCAGCGGTGTATCATAGTGATCACAGTAACCCAAGCCAACCCAAAATCCGCACCCTTAAAGAAGAACTTAATCGAGTTTTACGCTCTCGCGTGCTCAACCCAAAATGGATTAGTGCTATGCAACGTCATGGTTACAAGGGTGCTTTTGAAATGGCTGCCAGTGTCGACTATTTATTTGCTTACGATGCTACCACCAATTTAATTGCTGATTATCAGTATCAACAGGTGAGTGACGCTTTAGTATTTGCAGCAGATAATCAGCAATTCATGCGTGATAATAATCCTGCTGCCTTGGAAGAAATGGCTGAGCGACTGCTTGAAGCTTGCCAACGCGGCATGTGGCAAGAACCAGGCGAACATCAACAGACTTTGCAAGATTTGCTGTTAGACTTAGACCAGCAAAAGGAAACTGCCTCATGATTAAGCCCGTCCTAATGCGTCACGGCTCCCGATCCCTTGCAGTTAAAGGTCACCCTATACGCTTAGAACAAAAAGCGAGAACACTGATGGTGCAAGGCACCACATCGGACGCAGGTAAAAGTATTTTAGTCACAGCCTTGTGCCGCATATTAGCTCGTAAAGGCATTAAAGTAGCTCCCTTTAAAAGTCAAAATATGGCACTAAACAGTGCCGTAACAGCTGATGGGGGAGAGATAGGGCGTGCTCAGGCGGTGCAGGCTGAAGCTTGTTTTTTGCAACCTGACGTCCGCATGAACCCTATTTTACTTAAGCCCAATAGTGATTTAGGTTCTCAGGTAATTTTGCGTGGTAAGGCAATTGGTAACATGAAGGCAGTGGAATACCACCTGCACAAACCAAAGTTATTGCAAGACGTCGTGTTTGCTCATCAAGAGCTGTTAGCAGACTTTGATCTGGTCATGGTAGAAGGAGCGGGCAGTCCCGCAGAGATTAATTTGAGAGAGCATGACCTAGCTAATATGGGTTTTGCTGAAGCCATAGACTGCCCTGTCATTATCGTTGCAGACATTGACCGAGGTGGCGTGTTTGCTCATTTATATGGCACCTACGAACTACTTAGTGTCAGCGAACAAGCGCGCACCCGTGGTTTTATTATTAATCGTTTCCGGGGTGATAAAGCACTCTTACAGGGTGGTTTGGACTGGCTAGAAGAGAAAACGGGGAAACCCGTACTTGCTGTTTTGCCTTACATTCATAACTTACACATAGAAGCAGAGGACTCATTGGCGGTTGATCAATTTGCTAAGTCTGATGACGGCCAACACTTCAAGGTGGTGGTGCCTATTTATCCTCGGGCTAGCAATCATACTGATTTTGATGCCTTAAGAATGCATCCTCAAGTGGATTGTCAACTTGTAAGAGACGTACAATCCTTTAAGGGTGCAGACCTTATCATTCTTCCTGGTAGCAAGAATACTCGCGGTGACTTGGCGTGGCTTAAAGCATCTGGCTGGGCTAATGCCATCCAACGTCACTTGCGCTTAGGTGGCAAAGTGATCGGTATTTGCGGTGGTTATCAAATGTTAGGCCTAGCTGTCCATGACCCAGATGGCACAGAATCCAGTGCTGGAACCAGTGAGGGTTTGGGTCATTTAGCCATTGAAACCTTGCTACAGGGTGAAAAACAATTACGCAACGTGCAAGGCCACTGGCTAACTGATGCAGGAGATATTCCAGTCACAGGTTATGAGATCCATGTAGGGCAAACCAGTGGCCGTGATTTAGCGCAACCGTTAATGCAACTCAATACGGGTCCAGATGGTGCCCGCAATCTCGAAAATACAGTCATGGGTAGTTATGTACATGGTTTATTTGATGAACCTAAACTGCTGCAACAATTGTTAGACTGGGCTGGGCTAGCGCAAACCCAAGCGTTTGACTATCCGGCCTTAAGAGCGGCACAAATTGAGCGTTTAGCAGATGAAGTTGAACTAGAACTACCTGTAGAAACAATTTTTAACATCATGCAGGGTGGGGTCTAGTATGGACTTGGTCGTCGCCATAGTGATTGCCTTAAGCTTAGACTATTGGTTAGGTGAACCCAAACGGCTGCATCCGTTGGTGGGCTTTGGGGCTTTGGCTGATGGCCTGGAACAATGGCTCAATGGTCCAGTTAAATTGTTTTCCCTAAGAGCCAATGCTGAGGCTGACCAGCCCTCAATTAAAGCAGCCCCGAGGCGCAACAATTTGTTAAAGTTAAGAGGCTTACTAGCCCTATTGCTGGCCGTTGGACCACTTGGTTTTGCCGCTTACAGCCTACAACAGACCTTGGCACAGCATGCCACCTTAGGCATGATTTTTGCTGGCATAGTATTGTATTTAGCGATTGGATGGCACAGTTTAATAGCCCATGCCAAGGCCATATCAACACCCCTAGCACAAAGTGATCTTCGCGCTGCTCGTGTCGCTGTTAGCCTCATTGTTAGCCGTGATACTCAAGACTTAAACGAGCATGAGATTGCCAAAGCAGCCACCGAATCTGTACTTGAAAATGGGGCTGATGCCCTATTTTCGGCGCTCTTCTGGTTTATTATTGCTGGTATTCCAGGGGTAGTAGTTTATCGACTCAGCAATACTTTAGATGCTATGTGGGGCTACAAAAATCCACAGTTTTTATACTTTGGTTGGGCCGCAGCCCGGTTTGATGACTTGCTTAACTATATACCTGCACGCCTTACTGCTCTGGCTTATACCCTTTGTGGCAGTATTAATGGCCAAACCAGTAACGCATGGCAAAGCTGGCGTCAACAGTCAGGTACTTGGAAAAGCCCTAATGCCGGGCCAGTGATGGCAGCAGGTGCTGGTGCCATCGGCGTAGAAATAGGAGGCAACGCCCAATATCATGGTGAGAATCAGCAACGCCCTGTGCTTGGCGCGGGTAGTCCACCTATGGCCAAAAGCATTGATGATGCCTGTGCACTTGTTAACTACAGTTTGGCCCTTTGGTTAATTGTGATCTGCTTATTCACTGTCATAGGCAATTTCTAATGAACACTTTATTTCATGGTGGCGATCTACACTCAGCCAGTGCGATTTACGGCCGAGCACCTGAGGATTGGTTAGATCTATCGACTGGCATTAACCAATTCAGTTACCCAGCCCCAGCCATGGGACAAGAGGTTTGGCAACAGTTGCCATACTTAGCCCCCTCGTTAATCAAGGCTGCACACTCTTATTATGGTCAGCATGCTTGTTTAGCCTGCAGTGGTAGCCAGACTGTCATTCAATTACTGCCAGTAATATTGCGTCAACTCGGCAATCAGAAGGCCACATGGCTGCCCGATATCGGTTATCAGGAACATCTCCAAGCCTGGTCACAAGAAGGTGAAGTTAGCACCTACAGTGGATTAGATAGTCAGTTAGCTACCCAACAAATAGCAGATGCTTTGCATGATGATAAAATTGGTCACTTGGTTATTATCAATCCCAATAACCCCACAGGCGAGGTTTTTAGCCGTCAGCAATTGAATTTGTGGGCGCAGCAGTTAAGGAATAAAGGTGGATTCTTAGTCATTGATGAGGCTTTCATTGATATCACACCAAGGGCAAGTGTGCTGGCAGAAAAGCTTACAGATAACGTCATAGTATTGCGTTCGGTGGGTAAGTTCTTTGGCCTTGCCGGTATTCGCTTAGGGTTTACCTTTGCCACTCAAAGCATATTAAATCAGCTAGCGAAGGTAATAGGGCCTTGGTCAGTGAACGGGCCAGCACAGTGGGTTGCTGCGGCTGCTTTAAATGATACGGATTGGCAAACTAGTATGCGCTCTCAACTCATCAATGAAGGGTTACAGCAATTGCAACTTTGGCAGCCCTCAATGACTCGGCTAGGAGCTAAATTAGCCAGCACACATGAATTATTCAGGAGCTTTATTATGGCTTCAAATTTAGCCCAGAGGCTGCACCATAGTGCCGCTCAAAGCGGTATATTATTGCGCCTAGTTGATATCAACTCGAGCACGAGTTTGTTACGCTTTGGCAATATTGATTTAGGCCAAATAAAAGCAGTTGCACACTGCCAAACCTGGATACAACAGGAATCCGAATGACTTTTTTTCCTCTGTTTCACAACACCCAACAATTGAACGCTTTGCTCATTGGTGGTGGGAATATGGCAAAACGCCGGGCTAAATCGTTAATTGATGCAGGCGTTGCCTGTGACTTAATGGCCACTAAAATTGCTGAGGACGTGTTACAACTCATAGAAAGTGCTGGCGGTAAGGTCACAGTTGGGGCCTATGTGTCAGATGATGTAATGCAAGGTTATAGCCTTATTTTAGCACTCACCGATGACCGCACAGCCAACCACACAATTGCAAATGACGCTAAGGCACTGGGGTTGTTAGTTAACGTGTCTGATAAGCCCAACGAGGGTAATGTTATTTTTGGTGCCATCATTGATCGCTCTCCCTTAACGATTACTATTAATAACGGTGGGGCGTCACCTGTTTTATCCAGTATTTTACGCCAACAATTAGAGCAATTTGTACCCAAAGCCTATGGCCAGCTAGCGCGTTTAGTGGGGGCTTATCGTCCACAAGTGAAACAAGCCCTACCCAACACTAGCGAACGCTCTATTTTTTGGCACCAAGTGTTACAGGGAGCCGTTGCAGAGGCGGTATTTTCTGGCAAACATACAGAAGCTGAAAGTTTATTAAAAAAACACTTAAAAGAACTCGATAATGGTCTTGGTGCTGTCAAAAGTAGTGGTGAAGTATTTCTTATTGGAGCAGGTCCTGGTGACCCAGACCTGCTCACACTGCGGGCTTTTAGACTGTTGCAAAAAGCCGATGTGGTATTGTACGACGCCCTCGTCTCTGAGGGTGTGATGGCGCTTGTGCCAGAGCAGGTAGAAAGAGTCTATGTCGGAAAACGTCGTGCCAACCATAGTGTGCCCCAAGCAGGCATCAACCAATTGTTGGTTGATTATGCCAAACAAGGCAAACGAGTGGCCCGCCTTAAAGGTGGAGACCCCTTCATTTTTGGCCGTGGTGGTGAAGAGATCGAAACCTTGGCTGGACAACATGTCCCTTTTCAGGTCGTGCCTGGCATTACTGCAGCCAACGGCTGTTCGGCTTATTCTGGTATTCCCCTTACCCACAGGGACTATGCCCAGTCTGTGCGATTTGTGACGGGGCAATTACGCGATGGTAGCGTAGATTTACCTTGGCCTGAATTAGTTGTTGAGGGGCAAACCTTAGTCTTTTATATGGGTTTAAAAGGCCTACCTTTGATTTGTGAAGCACTCATCAAGCACGGTATGGATAAAAACATGCCCGTCGCACTCATTGAGAAAGGCACGACCCAAGACCAGCGAGTGATGATATCCAACCTGAATGACCTACCCGCAATGATCAAGACAGAAAACGTGCTGTCACCGTCCCTTTTTCTGGTTGGGCGAGTGGTGAGTTTACATGATAAACTATCTTGGTTCACATCCTCACGGGATGCTTGAACTCAAGCTTTAACGAGTTGGGATGGCGCTTATGAGCAAAAAAACTGAAATAGAAATGACAGAGCTTATGGCTCAGTGTGAAACAGCATTAACTGATTATGCGAGTCGCACTGGCGCTGAGGTCTTTGCAAACAGCACCAGTGCAGGGGTAGCTAAAGCTGCCATAAAGCCCAAGCTCAAATCGCAACAAGCCTTGGCTAAGATGGCAAAATCTCTTGCAGCTTCCCGTGCAAATAGTAGTGAAAATATAGCTAAACTTGAGGCTAAAATAACAGCAAAGGCTGACTCTATAAAGCATCACAAACGTCAACAAGAAGCCCTAAAACAAGAGCAAGAACAAGCACGAAAAGCTGATTTAGCAAACAAACGCAAAGCGCTTTATCGTACACCAGAGCCTCAACCAAAAACTCAACCAGAAGCTGACATACAGACTAAAGCGCAGACTGAATTACCTGTGGATACAAGCATACGCCATAGAAGTTTTGGTAAAGGTTCGTCCAATCTGCGCCGCTCATAATAGTCCACTTTAGTAGGAAGCTACAATGCCCCTTAAACACCAGTTATTGGCGGTTTTTGTCGCTCTAATCTGGGGTACAAATTTTGTCTTTATTGAATTAGGACTCAATGATTTACCGCCATTTTTATTTGCCAGCCTTCGCTTTACCTTCGCAGCCTTGCCTTTGGTACTCATATTACCCCGCCCTAAAACGCCATGGCGTTATTTAATAGCTTATGGGTTTTTTATTGGTTTTGGTCAGTTTGGCTTATTATTTTGGGTGATGGGTAGCCATATATCGCCCGGCTTAGCCTCCTTAGTCATTCAGTTACAGGCGGTATTCACCATTTTACTGGCGCTTATATTCTTTAAAGAAACTATACGTTGGCAGCAAATCATAGCTCTTATTATTGCTTTTGCTGGAGTGTTATTAATCGGCATTAAGGGTAATAATGACGCCACCTTTATTGGCTTAGTAGTGATCTTAGTGGCGGCCCTAAGCTGGGCTGCTGGCAACATTGTTGTTAAACGTTGTGGCAAAGTTAATATTATTGCCTTTTTAGCTTGGTCCTCAATATTTGCTGTACCACCGTTGGCACTCATGTCATATTATTATGAAGGGTCTGTATTAATAAGTGAACGTCTAGTGTCAGCACCTTGGCACGCTTGGGCCATCGTATTGTGGCAAACTCTGGGTAATACATTGATTGGATATGGGTTATGGAATTTATTATTGCAGCGTCATGCCACGGCATTGGTAGCACCTTGGGCGTTGCTTGTGCCGGTATTCGGTATGGCGGCCTCAAGCACTTTTCTAGACGAAAGTATGCCTTGGTGGAAATGGATCGCTGCCACCTTAATCATTGCTGGCCTCGTCATCAACTTACGCTCAACTCAATCATCACCCCACTCATTAAAGGTCCGTTAGTCTGATTATGAATTTTCTTCCCCGTAGAGTGCAATATTTACTGCTTCTCACCTTGGCCCTATGGGGTTTGCAAGGACTGTTTAGGATGTTATTTTGGGGCTTTATTTCTGAGTTACCAATAACCTTCGAAGGTGACTTATTAAAGGCCTTCTGGGTGGGTTTGCGTTTTGATCTGAGGGTCTCCTTATTGGCTGCCCTAATGACTTTACCTTGGCTAATTCTGCCCCGTTTTAGCGCCGTTAACTTCACCCTACTGAGTCGGTTTTTAGGTTATTGGTTCGGCATTATTTTAATCGTTATACTCACCATGTATGTGTTTGACGCTGGGCATTATCTATACCTAAACAAACGCATAGATGCCTCTATTGTGCGTTTTAGCAGTGACATTGGCATCTCCACTGCCATGATGTGGCAATCTTATCCAGTGATTCAGATCTGCATAGGGATGATCCTAGTCTGGTGGTTAGGTTATTGGTTCCATGCCCACTATTTATTACCCTTATTGCAACAAAAAAAGCACCATCGGCGCTGGTACAGCCATTGCGTCCATGTGGTAGTGATTGGCGCCTTATTCTTACTAATTCTGTTAGGTAGATGGTCTTTGGTGCCCCTGCGCTGGAATCATGCATTTTTTAATGGTAATGCCCAAGTTGCAGCGCTGGGTTTAAACCCATTTGTATGGATTTATGATACCGCTCGATTTCCTACCAAATCAGCCAACAAAAATGATTTAAAGCCTTTCTTTAGTACCCTGTCGCACTTGTTTGGCAGTAACTTTCCAAGTACTGGCGCGGCTGCCTTAGACCGTTGGGAAACCCCTCCAGCACCTGCAGTCAATGATGAAAAAACACTGCCCAACGTGGTGATTGTGTTTATGGAAAGCTTGGGTGCGAGTCATATTGGAGCTTATGGCAATCCCCTCGACCCCACACCTAATATAGATGCCTTAATTACGCAGTCGCGTTGGTATCCAAATTTTTACGTGCCCGCTCGGTCAACCGCCAAAAGTGTATTTACCTCCATTACCGGCATTCCCGACGTGTCAGCGATAAAAACGGCCACTCGTAATCCTTACATCACCCACCAGCGCTCCGTCATCAATGCTTTGGTACAGCACGAAAAACACTATATGCTCGGTGGTAGTGCAGGCTGGGCCAATATGAGCGCCCTCATCCATAACAGCATTCAGGGTGTTAACTTATATGAGGAAAAGTATTGGACGTCGCCTATTGTAGACGTGTGGGGCATCTCGGATTATTCGCTGATCACCGAAGCCAGTGCTATTCTTAAGCGAGCTACACCACCATTTTTGGGATACATTCAAACAGCGGCTAACCATTCACCTTATACTATCGCCGATGATAAGAGTGGATTTATAGCCCAACAACGCACTAGCGCAGAGCTAAAAGATAATGGCTTTGCAAGCCTAGAGCAATACAATGCAGTGCGTTTACTTGACCATAATATTGGCAAGTTGTTTGCGCAATTTAAGCGTAATAAACTATACGACAATACTATTTTTGTGCTTTTCTCTGACCACCAAGCCTCGTCTGTTCAGGTCAAACATTTACCTGAATATATTTTTCAGTTTGGTATGGGCGAGTTACCCGTGCCTTTAATCATTCATGCGCCTAAGCTGATTAGTCCAGAAGTCGATCACACCTTTGGCAGTTTACCTGATCTGCTACCCACCATCGTCGGACTCTTCCCACAAAGCTATCTCAACACATCTTTAGGTCGAGATTTAGCTTGGGCCAAAGGCAAAAACTTACCTACCTATGGCTTTCTTCAGGCTAGTCGCACCAGTGTTGCCTTTAATGGCGATCAGATTGCTAGCGTTAATCATGTGACTGGGCAGGTCATCAGTGCCAACATAGATGACCAAGGCAGAGCCCTCATGACTAAGCAAAATAACCCTATGGTGGAGGCTGCTAAAGCCTACTATTTAGCCTCGCAATACTTGCTCAAGGCCAATGTAGAAAAGCCCAAAAAATAAACCAGTGTAATCAACAACAACAGCATTATTGTACTGGCATTAAAAGGGGAATCATCACAGAGCAAAAGGGTAGTTGGGAGTTGGGAGTTGGGTGGCCTAGTGGGAATGACTGGGCGTCGTTGTCACCACTGTTTAATAAGCGTCAGCTAATAGAAATAGTTAAACACCGTAAATCCACCAAAACCAGAGGTGCCCACCCCAATACCGAGTTGCAAGTAGCCTGCAAAACCCTCAATGTGCTTGCTAGGGAAGTTAAAAGGTAAACTAATGGCCACCGATAGAACCGCCATTCCTGCCATTGAGCCGATGCCAAATAGCATCATATAGCCCATGCCCAACCAAAAATTTTGAACTGCATTTAAGGTGAGTACCACTAATGCCGCCGAACCTGCCATACCATGCATTATTCCCACCATTAATGTGCGTACTGGAAATGGCTTACTGTGAGTGTGTTGGTGAGCACTTACATCACTAGAAGCTGAACCTGAGTAGTGCTGATGAGCATGGAAATGGCGTTTGCCATGATGTTGATGAACATGAAAATGAATGCCTTTACGACTCATGCGCCACAGTACATCCAAGCCCAAATACAGAAGCATAAATCCAACGGCACATTCTAAGATAGCAGCGATGTAATGAGGCATTAGAGTATCGGCTAATAAAGCCAAAGTGCCAAACGCAAACAGTGTAATTGTGTGCCCCAAACCCCACACAGCTCCATGACGCCAAGCTGCCGATTGGCCTTGCTTCTGGGTCACAATAGAGGCTACAGCAGCCACATGGTCCGCCTCTAGGGCATGTCGTAAGCCTATCATGAAGCCCACTAACAAAACGCTTATTTCCACCTATCATCCTTTATGTAAGAGCTAATTCTAAAGTTTATGACGCTAAGGTTTGCAGTCGATATATACTCATGTTGACGTTTTTATGATTTTGAGCAATCACTACTTCAGCGTCTAGAGCATGCAATCTGACTTGGGTTTGCTGGCCATAAAGGCAGCTCCTAAAACTAGTATAAGATTGGATATCTGGGTCTAGGTCTGGGTCTGGGTCTTGAACTTCGAAAACTGCAAATTTATAGAGCGCAGGTAAACTAAATTCAAGACCAGCCGGAGTCATTTGCATGCCTATTGCAGCTTGCCCGAGTCTAACTTCAAGGGCCAAAGGTTGCAGTAGGTAGACCCTGAAGACTGATTCAACCACATGGTCATAGACCCGCTGATTAGACACTAAATCCTTAGACTTTAATAAACCGCGCAGCAGCATAACTGGCTAAACCACCTAGGGTAATCCAAAACAATCCATTAGTTATCGCTGTGGCATAGATGAACTGCGCTTGCAAACTCTCTAAGCTTGCCACAGCCTCAGCATCTGGATGCAAAAAGCCATGAACTAGTGGCTCAGGCGCACCTACCAACCAAGGGGCAGCCAAGAATACGATCGCCAATAATTTAGCAAAGCCCTTTAGAAACACAAGGCTAGCAATACCTGCGGCGGTACTTGCAACTGCCAGCACCCACCATGATTGTCGGCCCCCGATAGCGGCAGTTTCCATACTTGGAATTTCTGGCGGCAGGCCTAGTGCCGGCGCCACAAAAAATGTTAGGTAACCTGCGAAGCCCCAACCAAGGCCTCTACCCCAAGAAATTTTTAATGCTGCCTTGTCACGAGCTAAGAGCATGCCCGTCAATAAGATGATCGCAAAACCAAACGCAGACAAAACATTGGATAACACAGTAAAAGTAAGCCGCTCAAAACCATCCTCAGGACCCCATGCGTTTTTATCATGAGAATGCGAATGGCCATCATTGTGAGCGGCAACAACTTCAGGCTGGGCAACTTCAAATACTTCAGCAGCATGAATGATGGGGGACACAGCTAAGGTTTGCACTGCGCTCAAAAAAAGGCCCACAACTAAGGCCACCCCTAGGGCGCTATACACCATAGAACGGAACATAAATTTAACCTAGTAAAGTATTAATTCTTAGTGGCAAGGAAAGGCAAAAGAGTGGCGTGTATCGTGAGCCGCATTATGTGCGGCGTCCATGGGTGCAAAACCAACACCCACTAATACAACGACGCCAAGAATTAAAGCAGCGGCCATTTGTACGCCGTTGCTGGTTAAAGTCTGACTTGTAACAGCTGTTTTCAGCTTAGAAGTCGGTGTAGTGGTTGTCATGTATTTCTCCACGTGCTTCCCCGCACGATAAAAATTAGGATAAAGGGCCATTGGGCCATATTTTGTAGGCCGGTCTCCGGGCTAACAAGTCAATCTTGTATACCGTTGCGGGGGCAGCACAGTTCATTTTTAGACTGTTTCCCGTGAAAGCTAAATTCGTGTAGCCACCTACGGGGCCTACTTTATGCCAATTTGATGGATTTTTGAAGCGTTAATACGAGTGGTTTGATTCAACACGCGACCTTTAGCAAAAAATTTAGCTTACAAGTTGATTTTTAATGGTCAATCGGGGTTAATTTTTAACCCAAAGTTAACCTTAAACCCTCGAAATAAAGTGACCAGCAATGTTATGATGTCAAGCTGATTTCGACAGCCCTAGATAGTGAGAAAATAATGAGCGCATTTGGCACCCAATTTGTTCCAGAAATGGCTTTAACCACCTTTGACGGCCAACAATGGAGCGATCCTAGTCTGGTGCCAAGTAACAGCATTGCATTACACCCAGGCGCACACGTATTGCATTACGCAAGCACATGTTTTGAGGGTTTGAAGGCTTTTACTCATCCCGATGGTAGTCGTCATATTTTTCGCATGGACCAAAACATCGCACGCTTGGCCCAAAGTAGCCGCTTACTATCCTTGCCTGAAGTCGATGAAGCCATGCTCAGAAAAATGATTTTGGACTTGGTTATACGCTATAAAGACGAGGTTCCAGCGCCCCCAGGTACTCTGTATCTGCGCCCCACTCACATTGGTACGGAAGCTGCAATTGGCAAGGCAGCAGCACCTTCGAGCCAATCCATGCTGTATGTACTGGCTTCTCCAGTAGGGGATTATTTTGCGGGAGGTGATGCCACATTGCGCATACTCATTGATGAAGTGGGCATGCGCTGTGCACCCCACATGGGCATGGTGAAAAGTGGAGGTAACTATGCCAGTGCCTTACAAATGTTAAATAAGGCGAGGGTTGAGCATAAGGCTGACCAAGTATTATTCTGTCCCGATGGTGATGTGCAGGAAACAGCGGCCGCCAACTTTATGTTGATTGAAGGTAATGAGCTAGTAACTAAAGCCTTAGATTCGACCTTTTTACATGGCGTTACCCGAGCATCTGTGCTCACTTTAGCTGCTGAAATGGGGCTGACTGTAAGCGAGCGCAACCTCAGTGTTGCTGAGTTAATTGAACGTAGTGCTCAGCCTGGTGCAGAGGCTGCTCTCTCAGGCACTGCTGCCATACTCACGCCAGTGGGAACATTAATATACCAAGGCAAGGACTACACCTTAGGAACAGGTAAACCAGGGCCCATCACCATTAAGTTACGTAAAGCCCTCAATGACATACAGTTTGGTATAGCAACAGATCGCTTTAGTTGGTTAACGCCAGTTTAAAATGTGTCTCGTCGTTAGCCTAATACGGTGCCTGTGCTGTTAGGGTTTATTTTACGATTGCGAGAAAACACACCCAAGTTAATGGGTCGACCTGAGTACTTTAGGTTAAAAATTACGGGATCTTGGTCGTGATCTTGCCCTTGCTCACATGCAACAATTAATTGTGCCATCATCTCACTGACAATTGGAGCATTTTTAAACTGGTTGCCGCTGGTGCCGATGGCCATATAATATCCTGGTATAGACGATTTATCATAAATTGGAGCCCAATCCGGCGTTACATCGTACAATTCCACAACACCTTTAGCTTGATTGGGAATGGGCAGGGTTTGAATGCGTTGGGCTAAGCGCAGAGCCTGCACACGCCATTGATCGGTAAAGTCTTTATTGTAATCGTCTGGATCAACCCACTGCTGATCATCACAGTCAGGGTCTTCACTACCAATGAGAATATGGTTACCCGTTTCTGGTCGGCAATAGGCATGAATATCGCTGTCAGAACAAACACAGCCTTGCTGCTCGAAGTTAAAACCCTCTGGTGAAGGCACGTGCGCCACCTCGTGTCGTAATGCTCGGGTAGTGATCTTCATATCTTGCTGAGCATCAACCATGGCATTTATTTTTGCCGAATGAGGCCCAGCGGCGTTAACCACAATCGGCGCGTCAAGTTGATCCCCATTGGTCAAAGTCACCCCAACAATTCTGCCAGCTTGCTGACGGATGGCCGCCACTTTAGTATTAAATTTAAAGCTTGAACCGAGAACTTCAGCTGCTCGTTGCAAGTTATGAGTGGCCAACTGTGGATCACTGACGTAGCCTCCGTCAGGAAAGAACACACCACCCCCAATTTGTTTACCATTGGCTTCGCCAAAACCTTCATCATCAGGGCGCTTAGCTGGCGTATAAGAGTTTATGTTAAAAATGGGCATACGAGCGATGTACTGGGCTTGATCTAATTCTTCATAAGGCGCCCCAATGGTGTCTAAAATCGCCATGGTTGGGCGTAAATATTGATTGTTCTCAGTTTTTGCGACTAAGCAGCCTACCGCATGGTACTTACTATGACCACGCTCATCATCCGCTTGCAAAAACTCGGCCCAATGACTCCAGTAACTGTGGCTTTCGTGCGCTATTGCACTCGTTTCAACTGTCGAATAGTAGGGTCTAATAATGGCGCACGAACCACTAGTGCTGCCATAACCAGCAGCCGGTAAGGCGTCAATGTTGAGCGTTTTTTTGCCTTTTCGAGCGAGTCCCAAAGCGATGGCCGCTCCAATAATACCAGCGCCAATAATAATGGCGTCAAAGTGTTGCTGGGTGGATTTATTGATGGGGTGATTCATAGGTTGATCCTCTTGAGGCGCTGGTTGCCTTGCTGCCTTAATGTTTATAATTTAAAGGTGATATACGTCATAATTGTGAACGCGAAGATGAATTAACAAATAGGTCAACGCATCACTATCCTCTCATTAGGCCAAGCGGCCCTAAATATTTCCCCTAACAACCAAAACCCACAAGATCAAGAATGTCTTTCATGAGTTTAAAGTAAATTTAATTCTGGCCAGTAATGGGCCACCTTAGCCAGAGCCTTAAAGTTAGTCGCCATCAAATGTCCATCTTTCCATAAGACTTCACCATCAAGTTTGACAGTGGGGTCTTCAACCATGCCACAGATTTCGCCTGGTGGATAAGCGCCACAGGTGTGAAAATGTAAATAGCGAGGACTTGTAAACATGGTGTTAGACCAACGGTCTAAATCGACTTGTGGGTCCAGTGGAAAGGCGGTAGCTGGATGCAGACCTAAATGCCATGAGTCAACGATCCAAGGCTCTATGTTAAATTGCTCAGCAACTTGCCGATAATGATCTTGAACTGCACCTATGTCCTTATCATTGCCTTCAAATGAACTGATCACCCCTTGCTCTATAACTGCAATAATGCCCTCTGGTAGCGACAAGCAAGCCGGTGAGTATACCTTAGAACCCGTTGGGGCTAACCCATGGCGAAACGCAACCCTTCCACTAAAGGTAGAGGCGGGTATGGGTTGACTAACTGCTGCAGGAAAGCGAACCACAGAAACGTCTGTGGCTGTTTGGTCTATTTTTTGGGGGGCTTTACCTTGCACCTGAGTCCCAAAGGGACAGGTAATTTCTATGTTTTCTGCATTATCAAAAATGTCATTGACTGCCGTTTTTAGTGCCACCATGGCGGCATGAGGCACGGTACCTAAACCACTTTGTAACTGCTCTAGTGTGCGCGTGTAGGTCATTAATTTACCTGGGCCATGGTGATTAACCTCAAACCGGTCTTGATCGCCAATACGGGCCAAGAAAATAATCCAATCCCAGTGTTGCTGTTTTAACATCTGCTCCAATTGTGGATTTGCGCTATTGCTTGGCTCTTCAACCTCTAACACTTCAACCACCGCTTCAAGTTGATCGATGGCGAACTCGCGCAATGCTTTAGGCAGTTGACTGTCATACCAACCAAACTTTGGGTTTTCCTGTACCAGAAGCACCCGTTGACCTGGTCGCAGATCGATGGCTCCTTGCAGAAGATTATTCAAACCGACTTGTAGCTTAGTCTTCATCGCCGTTCCGCCTGCACCGTCAAAAAAGTAAAGGTCTCGGTAATGACTTCAGTAAAACCATGGCTTAATTCTGCATCAACACTAATGCTATCACCAGGGTTCAATATAAAATCGCGCTGGCCATATTGGTAAATAGCTTGTCCTTGCAAGGCATACACGAACACCACCCCGTGGCTAACATACTGGGGTGGATGGGAATCCTGTCGCACTAGAGTCACAGACCGAGCCTCAAATTGTAGTTCACTGCGAGTATGGAGGGCTAAACTGACGTATTGATGGCTATGCTCGCCCACCAAACGTGTAGAGACTAGGCCCTCCCCACTTTTAACGTGAGTATAGTCCGAATGCTCGGTTGCTATTTCTCTAAAAAAACTGACTAAGGGCACATTAAGTGCCTGACTAAGGGCATTCAGTGTGGCCATGGAAGCGGATGCGTGGCCGCGCTCTAGGCGACTGATCATGGCGGCTGATATGCCAGATTTTTGTGATAATGCTCGCGCAGTGAGGCTATGAGATTTTCTAATATCTCGCAAGGCTGAACCGAGTGCGGCATCAAGGGTGTTAGACGAAGGTAATACACTCATGACTTAGCCCCGGTATGAAAAAGCTTTCTTAAAACGTCGCTGCAGATAATCACCACAGGTCATGGCAGGAAGATCTCCATCATATTGAGTACCCATAATGGATCTTGGATCGATCACTGTTTCGGGATTCGGATCATAGGCCAATACAATGGACAAACGCTCATAGCCCGAACTGTTGATGACGCGATGTGGCGTTGATTTATAAGCCCCTGCAGTCCAATGAGTGAGCAGATCACCAACATTGACGACCAAACTACCTTCGATCGGGGGAGCCTCTAGCCATTCGCCGTTAACATCCTGCACTTGCAGACCACCCACATGGTCTTGGCAGAGCAAAGTTAAGGTGCCAAAGTCCGTATGTGGTCCGACCCCAAATTGGTTAGGATTCGTTTCTTCTTGATTTGGATAATAGACCAATGATGCACGACTTAATGGCCGTTGGGTGGTCTGCAAAAAGAAGTCCTCCTTGAGCCCAAGGCCCAGTGCGAAGCCGCGCATAAGGTGATGTGCGACTTGATGGGCTTGGTTAAAGTAGGCATTACCTAAGCTTTCAAGTTGCGGTGCAAAGGCTGGCCACCGGTTACTACCTCTTAATGAGTGATCCCCAAAGTGGTGAGCATCTTCAGCCCCCCAAATATAACTTTCTTTAAAATCTGATAGGGCATTATCATCCATTTTTGCCTGCCCAGAACCTAACCAACCCCGGTGATTTTTAGACACACTCACGGATTGCTTTTGCTCATCTGGCGCACGAAAAAAGGTTAACCCAGATTGGTAGAGTTGATTAATGAGATGAGGATCCATGCCGTGACCCGTCACATACAAGAAGCCCAAGTTCTGGCTTGCATGATGAAGGCTTTTTGCCACTTCAATATCCGCTTCTCCCAATACTAAAGAAGAGATATCAATGACTGGTATTTGATCAGCACTGACCCGCTTTACCTTACTCATAATCAGTCACTACTCCCGCTATAGTAACCAACAATATCTCCATCTGTTGTGACTCCCAAGCCATTCAAACACCGATTTACATAGCAGAAGTAGCCTATAATTTGATTAGCCTCCAAAATTTCACCATCATCAAGCCCAGCATCTTGCAAGGCTTGAACGTCTGTTTGCACCATAGCCCCCGGCTTGAGGGTCAACTTCTGGGTATAGCGCATCAAGGCTAATTCAGCACCTTCAAAGACCCGTTCAGGATGCTGCTGACGAAGCGCTTTCTCTACTGCTAGAGCTCGTTCTGGACTGCCTATTAAGTGACTGGCATTAGCCCAGTGATTTGCATAAGAATAGGCACATTGATTGAGCATGGAAACATAAGAGCCAATCACCTCCTGCAGCCACATAGGTAATGTATTAGCCTCATCATGCAGTGCCGCACGATATAATTTCACATGACCAAGCATGGTATTGGGTCTCAGGGAGTGAACCCTCATCACATTATCTACTGTACCGTGAGGCGTACGCGCTAAGCTTAAAGCGTCCATGAGTTCTGGACTAGCGACGTCATCATTAACCATTTCTATCCAAGCACTCATTACCTATCTCCTCTATCTTTCATCACTTTGCATACGCGACTCAAACCAACGAAACACTCCCGATACAATTAGGATAAGCACTAGGTACTCCAGTACTAAAATGGTATAAATCTCCAGTGGGCGGTATTCTGTGACCACCAATTCGTTGGCTTTGCGAGTCAGTTCCTGCATCCCAATGACCGACACTAAAGATGACATTTTCAGCATATACACAAATTGATTGCCCAAGGCTGGCAAGATCCGTTTAATAGCCTGCGGCAAAATGACAAAGCGCATCGTATCAACGTAGTTTAGAGACAAGGTGCGAGCAGCTTCATATTGACCGCGATTGACTGACTGGATTCCAGCCCGAAAAATCTCTGCCTGAAATGCACTATCAGACAAGGCTAAGGCAATCACTCCAGCACCAAAAACCCCAATACTGATACCCATTAACTGCGGTAAGCCGTAGTAAACCCACAAAATTAACACCAAAATAGGAACCGCTCGAACCACCTCGACATAAACTCGATTAAACCGACGCCAGCCCTTTGCAGCAGCCATCCCCGGTAATGCCACAGCTAATCCCACAACCATCGAAATGGCAATCGCAGTAAAAGACATGAGTATGGTCTGCTCTAAGCCACTCAATAAGAATTTAAGGTTTGAAAGCCCAGACTTAGTAGTTGGATCAACAACATACCAACCCCACTGATCACTGCAAGAGGTGACTAAAGGAAGACTGATCAGTAACAGTATTAATCTCTTCATTTCTGACCTTTTAATGATGTAATATTTTAGCCAAAAACTGTTGGCAACGCAGGCTCTCTGGAGCACTAAAAAACTTTTCAGGGGGCGATTGTTCAACAATTTTTCCTTCGTCCATAAACACCATAGTGTCAGCTACCCGCTTGGCAAACCCCATTTCATGGGTGACGCATATCATGGTAATACCACTATCAGCCAAGCCCACCATTACCTCTAGCACCTCGTTAATCATTTCTGGATCCAACGCTGATGTGGGTTCATCAAATAATATGATGTCAGGTTCCATACACAAACTTCTAGCAATGGCTACCCGCTGTTGCTGGCCACCCGATAGTTGACGCGGCAGCTTGTCTGCTTGTTCTGGAATTTGAACCCGTTCTAAACAAATACGAGCCCTAGTTTCTGCTTCAGTGCGACTCAGCTTACTTACCCGCATGGGGCCCAAAGTCAAGTTTTGCATAACCGTAAGATGGGGGAATAGATTAAATTGCTGAAACACCATACCAATACGAGCTTCACGCCCACCATCACTATCCATTGTCGCTATGGACACATTGCCTGAATGAATGTCTTCCAAACCATTGATACATCGGATTAAGGTAGACTTGCCAGAGCCAGAAGGTCCACAGATGACCATTTTTTCACCTTCATGAACCTGCAAAGACACCCCATCTAAAGCTTTAAATTTACCGAATACTTTGTCGACGCCCTGCATGTTAATGACCAGACGAGAATGGGCTGCTGCCATGTCACTTATCTCCTGTTAAATCGCTCAAATGATGGTAGCACCGGATTTATTTACGTGCAATAAATTAATTTTCTTGCAATTTCTTTGCACTCCTGCAATTATATTTGAGCTAAAAACAATAAATTAGGATGGGATAATTGCCATGAAAAATATGAAGAAATGGGCTCTCGCAGCCGCTCTTACCATTGCTGCCACACCATTGATGGCTGCATCAGCACTGCAAGATATTTTGAGTGAAGGCGTATTAAAAGTCGGTACCACGGGAGATTGGAATCCCATGACTATGAAAGATCCAGCGACCAACTCCTATAAAGGATACGACATTGACGTCATGACTGAGTTGGCGAAAGACCTTGGTGTTGAAGTCGAATTTGTTGCGACCGACTGGAAAACCTTGGTCAGTGGAGTGACCTCTGGTAAATACCATATGACCGGTTCAGCTTCTATTTCACCAAAACGCGCCAAAGCGGCTGGCTATTCCATTAGCTACTTTTCTTTGGGAACTGTACCTTTGACTTTAACTAAAAATGCTGACCGTTTTCAGGATTGGGCAGACTTAGATAAAGCTGATGTGACTGTTGCGGCTACCTTGGGCACCACTCAGGAAAGCCAAGTTAAGGATTTTTTCCCCAATGCAAAACATCAGATCGTCGAAGCCCCTGCAAGAGACTTCCAAGAAGTATTGTCTATGCGAGCTGATGCCCATATCACGTCTAATGTAGAAGCTAAAACCTTAGTGCAAAAATACCCTCAGCTTATGATTGTACCCGTGTCTAAGCCTAAGGCCCCTACACCCATTGCGATGCTTCTTCCGCAAGCAGATCAGGTATGGATTAACTATGTCAATACGTGGATTCGCCTTAAACAAGAGCGCGGTTTCTTTGCAAAAATTGGTGCTAAGTGGAACCTAGCGCTATAACAGAAGCTCCTAAGCAGGTGCTGGGGCAGGACCCCAGCCTTTCTTTGCTAGACCTGTGTATGTATAGCGTGCCGGTGAGTTTGTATTGCGCTAAGCTGAGGCTACTCATGCGCTTCAAAAGACTGGCATGGAGTGAATTACCTCCCCCTGGTGGTTATGGTTCTGAGGCTTATACAGCGTTAGTTCCTGCGGGGAGTCTGCCTGCCCTGAAAGTAGGGGCACAGATCATTGCCGACTCAGAAGCGATTGCTGAATACCTTGAAGAAAGTGTGCCACTGCCATCAGCTTTGCCCACAGATCTCATGCAGCGGGCACAAGTGCGTGCTTTAGGGCGCTTTCATGACACTCGCTTAGAGCCGTGTGTGCGCGCATTATTTTCAGACATCGGTCAACCACACCCTCGGGCTGAGGCTTTAGAAAAACTGCAGCAGCGTCTGCAACAGTTGCAAAAAGCATTAGCATTACGTCCCAACATCCAGTTCTGCCTTGCTGACTGCGGCCTAATTGTCAGTCTTGAATGGGTTACTTTGATGTATAAAAACTGGGGTTTGCCCCACCCTTTTATAGGTCTAGTCGCTGACTATCAGCAAGACATGGAGCAACTACCATGGGTAGCGGCAGAACTAGGTACTTACAGGCCTTTGTTGACACAATGGATAAAAACCAAAACCCCATCGCCCTGAGCCAACTCACTTGGCCAGAGGTTGATGCCTATATTGCTACGGGCAAACCTTTATTACTGCCCCTTGGATCGTTCGAGCAACATGGCCCGATGGGTCTTATGGGCACCGATTATCTATGTGCTGAGACTGTAGCTATGGCCGCTGCAGAAATCGCAGGTTGGCTGGTTGCACCTGCCTTAGTTTATACTCCAGCACCGTTTAATATGGCCTTTGCGGGCACTGTTTCAGTATCAGCGCCGACCTTTATGCTGCTACTAGAAGAAGTGTGCCAGTGTTTTATTAACCACGGTTTTAAAGAGATATACTTACTCAATGGCCATGGAGCTAACCTTGAGCCCGCCCGCCAAGTCGTCAAAAATCTAGCCCCTCACACTATCAAATTACGCAGTTGGTGGGACTTTGATGAAGTACAAGCACTGCGTCAAAAAGCCTTTGGAGAGTGGGAAGGAATGCACGCAACACCTGCAGAAATATCTATTACCCAAGTTCATCACCGCAGGCTAGATCCAGACTTAGCAAAGGATCCACCGATGTGCCTGAGTGCGGCTTACATCAAAGCCCACAGCGGCGATCGCCACGCAGACCCGATAAGTCATCAGCGCACCTTCCCGGATGGGCGTGTAGGGTCTCACTCTGCCTTAGCCAGACCTCACATTGGCACTCAACTAATAGCGCTTGCAGCGCAAGCCATTGTAGATGAGCTAAGCGACTAAACAGGGGCTAACTCGGCATGTGTGTAGACTGAATATCAAACCAAGGCTCGCTCTAAATCAGCAATAAGGTCTTCAATAGCCTCACAGCCTATAGAAAATCGTAATAAGTCATCTGGCACTGGACTGGTAGGGCCTTCTATGAGGGCCCTATGCTCTACAAGGCTTTCAACGCCACCCAAAGATGTGGCTCTAACCATCAATTGTAGCTTGCCCATGATGATGGCAGTTTGTTCACGTCCACCCTTAAATCGAATGGATAACATGCCACCAAAACCGTTCTTACACTGCTGCTTAGCAATGTTATGCTGTGGGTGGCTAGGTAACCCAGGGTACATCACCTCTATGACCTGAGGGTGGTTATGGAAATGTTCGGCAAAGGCTTGGGCATTGCTACTGGCGCGCTCAACACGTAAATGCAAGGTGCGCATGCCTCGCAGTAATAACCAACTCGAGAATGGGCTCAGAATACCACCTAGTTGTGCTCGGATATTACAAATGCGCTGCCACCGTTGGTCTTGTTGAGCGCAAGTGACTACTCCTGCAACCACGTCTGAATGGCCATTCAGGTATTTGGTAGCCGAATGAAAAACTAGATCGGCACCTAGCTCAATGGGTTTGCACAGTAGTGGCGTTAATACCGTAGCATCTACGACTAACTGTGCGTTAGCTGTGTGAGCCACTTGTGCTGCAGCGGCAATATCTACCACTTGCCAGGTGGGGTTTGCAGGTGACTCAAGCCAAACCATGTGGGTTGGCTTGGCGACCACTACACGAGCTAAATCGGTGGCATCGTCAGCATCATAAAAAACCAGTTCAATACCCCAGTCATTGCAAAAATCCACCATCCATGCGCGTAATGACCAATACATAACCGTGGGCGCAACCAATCGTTGACCAGGGCGCAATGATTGCACTATAGCAGTAGCTGCCGCCATGCCAGACCCAAACAAGCGGCTTGCTTGGCCGCCCTCTAACCTGCAGATCACAGCTTCAGCTTGCTCGCTATTGTCACTATGATCACGTGCATAGGTGCGAGATGCGTTGTATAGCTCGCCTTGTTCGTCACGGGCATAGGTAGAGCTAGGCTGTATTGGCGGCACAACAGCACCAGAGCGAGTGTCTAGGTAATGGCCAGCGTGGGAAAGGAGGCTAGCGTCTTGATTTTTTGGCATGCAAGGTCCATAGGTAGCAATATTACGTATAGACGATTATGAACCGCAGATATAATTTAAGCTAATAGTTTGCGCTTACAAAAAAAGATGAACTAAGCAACTTACCAGAGGCTAACTCCGCATGCATCGAGATTGGGGATCAAATAAGACTTTAGTAAAGAGTGTTGCAGCGCGCATTTCACCCAAAATTTCAATCTCAAATGCTGCGCCATCAACAATCATATTAGTGGGTACAAAACCTAGAGCAACAGATTTTTTACTAAAGTGCGCATAGCCACCTGAAGTCACAAAACCCACTACCGTTCCATCTTTCCAAATGGGTTCATCTGCCACCACATCAGCATCAATAGCATCTACTATAAAACTTACCAGCCTGCGTTTTGGGGGCTCTACTAACTCTGCAAGGGCAGCCATCTTACCAATATAATCTGGTTGTTTATGGTAATCCAAAAAGCGGTCTAACCCAGTTTCCATGGGTGTGTAATCTGGTTTATATTCGCGCATCCATGCACCAAACGATTTTTCTAAGCGCAAACTCATCATTGCACGCATACCAAAAGGTTTAAGATTAAACGCCACACCTGCCTCAGCTAAGGTATGGTACAAGCTGACCTGCTGCTCAGCAGGCACATATATTTCATAGCCCAAATCACCCGTATAACTCACCCGCTGAACTATAGCGTCACATTGACCAACTTCTATTTTTTGTACAGACAAAAATGGCATGGCGTTATTGGAGACGTCGAATCGAGTGCATTGTGCGAGCAATTCGCGCGCCTTTGGACCTGCTATTTGAAAGCCAATACGACTCATAGATACATTCTTAAGTTCCACATTAGGTGCTGGAAGGTACCGTTCAAACCAACGCATATGTAGGTCTTGAGCACCAAAAGAGGCCGTGAGTTGATACTCGTGATGAGCAATATGGGAAATGGTAAAGTCACCCATAAGTTTCCCCAAAGGACTCAGCATAGGACTTAGGGTTATGCGTCCCAAAGCAGGTAATTTGCCTGCCATAATACCATCCAGCCATGCCTGCGCACCTTTACCTTTGACTAGATATTTACCAAAATTATGCACTTCATTAATTCCCACTGAAGTACGCACAGCATGGCATTCATTACCAATGGCAGTAAATGCGTTAGAACGTCTAAAACTGGGTGTTTCTAATAATGGCTCTCCTTCAGGGGCAAAATAATTCACATGTTCCATGCCATAACCTTGGCCAAAAACTGCCCTTTGTTGCTGCCATATCGAATAAGCTGGCGTCGTATTAAGTGGCCGGCCAGCCGGAAGCTCTTCATTGGGATAAGAAATACTAAAGCGTTTTTGATAATTCTCCCGCACCTTATTACGGGTATAGGCCTTGGTACAAAAATCACCATAACGAGCCACGTCCATGGCAAATATATCTCGGGATGGCTCGCCATGCACCATCCACTCTGCCAGGCTCAGACCCACACCACCACCTTGGCTAAAGCCAGCCATCACGGCACAACAGGACCAATAGTTTTGTAACCCAGGGACCGGACCAACTAAAGGATTACCATCCGGTGAAAAAGTAAATGGCCCATTGACGATAGTCTTTATGCCTGCAGTTTCTAAACAAGGAAAACGTTTAAAAGCAAACTCAAGGGAGTCGCTAATGCGGTCTAATTTGTTGTCCAACAACTCATGACCGAAGTCCCAACGAGTGCCGTCTAGGGCCCAAGGGTCACAATCTTGTTCATAAATACCAATCACCAAACCTTTACCTTCTTGGCGCAGATAGCTCTCTCCAGCAGGGTCCATGACGTGGGGTAGTTCCGCATCTCTGGTAAATACTTCGGGCAAATCATCAGTGATCAAATATTGATGTTCCATAGGATGAAGAGGCAGGAATACGCCGACCATTTCACCCAATTCTCGGGCCCATAAGCCGCCTGCATTAACCACATGCTCCGCATGGACCATGCCATTTTTAGTGGTTATGTCCCAACTGCCATCTGGACGTTGCTTGAGGTCAGTGACTGGGTTTCTTAAGTAAATTTCTGCACCTTGAATTTGTGCTGCTTTAGCGTATGCATGCGTTGTGCCAGAAGGGTCTAAATGGCCATCAAGTGGGTCATATAAGGCCCCTAAAATACCTTGAGTATTTACAATTGGGCTTAGTTTTTTGATTTCCTCTGGGCTAATGATGTGCGTGTCCAAACCCATATGTCGATGCATGGCCCGTGCGGCTTTAATAAAGTCCATGCGTTCAGGACTATCGGCTAGAGTAATGCCACCCACATGATGTAAACCACAGTTTAAGCCTGTAAGGGCTTCTAATTCTTTATAGAGCTTAATGGTATAACCTTGCAGAGCTGCCATATTTGGGTCGGCATTGAGGGTGTGAAAGCCACCTGCAGCATGCCATGTAGAACCAGACGTCAACTCCGAACGCTCTATCAGACAAACATCTGACCAGCCTAACTTAGTCAGGTGATAAAGTACTGAGCAGCCCACGACGCCCCCGCCAATAACAGCTACTTGAACATGAGTCTTCATACTGATACATCCTTTTATTAGGACCCTGGCACAGCTCCACCCTCGTGGGTGCGACGTTGCACAAAGTCGGTCAGTTCATCGTCTATAGAAGACTCCAATTTAGGCTCTTCATAATCTTGCAACATCTGCTTCCAAATTTTATTAGCCCTTTGTGTCGCATCTAAAGCTCCGGCATCACGCCAGTTTTCAAAGTTAGACCAATTGGATAATAAGGGGGAATAAAACGCCTTCTCATATCGGGACATGGTATGGGGTGAAGCAAAAAAGTGACTGCCAGGCCCCACTTCTGCAATAGCATCAACTGCTAAGGCTTCACTATTAGTCTCCATGGGCTGCAAAAAAGCTTGATGCATTTGAATCATTTCTGCATCAAGAATAATTTTTTCATAGGAAGTACATAAGCCTCCTTCAAGCCATCCTAAGCCATGTAAAACGTAGTTCACTTGACCTAACATACAAGCCCATAAAGACATTTGGGACTCATATGCTGCCTGTGCGTCGGGGGCGTTAGAGGCGTTAGCGTTAGACGCACGCAAGGGAATGCCATACTTGCGTGCGAGTTGACCAGACACAATAGTGGCTTGGCTGTATTCTGGAGTACCAAACGCAGGTGAGCCAGATTTCATATCTACGTTAGAGGTAAAGCTACCATACATCGCAGGTGCTCCTGGGTTCACACATTGATGAAAGGCTAAACCTGCTAAACACTCCGCATTTTGCTGCACTAAGGCACCCGCCATGGTGATGGGTGCCATGGCCCCAGCAAGCGTAAAGGGGGTATAGATGACGGGTTGGTTATTTTCGGCCATGACAATGGCCCCTTCCAATAAGGCCCCATCATAAATTAATGGTGAATTGGAATTCACAACTGTATGCATGCAGGGCTGTTGCAGCAAGGTTGCATGATCAATGCCACGAGCTATGCGCACGATATCAATGACATCCTGCATACGTTGTCGGCCTAAGGCATAACCCCCTATAGGTTTAGTCGTCAGACGTGCCATGGCCGCCCCCGCCACAAGATGGCGAGTATTGACAGGCACATCACAGGGCTCTACGGGAAAACCAGCCTGCAATTGGACACTGTTCAGGCTTTCACCTAAGCGTAATAAGTTACAAAAGTCATCATAATTTCCAGTCACACGACCTCTGTCCAAATCTGACACATTAGGTGTGCTAGCTACCATCGCAAAAGCCGTTGAGTTGCCTCCCATGGTTAGATGACGGTCTGGTCGACGTCCATGCAACACAAATGATTTAGGCGTTGTGGCAATGGTCTGCATGAGCCAATCTGGATCGAACCTAACTCGAAGTCCATCTGCATCAACCATGGCACCAGCACGACGTAAAATGTCCACCGCTCTTGGTGCCTGAAAATCCACCCCCACTTTACATAAAAGCTTGAGTGAAGCCTGATGAATGTCATCTAGCTGAGATTCATCCATCAACTCCATGGGCGCATATGGATTACACATTTGTCTAGAGGGGGCTTGGTTGACAGCACCACTAGAACGCTTTGATTGCGCGCGGTTAGCACGAGAGCGTCTCATTAATCCACCATAGACTTGCTATAAAAAGTCATCATAGGGTATTGTCACCTTAGTGAATAATTAATAATTTAGTCACTAACTATGAAATTATTTGATATATGTTACGCCTACAACTAAGCCACTATCGAGTGGTGCAGGCGGTTCGGATTCATGGCACCGTATCAGCTGCAGCCCAAGCCTTAGGGCTAACTCAACCCGCCTTAAGCCATCAAATCGCAGAGGCTGAGCGGCGCTTAGGTACTAAATTGTTTGCTCGTGTGGGCAGGCGTTTAAGGCTAACTTCTGCAGGAGATCTGCTCGCCACTAGTGCGGATACCATTCTTATGGAAGCGGGTTTAGCTGAATCTACCCTTATTGGAAAGCCTGGTGCAACAACAGGTGAGGTGATTCGTATTGGTACTTTTGCCTATAACAGCTATCGCTGGCTGCCATTATTTTTAAAACAACTGCAGCATCAATGGCCTAATTTATATTTTGAGTTCATTACTGATACCAACAAGGTGCCGATACGAAGTGTATTAGATGGCGATGTAGATATTGCCATAAGTGCGGGTAATCTGAGTTCCAGCCGAACTAAAGTGTTCTCTCTTTTTAATGATGAACTACTGGCTATAGCTGCCCTAGGCTACCCCACAGCTCCTCAGAGCTATATGCTTGCAGCAGACTTTTTGGATGACCCGTTTATCACTTATTCAACCATTTATGAAACGGGGTTTGAGGAAGAACTTCTATGGCGTCCAGCAGGTCGCAGACCATTAAATTACTTAAGAGCGGGCAACACAGAAGCTGTTATCGAGATGGTCAAGGCTGGCTTTGGGCGGTCTATTTTAAGCCGCTGGGCTGTGCAACCATACATTGATAAACATCAGTTAGTGGCATTAAGTGTCACTAAACAGGGCATGCCTGTCAAATGGAGTGCTGTGGTGCGCAAAAGTCACCAGCATGGCAAGTTACTAGAGGCTGTGTGTGAGCAGTTACAAATTTGGTGTCAGATCAATTTCACCCATTTTGGCGCACAGTAAGAATAGGCTAGAAAGCCCCTAGGGCAATCTCATTACCACCAGTACACCTTTATAGATTGAGTTGTTTTTCAACACTAGTCGACACAGCCACCTTACCATCAGCGCTATAACTCTGGCTGCGACTCTCGATATGAGGTAATTCATATAAATAGTTAACCATCATACCTGCCGATTGCTTGACCCCATTATCAGACGTATCTGCCATCCAGTTGAGCCGTTCCAATTTAGCCCCATTACTCAGGTGAAAATGGGCCACAGGGTCTCGAGCATGTTTGACATTGCGCTTTTGTTTTTGTTCAACAAGGTAGTGCGCTGCCAATTTTTGTAGCTGCTCAGGTGAGCTAGACATTGAGTCCTCACCCAATAAATCAGCCGCCTTAACAGCATCCATACTATCTAACCAACGACAAAAACCAGGGATGGGTGAAAGCGTCGCAAATTGCTTCAGTTGAGGGAATTCTTGCTGCAGTTTTTTAACCACACTCTTGATTAGAAAGTTTCCAAAGCTGATGCCTGAGAGACCTTTTTGCGCATTAGAGATAGAGTAAAATATAGCTGTATCTGCAAGGCGAATATCTTCTAATGGTGCCGACTCGTCGAGCAGTGCTTGAACATTATTAGCCATGCCTTTGACCAACGCAACCTCCACAAATATGAGTGGTTCGTCTGGCATATTAGGATGAAAGAAGGCAAAACAGCGGCGGTCTGAATCGAGACGGTTTTTTAGATCAGTCCAGCTTTGTATGGCATGCACAGCCTCATAGGCAATCAGTTTCTCTAACAACTCTGCACTAGAGCTCCAGTTAATCTCTTCCAGTTGCAACAAACCAACATCAAACCACGCACTTAAAAGACGCTTTAAATCTACCTCTAGGGGTACAAGGTTAGGGTGCTCACGACGCAAGCGTAACAGTTCAGAGCGCATATCCACTAAAAATTTTACGCCTTGGGGAAGCTCGTTGAACTGGGTCAGTAATTTCATTCTAGGGGGTTCGAGGGCGCTACGAAGCTGTGCCTCCAACATGACCCGTTGATCTGAATCTGCGCTCAACCAAGATTCAATCACTGCAGTCAGGTGCACCTCATCAACAGAGTAGTTGTCTGCCATCAAACACAAAAAACGAACTCGCCCCGCATCATTTAAATCTAAGAAACGTCGGCCTAGTTCAGCTGCTCGAGAGCGGGCAGCTACCTCGCCACCATTATCTTTAAGGCAGGCATCCATCCAAGTTAATAGCACTTTTTCATCTGCGTTATTTAATTCAGGATCAAGTGATAATTTTTCTAGCGCATCAAACTGAGGTTGGGCATCACGCCAAAATGGCACCCAGCGTCGAATGGTCTTATGGAATAATTGATTCGCCAGTTGCTGCATGTGATCTCTTCTCCTCAAGTGAACCAAGCTTTTATATCACCAATATGGCCCATAGTTGGCAGTTTAATTTATGCCACACTCTAACACCATTAGCAGTTCTTCATATCAAGTCGACCCATGGGTCGCACTCAATCTTGACCAGCTTAAATCCGATCAACAGACATTGGATATTAAACCTTAAAGCGGTTTTATAGAGCAGGAATAGGTTTATTATGACTAAGGAACCTAGGGGCAAACGACTGGGGCAAATTGCCAAGGTGGGTTACTAAGTATAGGTTACTAAGGGTAGGTTTTTATAGATTTACAGATAAGCAGACAGGTGATGCATATCAGATGTACATCAAGGGTACTAAAACCATAGGCATGAGCAGAAAAATAGGTGCATTACTTTGGATCTTTAGCAGGGAGCGGGCAAAGTTTCTAGCGCAATAGGGGGTAGTTTGACCTTATTACGCTAGAAATATGCCCCAAAACTAAGGCACGGGCCTGCTAGGAAGCTTTGTCTTTGCCAACGGCGCCAGCATCTCTTTCAGCTTTATCCTGTTGGCGTTTCGGCTCACCATAGCGAAATTCTATAAAAGTTAACACAAGGCCGATCATCATGATAACGAACACAAACATGGCAATGGGGAGTAAGTTATCAGAAATCATGATTGGTCTCTCCTTGCCAGCAGGCTAGACAATTTGAAGTAAATACCAAACGCTAGGATGGATGGTACCCATATTGCAGTGAACAGCCCTTCTAACTGCTTACCTTCGAACCAGAGCAGTCCAGATACCGCAAAAGACACCGCAACCGCCAGCATGATGAAAAAATCTGATAGTTTGAACATACTAATTTCCTTACTTATTGAGTTAACTTTAGTCCAACTAAAGGCCCAGTTTAGCCCTCATTCAATCCGGTGAAATCCAACTGCGGCTAGCAATAGTCCAGCAATCGTAACCGCTGCAGGGATGCGCACTCCAACAATACCAAAGACGTCAATCATCGATGGTATGAAGCTTGTGAATCCAAGCGGCACCCACACAAAAAATGGAGTTGCAACGACTACACCAACCCAGCCAGCAATCCTTAAAGGAGAAAGGCTTTGCTGCTCATCATTGGATAGTGATGCTTGTCTATCGTCATTTACAGTCACTGTTTTGATTTCCATTTTATTCTGACACAATCAACCATATACACACAATACTAGTTTTCGCTAGGACGTACGCTTTTTGCATTTAGTGTCTTGAATTAGTTTATCGAGGCATTATTATACATCAGTAATCAACTCTGGTTGATAACTTTTTTAACTAGATTCTGATGCCTTATGGCAGTGCTAGGGGCCGTAACTGAGCCAACAAAGGGGTATTAAAACCGTAGCCTAATTAAAAAGCTAGGCCCTCAGGAGGTGATGGCCTAGCTTGTTTTTGCAACACTATCATAGCAAAGGATTCACTAAGGCCCCTTTAAAAACCACCTTAGGCGGCTCGCTTTAGTGGTGCACAAATATTATGGCAAGCTAGGTGCTAAGTGGCTAGCCTACCGTCAAGGTATAAAAGGGCATCGTCTTGGCGTACATTAATTCCCATTGTTGTACCCACAGACATAGCCGTGTGTTTGCGAGTCTTCGCTTTAATCACTACATTGGCGGCTAATTCGAGCGTCACAATACCATCAACCCCTAGGTGCTCGATTTTTTTGATGGTGCCCACTCCAACGTTGTCTGCCGTCTGGTCGACCAAAGAGATATGCTCTGGCCTGATGCCCATTTGATAGAGTAGGGCATTACTCTCACTCGGTGATGGCTGAGTCAAGCTCAGGGCATCGGTTGCTAGCGTACCTTGGCGAACTTCAAGGTTAATCATGTTCATCGGTGGTGAACCTATGAAATAGCCCACAAAATCATTCTGTGGTCGTGAAAATAGCTCCTCAGGGGTGCCTGATTGCTGCAACAAACCATCTTTCATGACCACAATTTCATCAGCAAAACTCATGGCTTCACTTTGATCGTGGGTCACCAATATCATGGTGACACCCGTTTGACGATTGATTTCCCTTAATTTGCGCCGCAGCATGAATTTCATTTGCGGATCAATCACCGTTAATGGCTCATCCAAGAGAATGGCGCTCACATCTTCTCGCACTAAGCCCCGTCCCAAAGAGATTAATTGTTTTTGATCCGCACTGAGCTTGCGTGCAGGCATATCTAAGGCATAATCCAAATCTAACAGCGTGGCCACTTCTGCCACTCGTTGCCTGATGCGCGACGGTGAAACCCCACGGCATTCTAATGGGAAGGCTAGATTCTGCCTGACCGTCTTAGTTGAGTAAATGACAGGAAACTGAAACACCTGGGCAATATTACGCTTAGATGTTGGGATGTTAGTCACATCCTCCCCATCAAACAATAGGCGCCCATGTGATGGCGCGACTAGCCCCGATATAATATTGAGCATAGTGGTCTTGCCACAGCCTGAAGGACCCAACAAAGCGTATGTTTTACCATCTTGCCAAGTCAGATTAACTGGCTTTAAAGCATAGTCATGCTCACCTTTGGGATCAGCTAAATAGCTGTGCCCAAGGTTTTCCAATACAATTTTAGCCATTTTGGTTGTTCCTGAGTGTTATATTGCCGCCATCTGGTGCAAACAACATGATGTGTTCTGACCGGATTGAAACGCTGATGTCATTGCCCGCTGCAAAAGCTTCAATACCATCAACCATCATGATGGCACGACCAAAATCGAAATCGAGGTGAATAATGGTTTGTGATCCACTAAATTCTGACAAGCCTATCTGCGCATTAAAGACACCGTCTGGCTCAATTGCATCAGGCCGCAAAGCAATGGTCACTGGGCCATCTGCTGGTAACAGCAAGCCTTCACTGGGGGCCAAATGCCCTTCACTGAAGTAAAGGCTATTATCACGCACAAAGCCTGAGATGAAGGAGATCGGTGGATCACTAATGACGCTTGCCGTATCTTTGGTGGGTGGGTGTGCAAATAAGTCGGCAGGTGCGCCACTGGCTATAACTCTACCGTCATGCATGACGATCATCGTGTTACCCAATTCCATGGCCTCACGAGGCTCTGTGGTTGTGTACAAGATGACACTTTCAACATTATCCGCCACCAGCCTTGGAAACTCCTCCCGCAGCTGCTCTCGCAGTTTATAGTCTAGGTTTGCCAAGGGTTCGTCTAGCATCAAGATGCGCGACTGCTTGACCATGGCGCGGGCCAAAGCCACACGCTGTTGTTGCCCACCAGAAAGTTGTGCTGGCCGACGTTGCAAAAATTCTCCTAGGCCAACCGTTTCAAGCATCTGGCTAGCAAGCACTTGTGCCTCAGCTTTTTTCTTACCTTGGCGACGCAGGGGAAAGGCCACATTATCCAGCACACTTAAGTGCGGGTAATTAATAAACTGCTGGTACACAAGGGACATATTGCGGGCTCTGATGGGCCGCTCAGTAATATCCTCTTCATCCAATTTTACAGTGCCAACAGTCAAAGGGTTGAGCCCCATTAGGGCTCGCAGAAGTTCAGTCTTGCCCGCACCTGTGCGGCCTAAGATGGTATAAATTTTGCCAGCCTCAAAAAGAAATGAGACATCGTCCAAAGTAACTTTGGCATCAGCAGTTGTGAGGTGATCAATCTGAAGCATAATAATTACCTAATGGCCCCCGACATGGTGCCGCGTGACATGTAACGTTCTACAATGACTGCAACACAAGCCAAAGGTGCGACTGAAATTAGGGCAAAGGCCGACAGGGACCACCATGGCGTCACTGAGGAATTGAGCGAAACGATGGACACGGGTAAAAGCTGAGTCTCTGTAAACGTCAGGGTGAAGGCAAAGAAAAAGTCGTTCCATCCAAAAATTAAACAAAACATGCCTGCAACAACTAATCCAGGTACAGAATTTGGTAAAATCACACGGAAGAAAGCACCAATGGGACTGCAGCCATCTGTCATGGCCATTTCATCTAACTCTTTGGGAATGCCCGAAAAAAAGTCGGTCATAACCCACACTGCTATCGGCAGCAATAGAGCGATGTAAACTAAAACCAAACCAAAGATAGTATCCAGTGCACCCAGTTCTTTAAGCATTAGAAAGAATGGAATTGCCAACACAATAGGTGGCATGATGCGCTGAGAGATAAAGAAAAAAGTAATATCAGAATTCTTTACAAAGCCCAAGCGATACTCAAAACGGGACAGACCATAGGCGGCTAGTGTGCCAAGAATTAAACTCACCAAACTGGCAATCAAGGTCACCACTGCAGAATCGATAAATGGGCCAATAATATTGATGCCTTGGGAGCCTGTGGTGAACAGTGATGTCCAGCCCTGAGTCGATGGTTCAAAATCGACCCAAGGAATATAAGTTGCGCCACTGGTGATGGCATTAGCATCTTTAAAAGAAGTCGTGAGTGCCCAGAGAAATGGAAACACTACAAAAATTGACCAACCAAGTAAAAAAATAGTTTTAAGGGTGTGGTAGAACTTATTCATTTTATTCGTCCTTCCCGACCAGCGTTCGTAACAGAAGTTTCGCAATAATAGTGAGACTGATAATCATGATGACTAAATAAACCAACGATAGAGCCGCAGAATAACCGATTTGAAAGTCTCGCAATCCACGTATGTAAATGTAATAGGACGAGGTCTCAGTTGCCGTCCCTGGCCCGCCTGAGGTGAGCACATAAACCGTGTCCATAATCTTGGATGCTTCTATAAGTCGGATAATTAAGGCGCCAATGGTAATGGGGGCCATAAGCGGAAACGTGACCTGCCAAAAGGTACGCCAAGTGCCAGCGCCATCGATGGCTGCTGCTAAATAGGGTTCTTTAGGCAGCGACACTAGGCCTGCTAATAAGAGCAGGAACATAAAGGGTGTCCATTGCCAAACTTCTACAATTAGCACACTGATGAATGCCCCAGTTGCGCTCGAGAGCCAGGGCACAGGACCCACGCCAAACGCACTTAAAATGTCATTTACAGGGCCTAGGCTTTCATGAAATACAGTCCGCCAAATAACTGACATCACCACCGGGGTGGTCATCATTGGAATAAGGAATAATACCCGCAATAAGCGGCCTCCCCGTACCTGTTTCCAAACAGCTAAGGCCAATGCAAAGCCTAAGGTATATTGCAAAGATACGGAAATGATTGATAGTAGGGATAGGCGCTGAAGGCTTTGCCAGAAGCGCTGGTCCTCGAACACACGGACGTAGTTACTGCCGCCAATAAAATCGAGTCCTGACTGGAAAACATCCCAGCTTGAAAAGCTAACTCGAACTGTGAATAAAAGTGGGAAAAGAATGATGGCTACCAAAGTTAAAAGTGCTGGTAGCAAAAAGAAGTGTTTTGAAGATAACATTATAGTTTTTCCGAGATTGTTGGTGGGCGCCAAGAGGCGCCCACCCTACAGCATCAACCTTCGTTGTCTTCAAGCTTAACAACGTTGGCATAGGCTTCACGCAACCGATCTTTACCAATACGATCAGTGATTTCAGCCCATTCTTTGGCTACACCATCTAGCGCTTCTTGAGCAGATTTCTGACCTGCCATTGCCTCAGCAACACCATTAGCCATGGATGACATGAACTGACTTACACCAGGAACACGCAAGTCAAACACACGGTTTTGACTTTGCTCCATGTTCGACAAAGTCGAAACATAGGATTCAGCTGTCTTGTCTTCCCAGCCCTGTCCTTTCCAGAAGTCTACATCTAAATGCTCGTCACGGTAAGGATTAACTCCAAAGCGACCAATCTGTAAGTCGTGCTTGGCGTTAGCTTCGTTAGAGAAGAAACACAAGAAGTCAAAAGCCATATCCTGCTCTTCAGACATTGAAGAGACAGCTGAAGACCAGCCCCAAGTCATATAAGGTGCACGGTTTGGCGTAGCAAATGTGTCCCACTTTTCTGTATCACGGTTCCAAACTTCTCCAGCACCAGGTAGTGGCGCTGCAGCAACCATATTACGGATACGACTGTCAGCTTGGTTGGCCTGAACGTAGGCATCATCCCAGCTGTAGCTCATCAAGGTTTGGCCACCACCGAATGAGAAGATCTCATCGCCAAGTCCAAAGTTATTGCCTCCTGGTGGAAAGCTTTTCTGTGCATCAACAAACAGCTTCAAACCACGAACGAAACCTGGTGAGTTAATCAATGGCTCCATCGTTTCTAGATCAAAGAAGAAACCACCTTTAACATCTGGGTGCTTCGCATAGGGAGCGGCACGGCTGATGAACGCAGAGAACATCAGATCGTCACGCTTGGCTACTTCAGCTGAGCCATAGTTTAGCTCGCCATCACCATCCCAATCGCTGTCATTAAAGTAAGCAGCAACTTTGTTGTAGTCTTCCCAAGTCTCTGGCACAACTAGCTCACTGCCTGTATCAGCTAGGAACTTTGCCTGCACATCAGCATTATCAAAGATATCGGTACGATACTTAAGGTAATGACGGTCACCATCCATTGGATACTGAATCATCTGGCCATTCCAAGTAGCAACACCAGTGAAACTATCAGTCACGTCTGCCATGCCGGTTGAATCAATGTACTTCTGTGGCACAGGCTCTAAAAAGCGATTAAAGTCGCCAATCCAAAGTGATGCGTAGAACAATACGTCATATGCGTTTTGCTCACTTTGAAAAGGAATCATTATACGCTGAAACAAGTCACCAAAAGGCACGTGAACCACGTTCACTTCGGCACCTGTAAGTTTTGCAAACTGTTCAGCGTGCAAAGCTGTTGGCTCGCCAATAACAGGAATTGCGTGGGTGATCACATTCAGTGAACGTCCAGAATAATCCTTAGCGTCAATAGCTTCGTAGCTACATGTGCCTGGTAAATCCTTCTCAATACCAAATTGTGAATAGTCCTTTGCCATTGCTGGCGATGCTGCCGCAACAGCGAGCGCCAATACCGACGCTGAACCAATAAACTTATTTATTTTTATCATACTATACTCCAGTTTAGTTTAATTTTTTGATTCAGTTTAGGGAATCAGAACCGCTCGGCCGCTGATCTTACCTTCATGTAAATCACGCAAAGCAACATTAGCGTCCCTAAGCGAGTATTCTTGGGTCGTCAGATCTACTAAGCCACGATGAGCTAACTCCATGAGTTCAGTCAGTTCAGCCCACGTGCCTACTAGGTTACCGATGATATTTTTTTCCGTGATGACTAGGTCAACAGTTGGAACTTGAATATCTTCACCATACCCCACTACATAGTAACTACCCGCAGCTCGGGTCATTTCCAGACCCTTGCGGGTTGTGCCTTTTTCACCAACAAAGTCGAGTACCGCTTGAGCACCCTTGCCTTTGGTTAGTGATAAAACTGCTTCAACTTCGCCACCATCAGCTTGCACTAAATAGTTAGCGCCGCACTTGCCAGCAAGCTCAAGTGATTTAGCTGAGGTGTCCACCACAATAATTTCTGCGGCACACATGGCGCGCAAAACTTGAATGGCAATATGACCTAATCCGCCCGCTCCAATTACCACACAATATTCGCCTGGCAATAAGTGCCGCGTGGCTTTTTTCGCTGCTCTATAGGCGGTTAGGCCTGCATCTGAATAGGGCGCGACTTCTTTGGGTAATAAAGATTCAGGTAATTTGATGATATTACGCTCAGAGGTAACTAATGCTTCCGCGTAACCCCCGTCTGAATCAAGTCCAGGAAAAGTGCCTTCGCCATGCATGTCTTCTCCACGACGACACGCTATACAGGTGCCGTTAGAAATCTTTGGATGCACAATAACAGGGTCGCCTTTCTTAAGTCCTTGAACCTCTGGACCCACATCCTCAACCCAACCGGCATTTTCATGACCCAAAATGAGGGGTAACAGCTGATCTCCGGTCGGGTCCATATGCGGACGCCAAACACCTTCTATCACGTGCAGGTCTGTACGACAGACACCCGCTCCACCAATACGTACGATCACGTCAGACCCCTTGGTAATGGTAGGATCAGGTACGTCTTTGTACTCAACCCAAGTCGATGCTGTTAGATCGTCATCATATGTATGTAGAACTTGCGCCTTCATGTAAATCTCCAAAAATAATACGCTGTGTTTGATATATGTCGTTAATATACCGACAAACTTTTACAATCCGTGCGTCATGGGTGTTCAATTTTTGCCAAACTATGGTTTTTATGTGTTCAAAAATTGAGCATTTTCATAAATTTCCTTTATTTATGGCGCATTAATTGGCATATTATTGAGCTAATTGGGAGATTATTTTGCAAACAGCATTTGAAAAAGCGCGCAAAGGCCTCGAGCTGAATGGCAAATTCGCTTATGGCGCCATGCCATCACCTATTGCCGATAGCTGGAAACGCTGCGTACGGCTTGGCCTAGACCCCGTCAGCAAACCAGAGGAGTGTGTAGTATCTCACACAGACCTGCAACAACGCCGTGAAAAGTTAGATCTTGTGATGCGTTTAGCTCGACCTGAGCTAGAGCTTCTCAGCGCACAAATTGCTGGGCCTAATTTCTTATTAGCTTTTGCTGACAGCGATGGTGTCATCCTAGATCGCATTGTGGATAACGAATTTAGTCAGTCAAATTGTGGTAAGAGCATCATTCCTGGATCTATTTGGAGTGAGGAAATCCGTGGTACCAATGCCCTCGGATTAGCTCTGCACAGTGGGGTACCCTGCAATGTCACTGGTCCAGAACACTTTTTTTCTAACGAAGGTAGAGTGTCATGCTTGTCAGCGCCTATATTTGACAGTGGTGGTGAATTAATCGGTTTGATTGATGCCTCTTCAGAGGTCACTGTACGCCAATACCACACCCTAGCTTTGGTAAATTTAGCAGCCCAAAATGTAGAAAACCGACTGTTCGTAGACGATCATCGTGGTCACCATATTATCCAATTTCATCCGCGGCAAGAATACCTCCAAACCCAGAATGTGGCCATGATTGCCTTTAATCAGGATGGTGAGATTACCGGTGCTAACCGCCGCACAAGTGAGCTTTTAACAGGCCTAAAACTGACGAGCACGCCCAAATTTGAAGACGTATTTATGGGCCAGTTCCGCTCCCTCATTGGGCGCATTTGTAAAGGTGAAGTGGTACAGATTAAAGACTGGCTTCATTCTGGGTATTTTGCTCGCCTCAGACTCACACATAGTGTTAAAGCCTCACTTTCAAAAACACAGTTCTTTTTGCCGGCTGATCCAATTTATCACTTACGCCAAGCAACTGAAAACTCAACGACAGGACGCATTTTCAAGGATGAAGCCCTTAGGCATAATCTCAGATTAGGCAAAAAATCAGCTCAGCAAGGCCTTTCTGTGATGATCTTGGGAGAAAAGGGCACAGGCAAGAATACCATTGCTGAAGAAATGCATGAGCAGTTGCATGCAAGTCAAAGCTTTATCATGGTTGATTGCTCAACAGTAGATGTGACTTCAGTTGAGAGCCAACTAATTGCACAAATGAAATCCAAGTCTGAATCTGGCGATCTGGCTCCTGATAAAATTGACCTCAATAAAGGCGGCACCCTTTACCTAGACAGAATTGATCAGTTGCCCCCTGACATTGTTCCCATGCTCAACACATTATTAAATCGAGTCATGCAAAGACGTAACCCACTGTTGGGTGATGGCGAGTGGGTCATCCTTAGCAGTGCTCATACAGATGAAGTTAAGACTGCTTTAAAAGGGCCACTAGGGCCTCTAATAAAACGTCTTTCAGGATTCTCACTGTTCTTGCCCAAACTAAATCACCGGTCTGATTTTCAGCATATTTGCAATGCGATGCTAGGGTCAATTTCACCTCAGCATGCCTTATCAAACTGCGCCATTGACGCACTGAGGAAAAGCTCTAGCATTGATAACTTATCTGATTTAGATTGGAGTTCTCGTACCCTTGCCTCTCAGCATCATGAGGGTATTATACGCGCTGAGGGTGTCACTCGAATTTTAGGGCATCATGAATTTGATATCGTCGCCTGCCCTCGTTGCACTGGCCAAATGGCTAAGGAAGTGCAATGCCTCGAAATTCGGAAAATGATTCGCGAATGTACAGGCAATGTTGCCCTCGCTGCAAGACAACTTGGGGTGGCGCGCAATACGGTTTATGCTCACTCCATTGACTAAGGCTGACGCCATAGACACTGCTTCTCATAACCGTCACAGACCCAACTGCACCAAACTTTAAATCTCAGAGCGCCCTAACAAGGTGCTCAACGCAGAAAACTCATTAGCAAGTAGATGGCCAGCAGAACTGCAACCCAAAGAACCATGCTACCTGCAGGGTGATCGCGGGAAAGTAAACTGCTTGGACCTTCATGCCTTTGCGCTAGATAGTTTAAACCTGAATCTAATTTGGCCAGAAAAGTGCGACGCATCACGCCATCGATCTTCCAAATAGAGGCAAACAAACGACCTAATAATAAACGGAAAAAACGTCGATAAGTCCAATCGAAATCCAGAGTAATAGTGAGTGTTCGTTTCATCAAAGGAAGCATAATAAAAAAAGCAAAACCTGAGAATAACAACAGCTGCAACATCTGCACAACGTGAGTCACAGTATAAGGCACATAAGTGACCTCGTAAGGTAACATTGCATATAAATATTCTGGCCAAATTCCAAGACCGATACAAATACTTGCAAACAGGATCATTGCTAATCTCATACTCCAAGGAGGATCTGAGGGACGCAACCCTGAATCTTTTTGGAAAAATACAAACCAGGGGAATTTGATTCCAGCGTGAAGGAAGACCCCAGCTGATGCAGCCATTAGCATAAACCAGACGAAAGTTAGACTTTCATCTGCAGCCGCTTGACTGATCATAGACTTACTGATGAATCCTGAGGTCAATGGGAATGAGGAAATCGACAGTGCACCAATAATACTGCAAAAGGCTGTCAGTGGCATACTCTGAAATAGGCCTCCTAAATCAGTACACTTGCGCCTGCCCGTCATGTAAAGAACAGATCCAGCCGACATGAGCAACAAGCCCTTGTAGATGATGTGTGTGAATGCGTGTGCAGCAACACCGTTCAACGCCATTTCCGTACCAATGCCCACGCCAGTCACCATAAAGCCCACTTGATTTACGATGCTGTAAGCGAGAATTCTGCGCATGTCATTTTCTAGCAGGGCATAAATAATGCCATAAAATATCATGAATACGCCGATAAAAATCAGCACTTCAGTGCCAGGAAAACCACGTAGCAAAACATATACAGCGGCTTTAGTGGTAAAAGCCGAAAGGAATACTGCACCACTAAAAGAAGCTTCCGGATAGGCATCAGATAACCATGCTGATAAAGGGGGTGCAGCAGCGTTAATAAGGAAGCCCATGAGTATAAAAATGGTACCGAATGTATTAGGTTCCATGGCAGTAAATGCCGTCGAGCCGGTGTCTACAATATGTGACAATATGCCTATCAATAATAGTGTCCCACCGAACACGTGGACGAAGAAATATCGCATTGAGATTTGATAAGAACGTTTGCCACCCGCCGAAAGAACAACGACTGTTGACGCAACAGCCATTATTTCCCAAAAAATAAACAGGCTTATTAGGTCTCCAGCAAAGACGACGCCAATGGCGCTACCCGCATAGACAAATACTGAAACCAATTCCAATACTCGCTTTTGCTTGAGTGCAAACAAGCTTCCACCAAATGTCATTATAGAAAAAACAGTGGCAAAGAGGCGGCTTATTGAATCACTTTGAACAAAGGCAAGATTATAATCTAACAGAGACAAAGTAGAGAAAGTGCCGTTTGGCAAACTCCATACGAGGTAAAGCGTTAACAACGGCAGCCCTAGTGTAAGCATAGGTCTTAGTCTTTGACCTATGATCGGCAGTAAGAATGCACCAATAATTAGCACCAGGCCTGGTGGGAAGTCACTCATTGTCATAATAGGTGTCCTTGCGCTTTAAAAGTAGACCAAGCGCCTTAGCAAAAAGTACCATGCTGATACAGGTCACAAGCGCAAACCAGGAAAAGAAGCCAAACGTACCGTCGATCTGAAAGTAAGGGTGAGCATGAATAAAAAAATCAGCCATGACGAGCAAAAATAATATAGTAATACCACCTCGCCAAAGTAAGCGTATGGTCTTTTCTCTAACGAGCCAATGCTTCTCTTGTTCATTCATACTTTCTCTCCACTCTGGGTTTTTAAGACAAGGCCGTGCACAATTCTTGTTAATAAACGGCACAGATCAGGTGCAAGTGAAAATACTATTGACGTTGATTTTTTATCGTTCTGAATATCTGGACACTGAGTCATTTGGTTAGTTTCCATGAGTCAATTGCTGGGGTTCTAAAATAGCAGAAGCCAATTCGTGAAGAGGGTTGGGGTAGATAAACAAGACCAAACAACCCAAGGCTGCAATACCTATGGCGATTAATGAAGCCATAGGCGCTTCTTTTATTTGAACTTTGGCAGCAGACTCTCCATGCTCATTTTTAGCTGGAATGTTGGAGAAAAAAGCGTGAAAAGGTATTGGCATCAAATAGGCAATATTGAGTAGTGAACTGAGCATTAGGATGGCCATAATGATTAATTGTTCAGTTTCTAATGTAGCCATTAACAAGTACCACTTGCTCCATGTTCCACCTGTGGGAGGCAAGCCGATAATGCTCAGACTACCAATAAAGAACGCCACCATAGTAAAAGGCATTTGCCTGCCCAGACCTCGCATTTCACTGATGTTACTTTTATGTGCAGCCACCAAAATTGCACCCGCACAAAAGAATAAAGTAATTTTTCCAAAGGCATGCATTGCGATATTCATTGAACTTGCAATAACGCCTGATGATGTGGCTAGGAGTACACCAATAGTAATATAGCCCAACTGGCTAACTGTTGAGTAAGCCAGCCTTGCTTTTAAATTGTCCTGTCGCATAGCAACGAATGAGGCAAGTAATACTGAAGCGCCAGCTAGGTATAGTAAAAACTGCGTAGTTGGCAAAACGACTAATAAATCGAGGCCAAAAATAAACACACCGACTTTCATTACGGTGAAAACACCCGCCTTAACTACAGCCACTGCATGCAGTAAGGCACTGACGGGGGTTGGTGCGACCATGGCAGCCGGCAGCCACCGATGGAAAGGCATAATGGCAGCCTTACCAATGCCAAAAATAAATAGGACTAAAATTATACCTAGCAAAGTCGTGTTTGCTTCTGCTGGAAATACGCCACCTGGAGTGAAATCTAGCCTACCAGCAACCACCCATGTACCAACAATTGCAAATAGAAAAAATGCTACAGAGGTGCCAAGTAAAATACCAAGATATGTTCGCCCACCCTTTTTTGCACCCTCTGTGCCCGAGTGAGTCACAAGAGGATAGGTGGAGAGTGTGAGTACCTCATAAAAGATAAACAGGGTAAACAAGTTATCTGCAAAGGCAACTCCCATGACACTACCTATGGCAATGGCAAAGCAACAAAAAAACCGTGTTTGATGGTCTTCATTATGGCCACGCATGTAACCAATGGAATAGATGATAGTCACAAACCATAGAAAGCTTGCGATCAATGAAAATATTACCCCCAATGGCTCTACAGAAAAACTTACACTCAATCCAGGTAAAACTTGTAGCCAATGGACAGTAATAGTTTCACCAGCATCGACACCTAGATAAATAGTAACCACTGCATAAAACACCAGCACACTGGTGCCAATACTAACCGCTTCTCTTAAGTTTTGATGGCGTCTTAACGCCACAATACCCAGGGTTGCAAAGATCGGTAAAAGGATACAGAACTGCAGCAATGTGGCTAGGGATAAATTCATGGGGCAACCCCAAATAAGCTCTGCGCGGCAGCAGTGGCAACTTCCACACTGAGGCGTGTATCAAGGCCAAAGTAGACGTTAGCACTAACAAGCATCCAAACGGGTAGCAAAAAGGCCATAGGCGCTTCTTTGACCCGCTCCTTACCTGCTATAGGTGCTAAGGGTGCTTTAAAATAGGCCGTCTCAACAATACGCCAAACGTAGACGACGGCTAATAAAGACGCCAGTAAAACCAGACCCGCCACGGGCCACCAGCCCTTTTCAAGGGCCGCCACCACTAAATACCATTTACTCACAAAGCCCACAGTTAAAGGCACCCCTATGAGGCTTAAGCCACCCACAACAATGGCTGCCATTGTTAATGGCATTTGACGCCCTAAACCCTGAAAATCTTTCAACTGGGTACTACCCACACGCAACATCACTGCACCTAAGGCCAGAAATAAAGCTCCCTTCATCAGCGCATGATTAAACACATGCAACAGCATGGCACTTAAGCCCGCGTTAGTGGACATGCTGAAGCCCACAATCATGTAACCAATCTGCGCCACACTAGAGTAAGCAAACACATGCTTTATATTATCTTGATAAATAGCCACGGTAGAGGCCACAAAGATACCTAACAAACCCAATGTTAAAAATACCATTTCCATAGGCAAGGTGGTAAAGGAAAATGACACCCCAAAAATTGAAAAGGTAAAGCGAATCAGCAAATATGCGGCCACCTTGGTCGAGGTTGCAGCAAAAAATGCAGTGACGATTGATGGTGCGTGTGCGTAGGCATTGGGCAGCCATAAATGCAGAGGAAATAGAGCTAACTTTAGGCACACACCCACGATAAAAAACACATAAGCGGTGGTCACTGTGCGCGTCTCTGCAACTTCAGGTAAGCGAGTAGCAAGGTCAGCCATATTTAGGGTGCCGGTCATTTGATACATGAGACCGATACCGATAAGAATAAAAGTTGCACCTATGGTGCCCATAATCAGATATTGAAAAGAGGCCCACAGGGCACGTCTATCTCGACCCAACGCGATTAAGGAATATGCAGACAAAGATGAAATTTCTAGGAACACAAATACGTTAAAGGCGTCGCCAGTAGTCACGATGCCCAGCATACCCGTTAAAGATAGTAGGTAGAGAATATAAAATAGCGTGTGCTTTTCTTGGGGAATTTCTTTTTCTATGCTGGTTTGGGCAGCCACCAGCACCACAGTGCTGACTCCAGAAATAATAAGGGCAATAAAGGCATTCAGCTTATCAATGCGATACTCGATACCCCATGGTGGGCTCCAACCGCCTAGTTCATAACTAATGGTGCCCGTCTGCATGACTTGCTGCAGCAAAAGAATACTAATAATAAATGCGATCGCACTGGCTAGTAGCGTAAACATCCACACCAGTTGTGGCCTTCTTAAAATCAAGCAGGCAGGGGCCGCCATGAGCGGCACAATGACTTGTAATATGGGGAGGTGCGCTAACACGACTGAGACTCCTTGTCTTGATTGTCCATAGCCTGATTGTCCATAGCTTGGATTTCATCTTCATCAATGGTGCCATAGGCTTCTTTAAGCCTAATTGTTAAGGCAAGCCCCAAGGCAGTGGTTGCTATACCGACCACGATTGCCGTAAGAATGAGCACATGAGGCAATGGGTTTGAGTAGAGCGTGATGCTTTCTTGCCAGATCGGCGCAGTACCACCCTCAACCTTTCCCAGGCTGATGTAAAAAATAAAGACCGACGTCTGAAAAATGTTCAGCCCCACAATTTTTTTGATGAGGTGGCCATGGGCGATGATGATGTAAAAGCCAATCATCATCAACACAATCACAATCCAATAGTTATAAAGGCCCAGTATCATGCTCATAGGGACTCACCTTTTTTCGCCTGTTGATATTCACTGCGTCCAGCGAAACTAAAGAAGATCATAATCATAACTGACGCCACCGTAACGCCTACGCCCAGCTCAATTAAGAGAATACCTAAGTGCTGCCCCGCAATGGGGTCAGCAGACAACACATCATAATCCAAAAAGCTACCGCCATTGAGCATCGATACCACGCCCACACTGCCATAGATCAACACCCCAACGGCGGATAATAGCTGCACCAAGGGTTGTCTAATAACGCGGCGTGCTACGCTAAGTCCAAACAACATGGCATATAAGATAATGCCTGCAGCAAATATAACCCCTGCTTGGAAGCCACCACCAGGGCCAAAATCACCATGAAATTGCACATAAAATGCATACAGTA
>Ga0209279_10000055_pt1 | contig 77061 bp, 63 predicted proteins | sample CoawatmetaG00DNA_3_FD_187508 | JGI IMG/M metagenome (GOLD analysis project Ga0209279, IMG submission 187508) | Marine microbial communities from the West Antarctic Peninsula - Coastal water metaG006-DNA (SPAdes) (version 2) | ecosystem: Environmental > Aquatic > Marine > Coastal ...
ACAGGAGATACCGAGCGAGCGAGAGAGAGATTCAGGAAGTGTAGAGCGTTTGCCGAGACACCAGGTTTCGATAAGCTAGCAACCACATTAATGATAGGGTCTAGCGTAAACCACTTTATATAATTTATTAATTAAACACGTATTTGTCCATCGCCCATAACCAAGTATTTCTCAGTTGTTAGTGATTCTAAGCCCATTGGGCCGTAGGCATGGAGCTTGGTTGTTGCGATACCAATTTCGGCACCTAATCCAAGTTCACTACCATCAGCAAAACGTGACGATGCGTTTACCATCACCACAGACGCATCGACAGAACGCTGAAAACATCTAGCAGTTAGTTCGTTTTTGGTACAGATAACCTCGGTATGATGACTACCAAACCTATCAATATGTGCCATTGCCTCATCAGCACCATCAACAATTCGCACAGCTATTTCTAGGTCTAGGTATTCTTGACCAAAATCGGCCACCGCTAAAACTGTGGCATCGTTAAAATATTGACTGGAATCGACACAGGCATTTACTTTTACCTGTTTTTCACTAAGTTTTTGAGCAACCTTAGGTAAAAATTCTAAGGCAATTGATCTGTCTACCAGTAGGCATTCAGTCGCATTACACACGCCAGTCCTGTGAGTTTTACCGTTTACTAACAAATCCATCGCAACATTTAGATCAGCGTCTTTATCTATGTAAAGATGGCATACACCCTTAAAATGCTGAATAACAGGTATTTTACTGTTATCAGTCACGAAGTTAATCAATCCTTCACCACCTCTTGGAATAATCACATCGATACTGCCGCGCTGTTGTATCAATTCAAACATCAAATCACGGCTAGGGTCAGGAATCACAGTAATTAGCTCTTTGGGCAAACCAAATTTCACTAACACATTTTGCAAAACTTGTGCGATCGCTAAGCTAGAATTTAACGCCTCTTTGCCACCACGCAAAATAACCGCATTGCCTGATTTAAAACAAAGAGCTCCTGCATCTGCAGTCACATTAGGTCGTGCTTCAAAAATCATGCAGACAACACCAAGAGGTACGCGCATCTTACGAATTTGCAAACCATTAGGGCGTTCGCTTACCACTCTTTCAGCACCGACTGGATCGGCCAAACTAGCAATCACCTCAATTCCAGATGCCATTGATTCAATTCTTTCAGCATTTAAGGTGAGTCTGTCGATCATCGAACCGCTCAGAGAATTTTGTCTCGCCTGAGTCAAATCTTGTTCGTTCGCTGTAAGGATGCATTGCGTTTTCTCACGCAATGCAGTCGCCATAGCAATCAAAACTTGGTTTTTAATTGACTCTTCTAGAGTAGCTAATGTTTTGGATGCTTTAACCGCGCCTAATGTTAAGGTTTTTATAATGCTCATAGGCTCTCCAGCAAAGCGACATTTTTATCTGAAATAATGGGACCCGTTTGTTCTTGAAAATCGCTAGCAAAGCTCTCATCTTCTTGATTAGTAATGAAATTTAATAAACAACTGCTGTAGTTTGATCTGGCTTTCGCTAATTTAGTACCGTCATGCTTGCGAACCAATATTGTATCGCCTGCTAAAAAATCACCTTTAACCTCAACCAAGTCGTCACTGGTAAGCTGTTCGCTATTGGCGTCTAGTTTGGCTGCAAAATCATCTTCTACAATCATTTCCCCTCGAGCTGTCGAGGTATGTGTCATCCAGTGTAAATGTTCTTTCATAGGAGAAGGGTCTGAGGAAAAGTGGGTGCCTGAGTTTTTACCTTCTAACAGCATATCAAATGACGACTCTGTGAAACCATTGACTATATAGGTGTCTATTCCATGCAAGGTAGCTTTTTCAGCTGCCTGTACTTTCGTTAACATTCCACCTGTACCTACCGCACTGGTGGCACCCTCGGCCATAGCATAGATTTCAGCATTAATTTTAGTCACTTTTGGTAAAAGAACCGCATCATCATATTTATGTGGATTTTTATTATACAAACCATCAATGTCAGAACAAATAATCAGCGCATCAGCATCCGCGGCGGCAGCTACTATGGCAGACAAGTTATCGTTATCTCCCACTTTTAGCTTGTCAGTTATTATTGTGTCGTTCTCATTAACAATTGGCAGCACACCGTGTTCCAACAGCGTAAAGATTGTATTCCTGACACTTACGTAACGCTCTCGGTCACGTAAGTCACAACGTGTCAGTAGCATTTGCGCCGTTGGAAAATCAAATAATTTATTCCAAGTGGCTATCATCTCAGTTTGTCCTGCAGCAGCCATGGCTTTTTTAATTGCAATTGTTTTTTGTAACTCATCTGGGAAGATATATGCGCCTGCCGCAACCGAGCCAGAGGAAACTAATACCACTTCAATACCTTGATTGCGGCAGCTCACAATAAATTTCGCAATACTTGATAAGTACAAAATACTGCAGCCTTTTCCATGGGGTGCAATCAAGGCACTACCTACTTTGATAACGATACGTTTCCAACCTAATTTATTCATGTAATTAATTATGTACCCTGCGTCATTGAACGCTTTTATTTTTAATGAAGGCATGAGTGCCTGTATTGCTTATTTATTCTGCTACAACAAACTCAAGTGCTATGGTTTGATCTCTCGAGGGAGTTGGTTTACTGCCTCTGAGCTCCGCTACCAACTGTGCTGCTGGCTATTGAATGGAAGAGCTCTGATTACACTAAAAACGGGATATTTAACCTATGCAAATGTTTAGCTGAATAGCAGCCTACAAAATAATGGTTCGCATACTAACCATTATCTGTCTAAAAATCTACATTATGCATGTATAATAGGCACTTAATCGTTAGCAATTAGTTAGTGTTGAATACTTTTTGGAGGCTTACTAAGCAAATAAGTCTTAATATAAAATTGAACTCTAGGGTAATTACTCATACATTAGGCGAAGTTTACTTGGCGATGAAAGTAGACTTATCAGCTGGCTTTTAAAGATGTCTATAGGGAAGTGTTATGCAAAAATATGAAGAGTTATTGGTTTCATTGAGAAAGGTCACCCGAGCCATCGACCTTTATTCAAAGAAGCTATCTAAAGAAAGTGGGCTTACCAGCCCTCAGCTAATTGTCCTAAAGGAGATTGATCAACATGACGGCTGTATGGTCAAAGATATAGCGCAAAGTATTAATCTTAGTTCTGCCACAGTGACCAGCATTTTAGATCGACTTGAGGCACGTAACTATGTCATCCGCGAGCGCTCAGTGACAGATAAGCGAAGAGTTGGGTTACACCTTACTGAACAAGGAAAGGCCACTGTCATAGCTGCGCCTCGGCCACTACAAGCGCACTTTATTGTTCGCTTCGAAAAACTTAAAGAATGGGAGCAAACCCAGTTGGTTTCCACTATGCAGCGTATTGCATACATGATGGACGCAGAAAACTTAGATGCCGCACCAATGTTAGAAGTGGGTGCATTACAAGAAACGACATCGCCAGAATAAAGAATAGCAAATCCAAAGCTGAGTAAAAGGTACCCCGGGGCCCATAACGTTTTGGGGATTGTAGTAGTGACCACCAAAGTGACCACTTTAGTATTAATTCGTAATGTTAAGGTTGTATTAATGTGACTTGTGGCGTGGGTTTATTGCTGTTGTGGTGCCCATGAGAACTCATTATCCCCTTGGCTAGGCACCTGTAACACTAAAGAAAAACCTCGCTAGCCCCTCCTCCTAGTCGCATTGAAGACCAACCGGGACTTGAACCGTTACGAGGTTCACAATCACTGCCCACTGCAGATTTTGGACGAGAACAGATTTTTTTGCTCCGGCAAAATCTGCATACATGCATCCCTGGCAATAAGCCCCGTAGGGGTCAAAACAGCCCAAAGGCTGTTTTTATCAACTCCTCTCCGAGCTACGGAGCCTGAAGCGTATTTGCCTAGCCCTACTCTATATGACACCAACTTCTCTGGTACCACAAAACACCAACAGCATTTAGCAGCACCCTCTCCCTAACTCTAATAAGCCCACTAAACCCGACTCTGTACTTGAACCATCACCAAGTCCAAAAACCATACCCACGGAAAAACTCGGATCAGTACCGGCACAACTGAACTACAGCTTTGAGGCAAATCTAGAAGGGCCTATAAAATGCGAGCATGCATAGAGGTTATCTATACTATGTCGATAAGGGTATTAGGATTTTGTGAAAAGGACTCACTACAGGTAATGAACCAAGTGTGGACTTAAACAGATAGAATAAAAAACCCACCTCACTGTCAATTATCTCTCCATCACAATATCAGCCCGACGCGCCAACTCCACAAATACCTTTATCGGCAGAGCCGTTAAAGAACGGACTTGCGCCATGGGAGCAGTTTAATACGGCATTTAAGCCGCCTCAAAATCCAGGCCATTTTCCACTCGTTTTTGAAAGCTCGGAAGGGCTCATAGATATGACAGCAGCAATGCCTACCACAATCGCACAAATGAAGCCTGGAGCTATAACGCTCAGCCAAGTCAATGAGACGAAGCTCGGCGAAGTCCTGGTAGAGCAGAGTCTTATCTCCCAAGATCAGCTTCAGCAAACGCTAACATTACAGCAACAAACTGGCAGCCAGCTGGGCCAGCTTCTAGTGGCCAATGACTTTGTCGCCGATGGGCTGTTGGCCGCTATAGTCGCACGCAAATTACACATTCCCTTTGTCAGTCTTGAAGATTTCTCCTTTCGCACCGACTTGGTCAAGCTACTACCCGAACCTGTGGTGCGACGTTTGTGCGCTCTGGTGCTAGACGAAAAAGACGATATTTTGCGGGTGGCTGTTGCCGAACCGCTGGACCTGTCGGCCATTGATGAACTGAGCCTGCTACTTAGACGCCCGATTACCATTGCCGAAGTGCCGGCACAGGAGTTGTCACTGGCACTTGATAGGCTTTATATAGAGGACGATAAAGCCTGCGAACATGCTGAACATGCCGAAGCATTGGCGGAGGACCTAAGTGGTGAGGTTGACTTTGATGAGCTGACAGCGACCCTCGGCTTGGAAGGTACGGCTGTGGCGCGCTTGCTGCTATCGCTGTTTGAGTCCGCTGTGCGTATGGGCGCTTCCGATGTCCATATAGAGCCCCAGGAAGCCGGCTTGCAGATTCGTGTGCGCATGGATGGCGTGTTACAAATCCAAATGCTCGCAGACAATCGCAGTGGTGGTGCGTTGACCCAGCGCCTCAAGCTGATGGCCGGGCTTGATATCTCTGAAAAGCGCCTGCCCCAGGATGGCAGTTTCAGGGTACGCCTCAATGATCACACCATTGATGTGCGCCTGTCCACGCTGCCAACTATTTACGGTCAGTCCGTGGTGATGCGTCTTCTCAATCAGGATTTAGGCATCCGCGGTCTAGATGATCTGGGTATGCCAGAAGCCATGCTCAAGCGCTTTCGCAAAGTATTGACGCGCAATCTAGGACTGGTGTTGGTTACTGGGCCTACGGGTTCTGGAAAAAGCACCACCCTGCATGCGGCGTTGCTTGAAATTAATGATGTAGGTTTGAAAATTATCAGTGTCGAAGATCCGGTGGAATACCGAGTGCCCGGTATCACCCAAGTCGAGGTCAACGAAAAGATCGACCTGACCTTTGCCCGTGCCTTGCGGTCTATTTTACGTCAAGATCCAGACATTCTTCTGGTGGGTGAAATCCGCGACGACGAAACAGCAGAAATTTGCCTGCGCTCTGCTATGACAGGTCATTTGGTGTTATCTACCCTGCACACTAGGGACGCCATGAGTACGCCCTTTCGGCTGTTGGATATGGCTGTGCAACCCTTTATGGTGGCCACATCCTTGCAAGCCGTTATCGCCCAGCGTTTGGTGCGCCTCAATTGCCTGGAATGTATTGAGCCCAGAGTTGCCAGTGCACAGGAACAGGTGTGGTTGAACGCAATGCTTAAACCCGGCGATTCACTATCACCCAAGGGTGGCCATGGCTGTTTAGCCTGTAATGGCAGTGGTTATCTAGGCCGGCAAGGCGTCTACGAATGGCTTGAAATGGATGCTGTCTTAGTTTTAGCCGCATCTCATTCAGATCCGACGGCTTTTGTGGAGGCCGCGCGCCAGCGCATGGCTGGGCACACCCTGGCCGATCATGCCTTAGAATTGGTGCGTCAGGGACGAACCTCTCTGGCCGAGGCGCTGCGGGTTGGTTTCGACACGGGCCAAGACTCATGAGCTCCCCAGCAAATTATGCTTGGCGTGGTCGCAATGCCGGCGGTCAGGTGGTCGAAGGTCAGCTCGAAGCCGTCAGTGAAGGCGACGCGGTTGACCAACTGCAAGCTATGGCCGTGGTGCCTATTCACATTGCCGCCTCCGGAGCAAAGACTCATAGCGGCACAGCCAGCTGGCTAACCCGGGTGAAAAGCTATTTAAGCCGCCTAGACAAATGGGTAGCTCTAGCCAGCCAAAAACCCATTTTGACCGAAGATCTTCTGATGTTCACACGCCAGATGTACACCCTCAGCAAAGCCGGTGTGCCTATCATGCGCGGCCTTGAAGCGTTGAAGTTTTCGGCGGTGAAACCCGCCATGCTAGATGTGCTAAACGATATTTTCTTCAATCTGCAACAGGGGAAAAATTTGTCCACGGCGATCGATACCCACCCCAAGGTGTTTGGCTCCTTTTATGTCTCTATGGTTAAAAGCGGTGAAATGACAGGCAGGCTTACTGAGGTGTTTTTGCGCATGCATGCCCACATTGCCTTCGAACATGATGTCAGAGGACGTATCAAACAGGCCATACGCTACCCCATGTACGTCATGGGTGCTCTGGCAACTGCATTGGTCGTCATTAATGTTTTCGTAATGCCTGGATTTTCCGAAGTCTATGATGGGCTCGAAGCAGACCTACCCATTATCACTCGCGGATTGCTCACCTTCTCCGAGCTGATGGTGTCCTGGTGGCCATTGCTACTTTTCCTGGCTGTTGCTATATGGCTATCAGTTAAAGGCGTTTTACGCACGCCTGTGGGCTGCTATTACTGGGACCGCCTTAAAATCAGATTACCCATCATCGGCGATATCATCCTGAAATCCACCCTGGCCCGCTTTGCACACGGCTTGGCCCTCTCTAACCAGAGCGGCGTACCGCTAGTGCAGTCCCTTTCATTGGTGGCTGAAACAGTGAACAACACTTATGTCGGTGGACGCATTAGAAAGATGCGTCAAGGAATTGAACGCGGCAAGAGCATCGCTTTCTGCTCTGATGCCACGGGCATATTCGAGCCAGTGGCGCTACAAATGATCGCAGTGGGTGAAGAGTCCGGCCAGCTCGATGAGATGCTAATTGAGCTTGCGGACATGTATGAGCGCGAAACTGACTACAGCATCAAAGCCATGACCGCGGCCATCGAGCCTATTTTGGTGGTCTTTATAGGAGCGATGGTGCTTCTGCTGGCGCTCGGCATCTATTTGCCCATGTGGGACCTAGGCGGGGCAGTAGGCGGCACATAGAAGTGGTCAAGCGCTAGAAAACTCCCGAACCAGGCCAGACGCCAAAGGAGCCATCTTAACCTTCCAGAGTGGATAACCCCCTGCGGCTAAAAGAATTGATTGTCAACCTAAAGGGAGGCTGGCCTAGTATATGAATAGCTCCTAAAAGGCTCATTGAAATTTTTAACGCTTATTTTTATATAAAAAACAATACTACAAAGCGAATTATTTTTTTAATGACTAACAATCTAACTGAAATTTAATTTCTACCATAAAAGCTAATAAAATTGAGACTTTAGATCCAGATTTAGACTCCATATAAAATGTAATTCAGCTGAAATACTAACTGAATTTAGTAAATAATTGTTATTATTTTTACTAGTAAATTATTAAAAAAACAAAATATATAAAGTATAAATAGTAATATATCCCCTATAAAGTAAAGGGAATTTGTACGGATTTTAAATATTGATAAATATTCAAATCTATGCATTTGTGGTGAATTACTTATGTTTAAATCGCGAAATGAGGGGAGTGCCACCGTGGCGCCTTCTAGAAATATATTTTTTATTTGGAGTTGAGATGCAAAAATTATTACGCAAGTTTAAAGGACAGCGCCGTTCTAGCGGTTTCACCCTGGTCGAATTAGTTGTTGTGGTTTCAATCGTCGGCGTATTAGCTGCTGTCGCAACACCCAAGCTTTTAGATGTAGGTAAGAGTGCGCGACAGACCTCATTGGATGCGGTAGCCGCCCAACTGGGTGCTGGCTCCGTAGGTAACTTCACTAAGCGCGCAGCCGAGGGACAGGATGGAGGTGTGCCGACACTAACTTGCGCCTCAGCAGAAGATACGCTTGCGAATGACCTCGACCCTCTTATTTACACTTTTACCGCAGGCAGCGATAACACGGCTCAGGGCACAGGTACTTTTGCTGCAGGCGTAATCGAAGATTGCTACCTGTATACGAAAGAGCCTCCTCAGCTTGAAAGTCTGTTTGTGCTTTATCCAACACTGGCGAATGAGTTGTAAGACCTAGTGATGTTATATGGCCAATGTATTTTAGTATTTATAATTTAATCTAAGCATGTTGAGTGTTGTTAGATGCAGCCAGCTAGATGTGACTAGCAGCTGTGGCTGACGCAAAGAGTGCTTTAAAGGAGTCGATATGAAAAATTTATTACGTAAGACTAACGGACAGCGCCGTTCTAGCGGTTTCACTCTGGTTGAACTAGTTGTCGTGGTTGCGGTCGTAGGCGTCTTAGGCGCCGTCGCTGTACCCAAGCTGGTGGACGTGGGTGGCAACGCTCGCGATACTGCATTACTTCAGGTGGCCGGTTCGCTGGCTGCTGGCTCAGCGACCAACTATGCTAAGCGTCAAGCTGGTGGGTACACTAAAGGTTTTACAGTGGCCAAATGTGAGGATGTGGCCGCCGGGCTGGGAGGAGGAGGTTTGGATGCCGACTTTACATTAGAAAACCCTGATGGTGCGACTGCCCAGACTCCTCTTATAAAAACAGCTACGAATGACTGCATTTTATATACCACCTCTAAGCCAATTGCCTCACAGTCATTTAAAGTTTACTTCACGGCTACCGATGCGCAGTTTGACACTGAAGCCGCGGCTGTAACGCAGTGTGGCGTCGCGAGCCCCACGCTCAGCCTCGATACAGCCTTTGTGGCAACTGATGGGAATTCTGGCTTTGTTCGTGCCGATAATTGCTTGACGAACCAGCAAATCTAGCCTTAGCGCTTTTTGTCACACCAGCTGTTAACTGCAGTAAGGCCATCGGACGTCTTAGTCTCACACCGAGACGTCCTTGCCTAGACGTTGATGTTGCCAGCAGTTATGTCAATATTCATATTGGCGCACACGTCAGGCAAACCCGTTTTTCAATGCAGGTTCAATGCGATGCGTTTGCCAGCCCGTAAGAAACCGCCTCAGCTCGGCTTTACTTTGCTCGAGTTGGTGGTGGTTATTGGTATTCTCGGCGTCCTGTCGGTCTCTATTCTCCCCACTTCTGTTGACAGTAACGCTTTCTACACACGCGGTTTTCACGATGAAACTCTGGCGCTGTTGCGCTATGCCCAGAAGTCGGCCATTGCTCAGCGGCGCAGGGTGTGCGTGGAATTTTCCGGCAGCGAAGGTGCCTCTCTGCGCATTGCGGAAACAGCGGCCACGTCAACCTGTAGCCAGGACTTGCATGGTCCGGCCGGGGGCAGTAATCCAATCGCATCAATTACCGCTCAGTCCGATGTGGCATACAGCACCCCACCTAATAATTTTAACTTTGACGGACTCGGACAGCCTGTAGATGGGTCCGGTTCTCTCGCGGCCACTCAAACCATTCAGGTAGCCAACGCGTCCAAGAGCATCACTATTGAAACGATCACTGGCTATGTCCATGAATAGGGCCAACCAACGCGGCTACTTACTGCTAGAACTGGTGCTCTTTATTTTGGTGACAAGTGTTGGGCTAGCCGGGATTCTAGCGGTTATGAATATGACTGTTCAATCCTCGACCGACCCGATGATCCGCAAGCAGGCATTGGTCCTGGCGGAGTCAATTCTGGACGAGGTTTTGCAAAAGGAATACGCAGATACGGATCCGCTTGGCGTGCCGGGCAATGAAACCACCCGTGCCACCATGGACGATGTAGATGACTATAACGGCACGACTGAGTCCATTTTCACCGATTGGCCCGAGGCGCTAGACAGTTATGAGACAACCATTACTGTTGTGACCAACGATCTCGACGGCGCTAGTCTAGTACCGATGAAAAAAGTGACTGTGACCGTCACCGGTCGCGGTCAGGTGATTTCCCTGTCAGGCTACAGGGCGGACTACTAGCCATGCCATCACCACGTAATCAGCTGGGCTCCAGCCTACTTGAAATGGTTATCGTGATCGCCATTATCGCCGTGATCAGCGCCACAGTTGCGGTTTTCGTAAAAGCCCCGGTGGATGGATACTTCGACAGTCTTAGGCGAGCTGCCTTAAGCGACACAGCGGATACGGCGGTACGGCGTATGGCGCGGGACATTCGTAAAGCTCTGCCTAACAGCGTGCGCATCCCCTATCCTGACGCCCAGTGCCTTGAACTGATTCCCACCAAAATGGGCGGCCGCTACCGCGGTGCCGTTGGCCTAGCCGCCTACGGCAATATTCTGAATTTTGTGGCGCTGGATAGCAGCTTCAATATGATCGGGCGCAACAGCGACCTATTAGAAGACCAGCAAATTCAAGTCAATGACCTGGTTGCAGTTTATAACCTGGGTGTTCCCGGCGCCGACGCCTATTTGGCAGAAAATACGTCGCCGGTTGTGGCTGTGGTGGATGGTCTTGAGACGGTCATCACCATTGTTCCTAAGTTATTCCCCCTAGCCTCCGGCGGTAAACGCTTTCACGTTATTCCAGCGGACGAAAACGTGGTCGCCTATGTGTGCGACGATGAGGGCAAGTTACGGCGCACCGTCAGGCCATTTGGGGATAGCGACTGCCCAGCGACTGGTCCCATTCTGGCCAGTAATGTAAGCGCCTGCAGCTTTGTTCACGACGTCTCAGATTTACAGCAAAATGCACCGGCGCAGCTAAGTATTACTCTCACTGACAGCGACGAATCAGTGAGCCTTTACATGCAAGTCTATGTGAACAACACACCATGACGGGCATTCGCTCATTGGAGCGTGGTTTCACCACTATCATGGCGCTATTTCTGTTGCTGGTTCTAACAGCCATGGGCGGCTACATGCTCACCTTTTCGAAAACCCAGCAATTGACCTCGGCGCAAGATGTCTTGGGTTCCAAGGCCTATTGGGCCGCCCGTGGCGGCTTGGAGTGGGCCATGGGATACGTCATACGTCAGCCCATTGCAACGGCAGCCTGCCCGGCTTCGCCCACTAATTTGCCCGGCGGTACGGCTGTATTTGACGGAGGCTTCACTGTGGTCCTCACCTGCACCATGCAGGCATTTACCGAGGGCTTGCCGATTGCCAAGAACAAAAAACTGTTTTTTTTCACCTCGGTTGCCACTAATGCAAACCAGCCTGGCAACGTCGGCTTTATTGAGCGTAGCCTGTCCGGGAGTGTCAACAAATGAAATCGGTTCGCAAAGGTTGGAGTCAGCTTAAATCCGCCCTGATGGGCGCTATGTTCTGCATGCTGATGGCCAGCGCAACGGTGCATGCCACCGCCATTGCTTTTGGCGGTGGCGTCATAGCAGGCTGCACACTCTCCGGCAAGACCTACACCTGCGCCTCGAGCCCTACCACTTACACCGACGCCGTTGCTGTTGGCGCAGACTACATAGTCACCATTACCGGCTCCGGTGATCTCCACGCGTTTACCGCTGCACTGGGCGTCAACGGTGTGGTCAACGGCAATTTGATCTCGGCCTCTACCGTGGCCCTGGGTGTAGGGGCCTACGTGACTGGAGACCTGACGGCGGGAACCACTGTGGCGCTGGGTGTGGACGCCTATGTGGTCCGAAACATGACGGCGGGTAGCACTGTGGCTATGGGTGTGGGTTCCTACGTGGGTCGAAACCTGACGGCGGGAACCACAGTGGCCCTGGGGGCAAATTCCTATGTCTGCCTGAATCTCTCAGCGCTCACGGTAGCCATGGGTGCAGGTGCCTTTGTGCATCGAAACCTAACAGCAACGACGGCGACTCTGGGTGCGGGTGCCTATGTGAATCGAGATCTCACCGCCGTGACCGTAACCATTGGAGCCACCGGTTATGTGAATGGTGTTCTGGCGGCGGGAACTACGGCGACCCTGGGTGCTGGAGTCTGTTTTGGCAGTAAAGGGCCAGGAGTAGCGGCTTACACCATAGGGGCCGGTGCCGGTGAAGGAGTGTGCCCACTTATTCGCCCCCAGACCAGCTGCTCGGCCATCATCTATGGGCGTGAGAATTATTGAAACCCACGAGATTCCAACTGGGTTCGTCAACTAAGCTGAGGCGGCTGAGTTGCATGGCTGGTCAAGCTAATTTACCTGCCACGAAGACTGTGGATCTAGCTTATGTGATCAAGGTCCTTTTAGAGGCTAAATTATGCTCCAAAACGCCCCTTAAAAATCTAAAATGCATAGCGAATTACTCTACTGTAGTAGGTAATTATAATAAAAATGCCAGCCTGCTATGAACATCAGCTCTCCCGTGATTAACATTCGAGTTTCTCTGGCCATACCTCTCTTCCAGGCCGTCATCTAAACATGCACTGGCCCTGGGCACGCAAAGCCTCAAATGAGCGATTAATTTTGTCTTGGTCGAACCAGACCTTGGCCTATATTCACGCTCGAACACTCCCAGATGGAAGCCATCGACTACTCAAATCTGGCGTCGAGTCACAGGGCACAGATAGCACCGAAGAATTTGTTGAGCGACTGCAGGCATTGGGACTTAATCGCCTTAACGCTGAGGTTATGCTGCGCTCAGAGCAGTATCAATTTTTGACAGTGGATGCGCCGGCAGTGCCGGATGAAGAGTTGCGCTCAGCGGTCCCTTATCAAATCAAGAGTCTGTTGACCAACAACCTCGACGACGTCACCCTAGATCTTATGCGCGTAGGCAGTGGCCAGCAAGAAAAGCAGTCCGGACAGCTGTTCGTGGTGGCCGCCGACAACCTCCTGATGAGGAATATACTTGCGCTAGGTGAAGCCATGCACTGGCATATAAGCCTGATTGATGTCCAGGAAACTGCTCAGTGCAATCTTCAGACTGCCCTGGCTGAAGAAGACGGCCGTGCTACTGCCGCATTGGTATCATCAAGCCAGAACTCAATGATTTTGACCATTAGCGCCCATGGCCAACTGTTTTACACAGGGCAGTATGATTTGCCAGAAGAGTCATTGGTGATGCCCTTGGAGCCTGGTAACCAGGCAACTGCCGAGCCAAGCAATACTATTCGACCTTTTGCCCCAGTGACTGAAGAGATTTCGGACGACAGCGCAACCGAGACGAAATTGCAGGGCTTTCTGTCGAAGGTGCAACGTTCACTGGATATCTGGAATCGTTCATGGGCCAGCATGCCTCTTAACGGAATCCGAGTTTACGCTGGCGACCGCAGTGAAGAATTATCCACTCGGTTTGCACTGGCCTTCGGGCAGACTGTTTTACCCATGGATGTAAGCACCCTGGTTCCCGAATTCGATGAGGGAATCGAGAGTGAAAAAGCACTCTGCCTGCCTTTACTGGGAATACTGATTCGCGCCTCATCAACCCTCATGCCCCAGGGAATCAATCTTCTTAACCAACTTCAGGCGACGCAACAGCGTCATTTTTTGGCTCAGACCATGTTTCAGGCCGCAGTTGTTTGCCTGCTGGTCATTGCCGGCTTCAGCACCTACTGGCTATCGAGCATCGAGAGTGCAGGCGAAGAGGTTAAGCAGTCCATGACACTAACCTCTCAAGAACTCGACAATCTGCAAGCACAGATAAGGCTAAAACAATCCGGCAGCGAGATAAGCTCTGCCTTGGTGCGTGAACTTGAAGCCAGTCGCGCCCAATTACTGCAACGGGAAAGTATAGGACGGCAGCGGCAACTTGGCAGGTTTAGCCCAGGCTGGGGACATGGGGCACGGCTGAGGCTGATCGCAGAGACTATTCCCGCTCAGGTTTGGGTGACGGAGATGATCGGCGGTACAGAGCAATTCACGATCAGAGGTTTTACCCTTGGACCAACGGCACTTGGCGAGTGGGTAGCGGTACTTTCTGCTAGCCCCCTTTTTGAAGGGCAAAGGTTATCCGACGTCAATCTTGAGAATACCAGCTCAGCGACGCTCAATAATGCCCGCCCAATGTGGTCGTTTAGTTTGATCAGCCAGATGTCCACGCCGTCGGTTGCCAGCGCGGTATCCCTATGAAACGCCAGTGGCTGAGTATTTGGGATCTGTGGTCTTCGCGTATCAACGCCTGGGAACTGCACCTGCGTCTGTTGTCGTTTTTATCCTTTATTGGCGTCTGCCTACTGCTGGTGTTTTGGCTTTGGTTGTGGCCAGCACAGGCAGTGCTAAAACAGTTGACCGACGATGCCCTCAAGCAAGGGGATGAATTGCAAGCCATGGGCGATAACTTAAAGGCCAAAGCGATGCCTATGGATGACGATCAAGCGCTGGCCGACCAAATTGCTGCCGTTAACATCATGCTCAATCTGACCAACCAAGCCCTTAAAAATGCACAGTCGTTGCAAACTCAGATTCCATTGACTCAGGCCCTGTTTGATGTCTTGCGCCGTTATGAAGGATTAGTACTGCTGCACAAATCCACAGTGACTCCCGACTCGCCAATCGATAACAGCGCCCAAACGGAGACCACTGTCTTGCCTGCTGGGATGACACGCCAGAATGTGCAGTTGACTGTGTCTGGACCCTACCTGGAGTTGATGCTATACGTCGAGGCACTTGAGAGCCAACTGCCCAATATACATTGGACGAGCATGCTAATGAAGAGTGGCAAGCCGCCGACAACCTTAACGCTGAATTTGTTTGAGATAGCTGAGTATCCAAGATGACATATTACCCATCAGGCATGACGACCAAACTGGGGCTGCTCTCTGTCATAGGCTCGGTCATAGGCTCGGTCATGGTCAGTTTATTGTTTTTGGCCTCCGATCCAGTTGCTGGACAGAGTCTCCGTGATCCTACTGTGCCCCCACAGGAGTTAGTGGTAGCCGGCTCGAGCGCAACTGGACTCTTTCAAGGCACTGAGGCTGATGCCCTGACCATTATTGTGCGTAACGGCCGGCCACATTTAGTCATCAATAGATTGTTCTATGCCGAGGGCGAGAAAATTGGCGAAGTGCTTATTGAACGTATTACCGAAACAGAAGTCTGGCTACGCACCGGCGGAGTATTGCGCAAAGTATCGCAGTATCCAGGCATAAAGCGGAGCACGGCAACCCCATGACAACTAATCCTGTTCCCCATCCTCTAAAGGCATGGCACCTATCCTGCCCTAGCCTCTCCTTGTTGAAAAGCTCAACCATGACATTTATTTCCATGACTAGAAAGGCCCTAACATGAACAAAACCGCAGCCGAGGAGCCCATTGCAGTTACGCGCTCTTTCGCAACATTAGGCCTGTATCTTACCGTCTGCCTGAGTCTGCTGACTGGGTGTGCCAATGACCGCGAACTGCGAACGCCTGACGTGGGCGAGGCTATTCGTGCGGTTTTACCGGAGCCCAGAGTAGTCAATCCAGTCGCTGTACCTTTAAGTGTCAGTAACGCGCTGGCAGAGCCAGCACCTCCTATACAACAAAGACTCCCTGAGCCAAAATTGGATCTGCTGGTGAACGATGTACCGGCCCGGGATGTATTTTTGGCCATTGTTGCCGATACCCGCTACAGCATGTTGATGCACCCAGATGTGGCCGGCAGCTTATCCTTGACCCTGCGTGGCGTTACCGTGCTGGAGACTTTGGAGGCTATACGCGACGTCTATGGTTACGATTTCAAAATGGTGGGTCGACGCATCACTGTTTACGCGCCAAGCCTGCAAACGCGGATTTTCACCATCAACTATCCTTACGCAGAACGCACAGGCTCCAGTAGTTTGCGGGTCGCCTCCGGCGGGCTGCAAGGTGACTCAAATCGATCGTCCAGAAGAAACAGCTCAGACGACTCCTCTGACAGTCAAAATGAAAACAGTGTAGTAATGACCTCCTCTCGCACCGACTTCTGGGGCGAGCTCACCGATGCAGTGGAATCCATGCTGCGCGGAGGTGTCGGGCGCAACGTGACCACCAGCCCACAGGCTGGAATTATGGTAGTACGAGCCATGCCTGATGAGTTGCGCCAGGTCGACAGATTTCTCAAAGAGGCGCAGATTGCCGTTGAGCGTCAGGTTATGTTGGAGGTGAAAATTGTTGAAGTTGAGTTGAATGACGGTTTTCAAAGCGGTATTGACTGGTCTGGCCTGGGATCCGGAGGCGGTGTAAGCGGTGCCTTAGGGTCGGTTGGCGGCAATACCACGGGCAATTCTCTGGTCAGTGGTGTGCAGTCGGGGCTGTCCGGTTTTAACGCAGGTGCCGCATCGGCGATCTCCGGAGGCGTTGGACTGCCCTCCGCTGCATCAGGGCTATTCGGTCTAGCACTGGCGGCCGATGGCTTTCAGGCGGTGCTGGGTTTTCTCGAGACCCGCGGTGGCGTGCAGATCCTCAGCAGCCCACGAATTGCGACGCTGAATAACCAGAAGGCTCTGCTCAAGGTGGGCACCGATGAGTTTTTTGTCACCAATGTATCGGGCGGGGGAACTAGCACAGACAATAACAGCAACAATAACTTGAGTGCAGCTCTGCCGACACTCTCACTGACACCTTTCTTCTCAGGTATTTCACTGGATGTAACCCCGCAGGTTGATAGTACCAACAACATCACGCTGCATGTGCGGCCGTCGGTCACCGCGGTCTCTGAAAAGGTCAAAGAAGTCGATCTGGGTACGGTGGGCAATTATCGGCTGCCACTGGCCTCCAGTGCAGTTAACGAATTCGACACTATGGTGCGGATTCAGGATGGCAATATTGTCGCTATTGGCGGATTGATGCAGCTGCAATCCAGTCGCAGATCCTCTGGTATGCCGGGCACGGTCTCGGCACTGCTGGGCAATCGAGTCAGCTCGGGCCGAAAGCGAGAACTAGTGGTTTTGATCAAGCCCACCATCATTCGCAACGCCGAGGACTGGGAAGCGCAAACCCTGCGCACCAGAGCGGCGCTGGATGATATGGAGAATTCACGGGCACGGGTGATTCGCATTGATGGCGCAGATGACGATGCCACACCCAAGATGTTTGCTAAGTGATTTATCTAGGCCATTTTCACCTGCGTGAGGCGCCGTTCTCGATCACGCCGGATACCGATTTTTTCTATCCCCATGAAGAGGCCCAGGCAGCACTCAATATGTTATTGGTGGCGCTGCGCAATGGCGAAGGCTTTCTAAAAATTGTCGGTGAAGTGGGTTGCGGCAAGACCATTCTATGTCGTCAGCTGCTGAAGACATTGGAGGGCGAATGTATCACCGCCTACATACCCAACCCGTCTCTGGGGCCAGATACTCTGCTGATGGCATTGCTACAGGAATTGGGTGTCGAAGTGCCCCCACCGCTAAACCGTGACAAGGTTTTTAATGCCCTGCGCAGCTGTCTGTTGGAGCATGCAGCGGCTGGAAGGCGTGTGGTGGTCTGTATAGATGAAGCTCAGGCCGCGCCTTTGCGTACCATGGAGAGCCTGCGTCTGCTGTCAAATCTGGAGACCGAAAAACAAAAATTGTTACAGCTTGTATTGTTTGGGCAACCTGAGCTAGACGAAAAGCTCGCGCGCCCCGAGATTCGTCAGTTGTTGCAACGTATCACCTTTAGCGCCTATTTGGGTCCCATGAGGCCCCATCGTGTTCCCGCTTACCTTGAACATCGGATAGCCACGGCGGCTCTGGGCGAAGCCACTGACAGCCAAATATTTCATCTCAACGCGGCAAAAGAATTAGCCCACTTTAGTGGCAGCGTGCCACGTCTGGTCAATCTGCTGGCCAATAAATGTCTAATGTTAGCCTACGGTGAAAAACAGCGTCGCGTCAGCCTGCGCCATGTGCGCTTGGCCGCTGCGGACACCCCGGGGGTTCGCGTTCGCGTCCGCGGCGAAGCGCCCTGGTGGCTATGGGAGGGTGTCTGGCGCTACAAAAGATCAGGCGACCCGAAGGCATCCAATAAACTGTTTAAACATTACTTTTCCCGGAGATCTACGGTGAGTGTAGTTAACAAAATGTTACGCGATATTGACAGTCGGCGATCCGCCGATGAACAGCCAGCCTCAGCAGGGGCCCCGCGCACGGACATGGAAAGCAACACGGTGATCGTCAATGATTCCGGTAAAACTGGATCTGGCGGTCTGTCTCTTGGCGCCCTGTTAGCGTTTGCGGCGATCGTCTTGGCCGGTTCTGCAGGACCCTGGTGGTATCTGAGTGAAAACGGCTTTCTGCCGCGCAACCTAGAGGAGGTGAAGCTTGTCGCGCTCGGTGTGATGAACCAACAGGTGCCAGCAGACAAGCCAGTCGTCACTCTCAATCAACCTGCTGTTGCGGCCACTTTAGTAACTGTGCCGTCTAGCCCTATCGGATCAGCCCAAGCTGATGAGACCAGTATCTCGCAGCTTGCGCCTTTGACATCAAGAGTCGAGACGGTCAGTTCGCCTTCTGCAACTGTCAGGCCAGAGAGCCTACAACCAGAAGTGGCGATAGGACAAGGGCCCGTTATCTTTAGCTCTACGCCAGTGACGCCTAGTACTAGCAGATTAAACCCAATCAATGCCGCTGGAGCACAACAGGCTGTGCCAATCAGCCAGAAACCAATCAATAAAACGCCACCTACCTTTGTCCCAGTAGCAGTAACAGCACCGATTCCCACCCCCACAGAGGCCGCCCCTCAACCCGAACAGGCCCAGTCACCGGTATTGGAAGCATTAGCTCAAGCACAGAGCCTCTGGAAGTCTGGCTCGCGTCAGGCATCTATGGGTCTGCTGCGCGAAGCATTAGCCGCTGCAGAGCGTGCCAATCCAGTGGGCACACCCTCTGCCGATCATTCGGAATTGGTGCTTCTGGCCCGTGAACTGGCGCGCATGGATTTGATATTGGGCCAGCCTGGTTCAGCCTTGGCATTGCTCCGGCGTCTGGAGCCTGCATTGTTTGGTTTTGCTGATGTCTGGGCGATTCGCGGCAACGCAGCACAGCGTCTCGGGCGTCATCAAGAGTCGGCTACGGCCTATTTGATGGCCTTAAAACTGCGACCCAACGAGCCGCGATGGATGCTCGGTGCAGCGGTATCATTAGCGGCTCAAGGGCAGATTGGCAAAGCGACGGAGCTTGCAGAAAAAGCACGTATTAGCGGGGTGCTTAGCCTCGAAGTTGCAACCTATCTGCGGCAGTTGGGTGTTAACTTACGGGAGATCTGAGGACTGTAAAAAACATTCCATTGAAGACTGGCGAGCTCAAAGCGCCTGCTTACAGAGTTTGATCAACGCTTCAACACAGGCAATTCGGGTGTAATTGGGTCGAATAATAAACGACAGGCTACGGTGGGGACTGGGTTCACTAAGATGCACTGCAGTAAGCTGATCACTTTGGCGGGTAAGTTGCTCCAGCGCCATCTCTGGGATGAGGGTGGTTCCCAAATTACCCAACACCATCTGCACTAATGTATGCAGGCTAGTGGCCCCAAAGCCATGATTGGCCGTCTGTTCGGGAAAGTTGCAGGCCGCGAGAATATGATCTTTAAGACAGTGCCCTTCACTGAGCAGCATCAGGCGGCTATTAATTAACTCATTACTGGTGATTTCCGTTTGATTGGTGTGCTTTTCACCTTTGAGAGCGATCCAGTAAAAGTCTTCCTGCCAAAATTCTAAACTCAGCAGCCCGTCACAGGGAAAAGGCATTGCCAACACGGCGGTATCGATCTCCCCGCGCTTGACCATATCCACCAATACATGAGATTGCTCTTCGACGATGGTCAGCTGCGCGCCCGGATAAAGCTTGCCGAGTAAGGGGAAAAGCTTCGGCAGAAGATAGGGTGCAATGGTCGGAATCACACCCACAGTAATGGGAAAGCTCAGGGGCAACTGCTGGTTGTCCGCCAACTGCTGCAACTCATTGACCTGAGAGATGATGCTCCGTGCCCGATCTAATATGTCGCGGCCCATGGGTGTTACCAGCACTTTTTTATTGTCGCGCTCAAATATCTGCAACCCCAACTGTTTCTCCAACTCACTCAGCGCTGTGCTCAGTGCCGACTGGCTAATATTGCAATCAGCAGCGGCTTTCTTAAAGTGTAAGCAGCGCTCCACTGCCAGAGCATAGGAAAGTTGTTTTGTCGAAATCATGGAAATATCACCGAAGTTAGCCATGTTATAAAAGATTATTTGTACTGAGAGCACAGTAATCTATTAAATAGAACATAACAATACAAACAATCTACTTTACCGAACCACTCAATCACCTTATATTGCGCGCAGAGTTTAGGAAACAGCGCTGGTGAGACATTGACTAGGCACTAACTCAAAAACACTAACCCCAACAAGGAGCCCACCATGGCACTTATTAACACCCAAGTTAAACCCTTCAATGCATCTGCTTTTAAAGCAGGCGAGTTTGTTGAAGTCTCAGAAAAAGATATTGCTGGCAAGTGGTCGATATTTTTCTTTTACCCAGCCGACTTTACCTTTGTCTGTCCAACTGAGCTTGGCGATGTTGCTGATCACTATGCAGAACTGCAGTCACGTGGTGTGGAAGTTTACTCAGTCTCTACTGATACTCACTTTACGCACAAAGCATGGCACGACTCTTCAGAGACTATCGGCAAAATCGAATACACCATGATTGGCGATCCAACTGGTGAGCTTTGCCGCAATTTCGACGTGATGCGTGAAGGTCAAGGCCTTGCAGATCGCGGTACTTTTGTTGTGGATCCAGACGGCATCATTCAGGCAATGGAAATCACTGCTGAAGGTATTGGCCGTGATGCAGAAGACCTAATGCGCAAAGTTAAAGCTGCCCAGTATGTTGCTGCTCACCCAGGTGAAGTATGTCCAGCTGCATGGAAAGAAGGCGAAGCCACATTGGCTCCCTCTTTAGACCTAGTTGGCAAGATCTAAGCATTTTCTGGATCTAAGTAGTTGCAAGATTGTTTTATTGTACAAGTCCATTAGCAACCTAAATGGCAAGTAAATTAGGCCCTGAGGCTTTCTTTCTCAGGGCCTAATTTTTGACCTCCATTGTTAGCCGCATTAATTGTTAGCCGTATTAATTGTTATCCGAATTTTATCCAGAGGAACCGCACTATGTTAACCAATGAGATCTTACAAGCTGTCAAAGGCTACACCGCCACTATGCAAAAGACGGTGACCTTTGTATTGCAAACCGGTGAGCACGACAAACGTGCGGAACTGATGACCTTTCTAACTGACATCTCAAAGCAGAGTGAGCATATTCAACTTGAAGAACGAGATATGGATGGCTTGCTGCGCAGCCCAATCAGCTTCCTCATGCAAGCTGATGGCATAGATACCGGAATTCGTTTTTCAGGCATCCCCAGCGGTCATGAATTTAACTCGTTGATACTGGCCATATTGCATGCCTCTGGCACCCCATTAAAGCTTGATGACAGCGTTAAAAATATTATTGCTGGCGTCAAAGAAACATTACATTTTGAAGTGTTTATTAGCCTCAGCTGCCACAACTGCCCAGATGTTGTGCAGTCGCTGAATCAGTTTGCCCTGCTCAACCCCAATATCAGCACCGAAATGGTCGATGGCGGCCACTACCAAGCACTGATTAAAGAGCGTGATATACAGGGTGTGCCGAGTGTATATCTGAATGGCGAACTGTTTGCCAACGGTAAAGTGGATACCGCACAGCTAATCGACAAGTTGATCCAACGCGCACCACCAGCGACGCTGAACAGCAGTGATCAACCGTCACTGCCGCTGCAAGACGTGACCATTATTGGCGGCGGCCCAGCAGGAGCCAGTGCAGCGATTTACAGTGCCCGTAAAGGTTTAAAAGTAACTTTGATCGCTGACCGTATTGGCGGCCAGTTAAAAGATACCATGGGCATTGAGAACTTTATCTCAGTGACTAAAACCACTGGTCCAGAATTATCCGGTGCTCTGCAATCGCACATGAATGAATATGAAATTACCTTTAAAGAATATCTTAGAGTCACAGAGGTTGAGGGTGGCGATATCAAGACAGTCACTCTCTCCTCAGGTGAAAAGATCTTCACCAAAACCCTGATTATTGCCACTGGCGCCAATTGGCGCGAGCTGGGTGTACCGGGTGAAAAGGAGAATGTCGGCAATGGCGTTGCCTACTGCCCTCACTGTGACGGCCCCTTCTTTAAGGGCAAAGACGTTGCGGTAATTGGTGGCGGTAACTCTGGAATAGAGGCAGCATTGGATCTAGCGGGCATGGTTAAATCGGTTAACGTGTTTGAGTTTATGCCGGATCTTAAAGCCGACCAAATACTGGTTGATAAGGCTATGGCCAAGCCCAACATTACGATTCACAAAAATGTCGCCACCAAAGAGATCACTGCCACTAATGGCAAGGTCTCAGCGATTGAATATATTGATCGCGCTACCAATACTGAACACAGTCTCAAGCTGGATGGCATTTTTGTCCAGATTGGCCTGATACCCAATAGTGTCTTTTTGGGAGATCTGGTTGAGAAAACACGCTTTGGTGAGGTGGTGATCAATGAGAAATGCCAAACATCTGAAGCTGGTATTTTCGCCTGCGGTGATGTGACTACTGTGCCCTATAAACAGATTATTATTTCTATGGGAGAAGGTTCGAAAGCCTCATTGGCCTCCTTCGAATACTTGATGACTGAAGGGGATAGGCTTGAGGAGCTGTTTTACAGTGAGACTGTTGAAGAGCTAGCTATTGCGTCTTAGGCTGTTATACCCGCAGTAGAACAGTATCAATGTCCCGCCCGCTTCATTTGCGGCGGGACATTTTTTATAACCATCAGGTTAGATTCTTATCTCAGCGGCAAAAGACTTTTATCCCGATCGTAAAAAACTGTTATCTCGACGGCAGACTACTTTCATCGCGAAGTTAGTGGAGGGACCTCAACTAGCCTGCAGGAGATCCTTCGGCTTCGCTCAGGATGACAACTTGGTCATTGTTATCGGCCTCACCGAAGCATGGCATTTCAGCCCAGCCCCACTCTGTCATCTCGACAGAGCATAGCAACGAGTGATCTCACCAGCTTGCAGGAGATTCTTCGGCTTCGCTCAGGGTGACGAAGCGGCCGCTATTGGCAGGCTTTTAGTTATTGAGGAATAGAATTAACGATCTCCACAACAGCCGGGTGTTTGATCTTCCGCTCTGGGGAAATAATATAATAGCGATCGATACACTCTTCCGCTCGACCAATAATTTCCACAGCATATTGCGAGGCAATATATTTCTCGATAATAGTTGGCGCGGAAAACACACCATAGCCTTCCTGGCCAAATGATTTCATCAGCGCGCTGTCATCAAATTCTGCAACTATAGTAGGCGTCACCCCGACCTTATCCAGCCACATTATCAGACGCTGTCGAACCGCCGACTTTTTGCTTTGCATAAGAAATGGCTGAGATGACAGAGACTGGGGAAATCCGTCCCTATATTCTGCGGCAACCGCTTTGGTGGCAAAAAACGTCAGGCCACTCTCAGCAATTTGGTGGGTATAGGCTTTGATGTGTCCACCGGGCTCCAATGGCTGATCGGTGATAATTAAGTCGAGTTTATTAACCGCTAACGACGCCAATAGGCTTATCTGATCCCCCTCGTGACACACCAGCCGGATGGATTCATTCATTTTTAGCGCCGGTTTCAGTAGCTGATGAGCCAACACCTTGGGAATCACGTCGGTAATGCCTACAGACAGGGTTTGCCATGAGATCGGGCGCTGAGTTTTTAGCACATTGCTCAGTTCATCACCGAGCTGAAATATCTCCTCAGCATGACTGTATATCAGGCGGCCCATATCTGATAGCTGTAAGGTTTTGCCTTTTCTGTCGAACAGATTGACGCCGATTTGAGCCTCAAACTTTGTGATTTGGCCACTAATAGTCTGGGGAGTGAGATGCAGCCTAGCGCTGGCCTTAGCAATGCTGCCCTCTCGAGCCACGATAAAAAAGTAATAGAGGTGGTTGTAATTCAGTGGTGTCATAAGCTTCTGGACCCTTCGTAAAATTCGAACATATCGTGCACTTTATTCGAATTTACAGAACTGATCAAGACGTCTACATTTAGCGCCTTCTAAATCACTAAGTAATTTTACCTATTATGATTCACCGGCAACTGCCTTACCTATTTAAGAAACTTCTGAGTCATGATTCGGCCGGAGGCGTGCTCCTGGTCTTTATGACAATCGTCGCTATGGTGCTGGCTAACAGCCCCTTTGTCGGATTTTATGAAGACTTCTTGGCCACTCCGGTGCAGGTTCGTGTCGGCGACCTGAATATTGCCAAGCCTTTGTTGCTGTGGATTAACGACGGTTTGATGGCGATCTTTTTCTTTTTGATTGGGCTTGAGATCAAAAGAGAAGTGCTCACAGGATCTCTCTCGTCTCCCTCTCAGGTGGTATTGCCCGGTATTGCGGCCGTTGCAGGCATAGCGGCCCCAGCACTGGTCTATCTCTGGTTCAATGGGCAGGATGCGGTTGCCATCGAGGGCTGGGCGATTCCCTCGGCCACCGATATAGCCTTTGCCTTGGGTGTGTTTACGCTTTTCGGTAGTCGCGTTCCGCTATCTTTAAAACTTTTTTTGTTGTCGGTGGCTATTTTTGACGACATTGGCGCAATCATGATTATTGCGCTGTTTTATTCCAGTGACCTCTCAACCCTGTCGCTGATCGTGGCGGGCTCCGGTTTGCTAACCCTGTTCGCCTTTAATCGCCTATCCGTAAGAAGCCAAGCTGCCTACATTATTGTCGGCACAGTGGTCTGGGTCGCGGTGCTGAAATCCGGCGTCCACGCCACATTGGCCGGGTTTGCTATAGCGTGGTTTATCCCCTTGAAACTGAAAAATAACAGCGGCCACGAGATGCTTCCGCATCTGGAACACTCCCTCCATCCCTGGGTCTCCTTCGCTATTCTGCCGCTATTCGCCTTTGCTAATGCCGGTATATCCCTTACTGGTGTTTCCATAGATGCCTTGCTCAACCCAGTGCCCCTGGGCATCGCCGCAGGCCTGTTTATCGGCAAGCAAGTGGGTATCTTTGGCGCCTGCTGGCTGGCCATCAAACTGGGGCTGGCGAAGCTGCCGGAGGGTGCCACTTGGATGCAGTTTTACGCCGTGACCATTCTCTGTGGTATTGGCTTCACCATGAGTCTGTTTATTGGTTCTCTGGCATTTGAGGCTCAGGGTGCTGAATATATGATCGATGTGAAATTGGGTGTGCTAGTAGGTTCACTGCTCTCAGCGGTGGCCGGTTCTATCCTTATTTCATGGTCGCAAAAAAGTAAAAAACCTAACGGAGAAGTTAAATGAAATCAGTGATCCCCTTGTATTTTGTGGGAGTAATAGCCGCTTTTTCCACGGCAGTCGCAGCCAGTTCTTTAACCAGTAGCGAGACGAAAGAGACAGGGAAAGAGGGACTAAAAGGCTCTTTAGAGACTTCCTGTAAAGCCCTTAAGGCAGACCCGTCGAGTCCGGGAGCCCGTTACTGTCGCTACTATATTTATGGGTTTGTTGATGCCAGGCACGCCATGGACAAGTTAGATACTGAGCAACTCAGTGAGGAAGATAATCAGCGCCCTTCCTTTACAGAGCGGGCTTATCGCACCCGAGTTGGGCTGTTTGATGAGCGAGGTAAGACTACAGAGGTATTGATTAAGCCTTTCTGTGTTCCCCAAGAGGAGTCGAGAGAGCAAATTATTGAACGACTAGCCAAGCATTTACCCTATTCAATGGACAGCGCGAAAATGCTAACCACTTCAGTCTACAAGGGTTTTAGAACGGAATACCCCTGTAGCTAATTCCTATCCGATTACTCTGGACAAAATAACCAATGAACATTGAGATTCATGGCCAACATGCAACCCTAAGCCAAACCGTAAAGGCGCATATTGAGCAAACATTACAATTTAGCCTCAACCGGTTTGAGCAACATATCAGTAAAGTTTATATCAGCCTGTCTGATGTCAACGGCCTGAGAGGTGGGCTAGATCAGCAATGCACCCTGCAGGTCGTTCTTACCGACACCAGCGATGTTGTCATTAAAGATACACAGACAACCCTTAGTCTCGCTGTAGACAGAGCAATCCAGCGGGCAGGTCGCAGCGTTGCACGGAAGGTGGACCAGCAGCATTAATCGGCCACATAAAACACTGAGTTAACAAAGGGATTTACAGGACAATGATCGAGCCGATTATTCTATTTTTTGTTCTTGGTATTACTGCAGGATTGGTCCGCGCAGAGTTGCGTCTGCCGGGCCCGATTTACGACTTCGTCAGCATGCTGCTACTGCTGGCGATTGGTTTAAAAGGCGGCATTGAACTCGCCAAGCAACCCTTTTTAACACTGTTGCCACAGATCCTGGTGGTATTTGTTATGGGTTTGATTTTGCCCTTAATCGCGTTTCCCATTCTACGTAAACTTGGCCAGTTTAAACGCGCCGATGCGGCATCCATTGCGGCCCATTATGGTTCAGTTAGTGTCGGTACCTATGCAGTGGCCGCCGCCTTTATGGAAACCCATAATATTTATTTCGAAGAGCATATGCCCCTGCTTCTGGTAGTGCTCGAAGTGCCAGCGATCCTGGTGGGTATTCTCTTGGCCAAAGGTCTAAGCAAAGAAACCCAATGGGGCTCGGTGGCGCATGAAGTATTTGCCGGCAAAGGTGTGGTGCTGTTATTGGGGGGCCTTTTTATCGGCTGGATTGCGGGATCCGATGGTCTGGACTCAATCAAACCGCTATTTTTCGATCTCTTCAAAGGTATCCTGGCACTGTTCCTATTAGAGATGGGATTAATCGCTGCTTCAAAAATTAGTTCGCTGCATAAATACGGTCTGTTCTTGGTTGTCTTTGGCATAGGTATGGCGCTGGTATCCGCAGTGATCGGAACCGGCCTGGGCTTGCTGCTCAATTTATCCATAGGTGGCACCGCCATGTTGGCCATATTAGCCGCCAGTGCTTCCTATATAGCTGTGCCTGCGGCGATGCGTATATCGGTTCCAGAGGCCAATCCAACACTCTCTCTTACAGCCTCACTGGGCATCACATTTCCTTTTAATGTGTTGATCGGTATTCCCGTCTATTATGAACTGGCAGTTAGAGCACATGCCATTTTTGGAGCTTAGTGATGACAACCCAAAACAGTCAGCCACAAAAAAATAACAGCATACTGGTCACCATAGTGACTGAGTCGTCACTGGAGAGCCAACTATCGCGAGAACTGGAAGGACTGGGTGTGCAGGGTTACACCATTACCGATGCCCGAGGCAAAGGTGAGAGTGGCTCGCGCAATGCAGGCTGGGACGCGGACAGTAATATTCGCATTGAAGTGATCTGCAGTGAGTCAATGTCGGAGACCATTGCCGAGCTACTAGAAAAAAAGTACTACCCTAATTTTGCTATGGTGATGCACAGCCATGGGGTCTTTGTTTTGAGGCCTGAAAAATTTAAATAATAGCGCTGCGGGTCTCCGAAAACTCTCTAATACTGTTAATAGCAGAGTCAGACATTTAACAATAACTAACCAATACAATGATTAATTTATGGACTATCTTTGGATCTTTATCGCATTCGTCTGCGGTTTTCTGGTTAAGCATATCAATCTCCCTCCCCTAGTCGGATATCTAGCTGCAGGTTTCGGATTACATGCTCTGGGTGTTCAGCCAGATGCCTCACTGCAAACTATCGGGGATCTCGGCGTTATCCTGCTGCTGTTCACGATTGGCTTAAAACTCAACATTAGCAGTTTGTTTAAAACCGAAATTTGGGCCGGTGCAGCCGGCCATATGAGCGTGATTGTGCTGCTCACCATGGTTAACTGTGCTCTGCTCGGTGCTGTTGGCTATAGCCATTTTGCTGGCCTGGATCTATCTGGCGCTGCACTGATCGGATTTGCAGTGAGTTTTAGCAGCACTGTTATTGCTGTAAAAGTGCTGGAAGAGAATGGTGAGATGCGCTCTCGCCATGGTCAGGTGGCGATTGGTATTTTAGTTATTCAGGATATAGCCGCAGTGGTATTTGTCACCCTGGCTTCAGATATGTCCCCTTCCTGGTGGGCACTGGGACTACTGCTGTTACCGCTGCTACGCCCGGCATTGAATTATTTGATGGAGCGCTGTGGTCACGGTGAGCTGTTGCCCCTGGCCGGTATATTCCTGGCCTTTAGTGGTGCTGAACTTTTCGAGTTGGTCGGTTTGAAAGGCCACCTTGGCGCTCTGGTGGTCGCTGTATTAGTCAGCAGCCATCCAAAAGCCGCAGAACTGTCCAAGTCTCTGCTGAGTTTTAAAGATCTATTTCTTATCGGCTTTTTTCTGTCCATCGGTTTTACAGCGCTGCCAACCATGGATATGTTGGGGGTTGCCATGATCATGGCGATTGCACTGCCGATTAAGGCTGGCTTGTTCTTTCTCTGGCTGACCCGTTTAAAGCTGCGAGCGCGGACCTCCTTTTTAACCTCCCTGAGTCTCGCCAACTACAGTGAGTTTGGCTTGATTGTCTGCTCTATCAGTGTCACTCAAGGACTATTGAGCAAAGAGTGGCTGGTGATTATGGCCCTCAGCGTGGCCCTCTCCTTTGTATTTTCAAGTGTGGCGAATACTCTATCTCATCGTCTGTATGGACGCTGGACGGCAGAGCTAAAACAGTTTGAGAACCCCATACGCTTGGCCGAGGATCAATTTGATCAACCGGGGAAAGTGGCAGTTTTGGTAGTGGGTATGGGCCGAGTTGGCACCGGGGCTTACGACATACTGCAGAATGAGATGGCCAAGACTGCATGTGGCATAGATATGGATCGCAACCGGGCTGTTTCGCACTCTGAAGCCGGGCGCAATGTGATCTATGGTGATGCTGAGGATCCGGACTTTTGGTCCGATATCAATTTTGATGGCATTCAATTAATCATGTTTGCCATGCCCAAGTTCCTCGATATTCAGGAAGCCCAGAATCAAATTCAGCTGGCCGGTTTCAAAGGCAAAACAGCGGCTATTGCTCGCTATGAGGATGAGAAAGAAAAGTTACTCGCTGCCGGCGTCAATGAGGTGTTTAATTTTTACGCCGAGGCCGGTGCTGGATTTGCCGACCAAAGTGTGCACCTTTTGGCCAGCAAATAAGCACTGTTAGTCGCTGAACCTTTTAACTCAGCATAGATCAGCCTAGATTAGCGATTGCGCCCCAAGGCATCGTGACTGGTAACCCAGTCGCCAGCGAGCACGGCACTCATCAGTGACACTTCCCCGGCAAGTACTGTGGCACCAATAATTTCAGCCAGTTTGTGTACTTTGCCAGTGCCATTGCAGTCGAGAATATTGAGACATTCTTGCTGCGTTGGCAAACCGGTTCCACCACCATAGGTGGCGACAATCAATGACGGCAGGGTAATCGACAGATAATAGTCACCTGCATCATTGATGTCGGCATAAATAATCGATGAAGAGGACTCGGCAACATTGGCGGCATCCTGGCCTGTGGCAATAAACACAGCGGCTATGCCATTGGCGGCATGAGCGCCAGTACTGGAGGAACCGGCCATAAAGCTGCCCACCTGGCTGATCTGCCGGGCCTTAAATAGCACCTCTGCCGAGACTCCCATTACCTTTTCTAGCAGGGCATTGGGAATCACCACTTCGGCGACCACCCGCTTGCCGCGACTGTGCAATGTATTGATTTGAGAATGCTTTTTATCCGTGTCCATAGCGCCGGAAAGCATATAGCGCTGAATGCCAGGATAGGTTTTCATGATCCATTCGCAGGCGATGAAGGTTGCCTTGCCGACCATATTTTGGCCCGCGGCATCGCCGGTGGTGAAGTTGAAGCGCAGGTAGCGCATACGCGCAGCGGCGTACTGTTCAATGTTGCGCAACTTACCAGACGAAGTTGTGGTCTCGGCCTGAGCAGCAATCTGTTCAAAATTTTGTTCAACCCAGGTACCAAACTCACGGGCTTCTCGGGCATCGTTAAAAACAAACACTGGCGCTCGCTGCATGGCGTCGTCCACTACTGTGACCTTAACGCCGCCGGATTCCCGCAGCAGGCGTGCACCACGGTTATAGCTGGCAATCAGAGTGCCCTCACTGGTGGCCATGGGCACATAGAACTCACCCTGAGCATGTTCACCGTTGACCAGTAGTGGGCCAATAAGACCCAGCGGCACCTGGGCGGCACCAATAAAGTTTTCGATATTACCAGCGGTGGTGGCAGGATCAATCGAGTAATGGCCTATATTGTCTAATTTAGCGGAGGTTTTGTCCGACAAAAAGTCGCGTCGGGTTTTGGCCATATGTTCGCTGTAATCGTTATCACTGTCTCTGGGAATTCGATCTGACATATTATTATTCTCGTTATTTTTATTATTGTTATGACTGGGGTACTGAGGTGATTAAAAATCTCTGCGCGGCTCCATTGTGCCGCGCATTGATAATCGGATCTAGTAGTTAAGCTCGTAACTATAAGCTCGTAATTATTAGCGCGTGATTATTAGCGCGTGATTATAAGCTCTTTAATTATTAAGCAGTTTTTTACCCGCATACACCTGCTCGAGATGGACGCTGTCTTTCACCACCTGTTGCCCCGCTACCAGGACATGGTGAATACCGGTGGATGCCTGATAGGGATCTCCGTAGTCAGCATTGGCGGCAATGGTGTTGGCATCGAAGATAACCATATCTGCATCAGCGCCAAGCTGAATTCGACCTTTGCGCTTAAATAGCGGTGCCGCCTGCTCCATCCACTGGGCCTGATAAAGACTCATCTTGGCCAGAGCTTCATGGAGACTGATAACCTGTTGTTCACGCACATAATGTCCCAATAGCCGCGAAAAAGTTCCGGCTATATTGGGGTTTGTCGCAATGCGGCGATCTACCGCAGGCAGTGCGTCGGTAGAGACCATCATCCGCGGCCACTGCAGTGCGGTTTTCACCCACTGCTCTTTGACATAGTGGTGATTGACCGCGCCCGCCGGCTGCTCTTTTGAATACTTCTCCCAGCTCTCTTTAGTCAGCCATTCACCGGTGGCGACCCATTGAACATCTTCATAACTAATATCAAAAATCGCCTGCCAGTCGCGGCGGCGAAAAACATCAGCGCCAATACTGGTGCCACCCGCAGCGTAGGACAATGTCTCCGTGGTGATATTTGCCCCTGCCTTATTGGCGTCGTCTATCATGGCCAGCCAGTCGCCAATTCGGCCCATGGCATTGTGGCTGATATGGCAGACAAACAGCGCTGCCTTGGTGCTCTTTGCCAACTCAATCACTTCGATCAGACCCGCCGGATCGCCGGTATAACCACGGCGCACATGGACATAGATCGGCACCTCTCGTGCGGCGGCCACCTCGAATAACATTGCCAGTTCGGCATCAGAAACCGCTTCGGTCATATAGTCCAGCAACACACCAATACCCAGACCGCCTTCGTCCAAACCTTTATGCAGTAGCACGCGCATTTGCTCAATCTGTTCTGGCGTGGCCTCTTGCATCCAGGCCGGGCTGCCCATGACAACGGTTTTTTCGCCGGCAAAAATATAGGGTTGGTCTATGCCTTCGAGGACTTTAATGCGCACGGCAAAATGACCCACAGAGGAACCGTAGTTAATCGCTGCACCAGCGCGAAGATGCTCGCCATAAAAGCTGACAGGAAAGGATCCAGCCTCAAGATCCAGTTGGGTGGTAACACCATCTAAAACATTAAAATGTTGGCCGAGAACTGTGGGGCTGTGACTGTGAACATCGATAAAGCCAGGGGCAACCACCAAACCCGCGGCATCAATAATCACATCACTTGTAAGAGGTTGGTCAGAGATGGCGACAATACTGCCGTCGCGAATGCCGATATGCTTGACCCCATCGAGCTGGGTTTCTGGATCTATCACACGACCATGGTTAATCACTAGGTCGTATTGTTCAGGCTCGCTGACAGAGGTGCTATTAAAAAAACTATAAAACAGCGAAACCCCTATAAATGATGAAACAAAAAGTATCTGTAAACCCACCACTATCTGACTGACTCGTATCGCTTTTTTGCCCTGCATATAACCACCCCTTATTTTTTACTGGCCAATATACACCCAAGGGAGAGATAAGATCACCGGTAAAGCTAAGCGGCGTTCCAATCAGGGGCAATTAAACGACGTTTGCCATCGTGGCTTTTTACTACCCCCCCCTGATCCAGATCTTCTCGATCCCAGAGCTCACAGGTGACCTGCTTATGTTTCTGATCCAGCCCTTCGCAGTAATTACTGTAGCGACAGAGACGCACTTCATCGCCGCGGCCAAGGCGAACCTTTTCAAACCAGTCTGGATCAGCCAATGCCTGACGGGCAAAGCCAATAATATCGGCCTGGTCTTGTTGCAGAACAGTCTCGCCCTGCTCAAAACTGTGGATTCCACCTGCGACAACAAAAGGTGTTTGATAACCGCTGGCACGATTGCGGCGACGCATTTCAGACACTGGATCTATATTGCGGCCAAAAGGTCCCTGCTTGTCGGAGATAAAGCTCGGCATACATTCGTAGCCACTGCGGCCGGTATAAGGGTAAGCAGCCCAGCCCACTTTCGGCTGCTTGGCATCGTCAAATTTCCCCCCTCGAGAGAGCGACAAAAAGTCCATACCGGCTTCGGCAAAGCGCTCGGCAAAATAGCAGGCATCTTCAAGACCGCTGCCATCCGCGACAATCTCATCGGTTAGAAAACGGCAACCGACAGTAAACTCGTCGTCGGTTGCATCCTGCACTGCCTGCAGAACTTCGAGGGGCAAGCGCACTCTGGATTGGAGATCACCACCATAACCATCGCTGCGAGTATTGGTTGCCGACAAAAATGAGGCCATGGTGTAAGCGTGAGCATAGTGCAGTTCAACACCGTCAAAACCGGCTGCCTCTGCCCGGCGTGCAGCATTGGCAAACAGTGTCGGAAGGGTTTCTGGCAATGCGGCTATTTCAGGAATATGGATATCGGTGACTCGCTGTCGACTGCCAAAGCTGCGGTCTTCCCACTCTTTAGCACTGAGGGCTGCCTCGAGATCTTCAACCTCAAGCTCGGCGAGTTTGACGCGCACCTGATCATCGGAGCAATCGGCCATGCCTAAGTGCTGCCGATGATGATCGGTAATTTTGAGAAAACGCTCGAGGTATTTGATCGGATCTGGGCGGCGGCGGATGGGCAGAAAATCAATCAGCTGAATCAGCAACCGGGTTTTGCCCTCGCTAGCCTCACGCACAGTATCCGCCAGTTTGCGCAGACCTTCGATGTAGCGATCATCGCCTATTCGGAGTAGCGGTCCACTGGGTGTGTCGCGTATGCCGGTGGCTTCTACCACCAGCACGCCTGGTTTACCCTTAGCAAAACGGCGATACCACTGCAGTACATCTTCGGTGACTTCGCCCTCTTCATTAGAACGCCAGGGCACCATGGCCGGGATCCAGGTTCGCTGGAGCAATTCCATCGGGCCCACATCTAGAGGTGTAAACATTTTTGACTGAGAAATTTCTTTGCTGGAAGGCCAGTCAGTGGCAATAACTTCGTACTTAATTCGTTCCGCTGGCTTCCACATTATTTTTTCTCTATTGTTTACTCTCACTATGGGCTGCAAGAGTCGTGCGTTTAAGCTCGCCAAGTAACTTGGTTAGCTGTTCGATATTGTCATTGCCGAGGGGACCGATGGTTTCGATAACCCACTCTTCGTGCCTGGCCGCCATCTTGTTAAAGGTTCTCAACCCCTTCGGCGTCAGTTTGACGACAAAGGTACGGCGATCATTTTTTAACGATTCGCGGCTAATTAGGCCGTCTTTAACCAACTGCGTCGCTATGCCTGAGACATTGCCCCCGGACACCATCATGCGCTTCGACAGCGAGCCCATCACTAGGCCTTGAGGCTCGCGCTGCAACTGCGCCATAAAATCAAAACGCGGCAAGGTGGTATTAAATTCCTGGCGCAGAGATTCACGAATGTTGTTCTCCACAAGGCTTGAGCAGGTCAATAACCTGAGCCACAACTTTAGCGAGTGGTGGTCGTCTTCCACCAATCGCGCTTCGTGATCGATCTGTTCTGCACTCATTTTTTTAAATCCTTATTTCAAGCTCTAAATGTATCTTTTAGTTAGCTTCCAAGTATACCAAAAGCAGGCTTGAGTACGGCGATATTAGTGTTGCAAAAATATGTTTTAAGTTTAAAATAGTTTGCTGTATAGTGCAATCAATCTTTACGCTAAAAGCATTCATCATCAGAAGCCCAAAAGAGGCTTCACAAGTAGCTCAGTAATTATATTAACAACTAGCTCAGGACTGTTTCCGATCGACTAGCTCAACGCTGTTTTTCTGATCGACTACCTGCACAAGCAAACCATATCAAAGGCGGCAAATAATGAAGATAGTATGTTTAGGTGGAGGCCCTGCTGGGCTGTACTTGGCGATCTCAATGAAGCTCAAGGATCCTTCACATCAAGTAGATCTCTACGAACGCAACAAACCCGATGACACCTTTGGTTGGGGTGTGGTGTTTTCAGATCAAACCGTGGAAAACCTCACGCTCAATGATCCAGTGAGCGCAAGCAGCCTGACCAGTGAGTTTATTCATTGGGATATGATCGACTGCGTGGTTAATGGCGAGATTGAACGCTCTGACGGCCATGGCTTTATCGGTCTTGGACGCAAGCGCATGCTGCAGATTCTCCATGCCAGAGCCACCGAGCTTGGGGTTAATCTGCATTTCCAAAGCGAGTTTTCAGTCGATGATATAGACACACGCTTTGCCGATGCCGATTTAGTGGTTGCCGCCGACGGTCTCAACTCAAAAATCCGCAACTCCGATCTAGAAGCCTTCGAGTGCACTGTGGATGTGCGCAGTAATCACTTTGTCTGGCTCGGCACCAAGCAACGCTTTCGCGACGCCTTTACCTTTATCTTTGAAAAGACACAGCACGGCTGGATCTGGGCTCACGCCTATCAGTTTGATGAAGACACCTCGACCTTTATTGTCGAGTGTAATCCCGATGTCTATGAGGCATTTGGTTTCGATAAGATGACCCATGCCGAGAGCGCCGAGACCTGCCGCAAGATCTTTGAAAAATCCTTGGGCGGTCATGAGCTACTGACCAACTCTGCACATATTCGTGGATCCGCTTGGATTAACTTCCCCCAAGTGCTGTGCCGCAACTGGATTAAAAATGATCGTTTGGTACTGATTGGCGATGCCGCCCATACCGCTCACTACTCTATTGGTTCTGGCACCAAGCTCGGCCTGGAAGATGCTATATCTCTGGCTAAGCACCTGAGCAGCGACCTGCCGGTGCGCGAGGCACTCCAGGCCTATCAGGACGAACGCGAGCTGGAAGCCCTAAAACTACAGAACGCCGCACTCAATGCAATGATCTGGTTTGAGAACACGCCGCGCTATTTAGAGGCCTTTGACCTCAAGCAGTTTAACTATTCAATGCTCACCCGAAGCCAGCGTGTCAGCCACGAAAATCTGCGACTGCGCGATGAAACATGGCTTCAGGGCATGGAAAAACACCTGGCTAAAATCTCTCTCGGCGACAATTTTGACGAGGCAGTTCCGCCAATGTTTTTGCCCTACAAACTGGGTAACTTAGAACTGGAAAATCGCGTCGTGGTCTCCCCGATGTCAATGTACAGCGCCACCGACGGCATGCCCGATGACTGGCATCTAGTGCACTATGGCAATATGGCCAAAGGCGGCGCTGGCCTGATCTTTACCGAGATGACCGATATCTCCGCTGATGCCCGAATTACTCCGGGATGCACAGGCCTGTGGAACGATGAACAGGAAGCCAGCTGGAAACGCATTGTCGATTTTGTTCACGGTCACACTCAGGCCAAGATCGCCATGCAGCTGGGTCACGCTGGCCCTAAAGGCTCTACCAAAGCACCTTGGGATTGGCATCGCGATCGCCTCGACGATCCCCTTGATGAAGCTAATGGCTGGCCGCTCCTGTCGGCCAGTGAGCAGCCCTTTGACAGTTACAGTCCTGTGCCCAAGGCCATGACGCGCGACGATATGGATGAGATCAAGCAGCAGTTTGTCGATTCCACACACCGCGCAGCTCGCGCCGGTTTTGATCTATTGGAATTACACGGTGCTCATGGTTATCTGTTGGCGGCGTTTATTACACCGATCCTGAATAAGCGTGAAGATGAATACGGTGGTTCCTTAGAAAATCGTCTGCGTTATCCAGTGGAAGTGTTCAGCGCCATGCGCGCTGCCTGGCCCGCCGAGCGTCCTATGTCCGTGCGTATTTCCGCCCACGACTGGATGGGTGATCTGGGTATCAGTGAAGCTGACTGCGTTGAATTGGCCAAAGCTTTTGCCGATGCTGGCGCTGACATTATTGATGTTTCCAGTGGGCAGACGTCTCACCAAGCGAAACCACGGCCAGGTCGTATGTTCCAGACGCCGCTGTCGGATCAGATTCGCAATGAAGCCGGGATTGCCACCATGGCAGTGGGTAATATCTTCGAACTGGATCATGTGAATAGCATTATTGCTGCGGGACGGGCAGACCTGGTTTGTCTAGGTCGCGCGCATCTGGCCGACCCCAACTGGACATTGCGCGCCGCGGCTGAAAGCGGCCATACTGGTGTCGGCGTCCACGAGCAAAAACAATACTATATGGGCTTCCGCCAATTGCACACCAATCTGCGTCGCGCCGCCGAACAGGCCGCCGCTGATTTGCGTGCATTGAAATAGCGCTTTGGATTAATAGCGCTTTGATTTAATAGCGCTTTGGATTAATAGCGCTTTGGATTAACAGCACTTTGATTTAATAGCGCTTTGATTTAATAGCGCTTTGGATTAACAGTACTTTGATTTAATAGCAGCCCAATAAACAAAGGACAGGTCAATAGCGATCATGAAACTAGACAATGCACATGCTGTAATCACCGGCGCTGGCAGCGGAATAGGCGCGGCCATAGCGCTGAAATTTGCCGCCGCTGGGGTCAAAGTGACCCTAATGGGCCGTCGCCATGAAAAACTTTTGGATACCGCGGCGCTGTTCTCAGAGGGACAACAATCTGTATGCGTAGTCTGCGATGTCACCGATCACCAGAACGTAGAAACTGCCTTCGCCGACGCCACCAAGCACTTTGGGCCAATTGATATTCTGGTCAACTGTGCCGGTGCCGCGCCGACCAATGCTTTCCACAAGATTGGTATCGACGAGTGGAAGAGTATTATCGACGTCAATCTACACGGCGTCTTTAGCTGCACCTCTCAGGTGATTAACCCAATGCGTGAACGCAAGTCCGGACGTATTATTAATATTGCTAGCACCTCTGCTTTAAAAGGTTATGCCTATGTCAGCGCCTACTCCACCGCTAAACACGGCGTACTGGGTCTAACCCGGTCACTGGCATTAGAAACGGCAAAACATGGCATTACAGTCAACGCCATCTGTCCCGGTTTCACTGACACCGACATTATCCGCGACAGTGTTGCCAAGATTGTAGAGACCACTGGACGCACGGAAGAGCAGGCGCTAAAACAATTTGTTAGCAGTAATCCCCAGGGGCGTTTAATTACTCCAGAGGAAATTGCCGAAACCACAGTTTGGCTCTGTATGGATGGAAGTGACTCAATTACTGGTCAGGCGATCTCTGTCAGCGGCGGCGAAGTGATGTAAAACACTGCCATTAAAGCGTTATTAGGGCAGTCATAACTAATTAGGAAACTAGAATGCAATTAACCGAACTGAAAGATTACCAAGCCACGCACTTTCTCTGGGAGACCGACGGCACGGTTGGCACCATTACCCTCAACCGTCCCGAGCGCAAAAACCCGCTGACTTTTGAATCCTATGTGGAATTGCGCGATCTGTTTCGCGACCTGGTTTACGCCGGCGATATCAATGCCATCGTTATCCGCGGTGCTGGCGGTAACTTCTGTTCCGGCGGTGATGTTCACGAGATTATTGGCCCATTAACCAAAATGTCCATGAAAGAACTGCTCGCCTTTACTCGCATGACCGGGGATCTGGTCAAAGCTATGCGCGCCTGCCGCCAGCCGATTATCAGCGTTGTCGAAGGTGTCTGTGCCGGAGCCGGTGCAATTATCGCCATGAGCAGTGACCTGCGTTATGCCTCGCCGGATGCCGGTGTCGCCTTTCTGTTTAACCGTGTTGGTTTAGCCGGTTGCGATATGGGTGCCTGTGCGATTTTGCCAAGAATTATAGGTCAGGGCCGCGCCAGTGATTTGCTTTACAGCGGTCGCTCATTAAAAGCTGAGGAAGGCGAGCGCTGGGGATTCTTTAATCGTATCTCAGACGCTCCCCTTGAAGAGGCTATGAAAACTGCACAGCGGATTGCCAACGGCCCTACCTTTGCCAATGGCATCACCAAAAATCAGCTGCATCAGGAATGGAATATGTCAGTTGATCAGGCTATTGAGGCCGAGGCTCAGGCCCAGGCGATCTGTATGCAGACCGAAGACTTTACCCGTGCGTACAATGCTTTTGTCAATAAAGAAACGCCGATTTTTAAAGGCGACTAAAGGTGACTAAAGGGCTAAAACGGCCAAGATTTCATTTATTAAATACTTAAAAAAATTATTTAAGAGGACAAGCTGTGACTGATAAGACTTTTCTTAACTGGCCTTTTTTCGAACCACAACACCGCGAATTAGCGGAAAAAGTACAGGCCTGGGCGACAGACAATATCCCCGCCCTAGTGGCCAATGAGCACGAAGCACTGGACCAAACCTGTATTGATCTGATGCGCGGCATGGCCAAGGCTGGCATTACCGGTTACGCGGTGCCCGCCAGCGGTGGCGGCACGCTTGAAAAACTCGATGTGCGCAGCCTCTGTATTATTCGCGAAGTGCTCGGCGAGCACCATGCTCTTGCGGATTTCGCCTTCGCCATGCAAGGACTCGGCAGTGGCCCAATCTCACTGTTTGGCACTGCAGATCAGCAATCCCGCTATCTCAATAAAGTGGTCTCTGGTGAATCCATGGCCGCCTTTGCCCTATCCGAAGCCGAGGCCGGCAGTGATGTTGCCGCCATGAGTACCAACGCGGTAAAAACCGAAGCGGGCTATATTCTCAATGGTGAGAAGACCTGGATATCCAATGCCGGTATCGCTAACTTTTACACTGTTTTCGCCCGCACCGGTGAAGCACCGGGCGCCAAAGGTCTTAGCTGCTTTATAGTCGACGCCGACACCGCTGGATTTTCAGTCCCCGAACGCATTGATCTGGTAGCACCACACCCTCTGGGCACTCTGCGTTTTGAGAACTGTTTGATTCCCCATGAGAATTTAGTCGGCGAAGCCGGGCGCGGTTTTGGTATCGCCATGGCCACTCTGGATGTATTCCGCTCCACTGTCGCCGCAGCTGCACTGGGTATGGCCCGTCGCGCCATGGATGAGACACTGAGTCATGTATCACAGCGTAAATTGTTTGGTGGTGTGCTCTCGGATTTACAGCTGGTTCAGGGCAAGCTTTCGGATATGGCACTGGCCATCGATAGCAGTGCGTTACTGGTTTATCGCTCCGCTTGGACCAAAGACTGTGTGGCCGATCGCGTTACCCGAGAAGCGGCCATGGCAAAACTCCATGCCACTGAATCGGCGCAGCTGGTGATCGATGCGGCGGTGCAATTGCACGGCGGTAAAGGTGTTACTCGTGGGCATATTATTGAATCCCTGTATCGCGATGTTCGCGCTCTGCGGATCTACGAAGGGGCATCTGAAGTGCAGCAAGTGATTATCGCCCGTCAGGCCCTGGCTAATTTTAGTGGACGTGGTTAATCAAACTGACTGACCTGACTCAGTAAAAATCTGGCAACCATTCTTCCCCTTACGCAATAAAGAGTCCCGCTCCTAGATCATCCGACTAGGGGCTGCACCAGCCTGCACCCTTTATCGCTCTTAACCCTTTATCGCTCTTAACCCTTGACCGCCCTTGATCCTTGACCGCTCTCACCCTTGACCAGAGGGTTATTCGCGACATATAGTCCTCGCCATAAAAATAGCGCTGAGCGACAGTATGGATAATTGGCAGAATCTAGAAGTGGGTCAGGCATTTGAAACTGACGCCATCACCCTAAGCAAACGCGACATTCTTGAGTTCGCTGCAGAGTTCGATCCCCAGCCCTATCACCTGGAAGCCGAAGCCGCCGAGGCGTCTATATTTGGCGGTCTCTGTGCCAGTGGTTGGCAGGTCTGCGCGCTGATGACCAGACTGGTATCCGATACCTTTAAGAACCATGGCATTGCTATTCAGGGAATTCAAACCATTCCCAATCTGCAGTGGAAGATTCCGGTGTTTGCTGAAGATAGTCTCTGCGCCAATGTGGTTATTGCGGACTGCAAAAAAGACCTGGGATTATTAGTCTGTGATATTGCCGTTAAGAACCAGCATCAAAAAGTCGCGCTTGTTCTGAGTATGACATTGCGTGTTGGCGCTCAATCGATCGGGAGTAAAAGCGTATGAACAACCCAGAGTTTATTCGCAGTCGCTGGTTTGAAGACATTCCCGTCGGCGAGTTCCATGTCTTTGGCTCTCACAGCTTTACCGAAAAAGAGATTATTGAATTCGGCAAAAAATATTCACCCGAGGCGTTTCACACTTCACCTGAAGCGGCATTCGACACTGAGTACCGTGGACTGGTTGCCGCTGAATTACATCTCGCGGCGATCTGGATGAAGTTAATGGTCGCCTATATGGAACGTTTTGCCACTGGTGTTCAGGATGGTCGACGTAATGGTGCCGGCGTCAGCGTTCGGGATATGCAGTGGTTTAAGCCAGTGCGCCCAGGACACACAATTACCTTTACCTATGAGATATGTGAAAAGCTCGACCGCAGAGTGCGCGACAAGTGGGGCATTATTCGCAGCCGCAACGAAGGCTTTAATCAAAACAATGAACGGGTATTTAGTTTTGAAATTGATATTCTTGCCGAGCTAGCGCCCACTCCCGACAGCGCCAGCTAACCCTTCACTCGTTAGCCAGTCGCCAACATTTTCTCCACCGTGCGCAAGGCCAGTGCGTGTACGGTAAAAGTTGGATTCACCGCGCCACTGGAGGGAAAGACTCCGGGACCGGCAATATACAGATTGTCCATGTCGTGGCAGCGTCCATACTGATCACAGACCGACTCTTTGGCATCGACACCCATTACAGTGCCACCCATAAGGTGCATAGCCACAGTGGGACCGGTCCAGGTTTCAGTGGCACCGGCCGCTTTAAATACCTCAACGCCCTGCTTAACGCCCTCTGTCACCAGAGCTCTAGTGCGCTCATTGATGCTGTGGTGGGTTGCTGCCAGAGGCAAGCCAAACTGATCTTTGCGCTCGCTCAGAGTAATTCGATTATCCGCTAGAGGCGTATCTTCGCCGACAAAATTCATCTGCCCAAAATGCTTCGCCGCTTTGCGCATAAAAGGATCTAGCGCGGCGCCATAAATATCCGCTCTGCCGGTGGCTATACCCAGCAGATCATTGGGTTTGGTGGCATTGCCAATCAACCATTGATAGGAACCAAAGGCGTCGCCCTTGTCTTTGTTGGCATAGTCGTCCTGACAGAGTAACTGGCCGCCAGTGGCACCCAGATGGCAGTCAGTTTGTTGTTCAAATAGCCCGAGCACTAGCTGTGCCGGGTGAGTCATTAGGTAGCGACCGACCTTATCGCTGCTATTAGCCATGCCAGCAGGATGTTTAGGACTTTTAGAATTTAATAGAATTCGCGCGTTCTGCACCGCAAAGGCACTGAGCACTACCTGCTCGGCCAATACCTGATGCACAGCACCCTCGGCATCAAAATACTCTACTCCAGTAGCTTTTCTGCCCGACGCGTTGTGCAGCACTCGACTCACCGTACTGTCGTGGCGAATACTCGCGCCCCCGGCAAAGGCTTGGGGCAAATAGGTCACTAGCGGATTGGCCAGTGCACCAATGGGGCAGCCCGCATCACACCAACCGTCATAGAGGCAAGAGCTGCGACCTTTGTATGGCTGACTATTGATCGCCAAGGGCAGTGGCGAGACCGCCATTCCCAGTTTATTAAAACCTTTTTTAATCACCTGGCCCTGAGCAAAAACCGGCAGTGCAGGCATCGGGTAAGGGGCCCCTTCGGGACGCCACTTCTCGGCCTCGGCATCGCCACTAATACCGGCCTCGGCCTGAATGCGATCGTAGTAGGGCATCAGATCTTTATAGTTGATCGGCCAGTCCAAACCCACACCGTGCTCGGATGCTAGATTAAAATCATTCTCATGCAGCCGCAGCCAAACGGCGTAATGGTGCAGTGCACTGCCGCCGGTGCCATAGCCACTGTTAAAACTGTTGCCAATCTTGTGGTTGCCGGACTCCTCGACAGGTGCCCCACCCCACTTTAATTTGCGCGCCGAGATCTGCGAGCTCTCCAGATCGCTTAACTTGCGCTCCGGCCCGGCTTCAAGAATCAGTACGGTTTTACCCGCTTGCACGGCCTTTGCTGCTATCAAACTACCAGCTGCGCCAGCACCCACAATCAGCACGTCAAACTTGTCTTCCAATGAGATTGATTCCATTAGTTTTGCTGCTCCTTGGCCGACAGCCATTTATCACTGGGGGCTATATGCGCCATATAAGGTACGCCTATAGCTTCTGATCCCGACTGGGTTCCGTAGACCACATCACAGGCGTCGGCGCGCCAGACAAAAAATAGAAATGAGGCCGGTGCTGCAGGCCAATTGGGAATGGCATCGCTGAACATCTGGTCAACCAAACTCTTACTTTGACTCTCAGTCAACTGGGACCAGGGGCGATCAAATTGCTTTAGGGCGGCCTGATGGGCGGCAGCCAGGCCCTGCTGATAAAAGGGAGCAAAAGGCGGCTCGAGACCTAAATAGCGACCCATCAATAGGGCGTCACCGGGCTTTTCTGCCAGCTGGTAGTCAACAAAGGCGGCTATGCCTGCGCTTCGTGAACCTGGCACTATGGCCTCGCAAAGGGTTTCTAATGTGCTCACTTCCAGTGCCGATAAAATTTTCATCGGCATCTGCGCAGCACGGGCTGCTGCAGGTGTCAGCATCAAGGCCTTACCCGCGACCATATAGGTCATTGCCATGGCGCTAGTTTTTAAAAAACTGCGTCTTGTGGCTTGAATTTTTTTATCTGTATGCATGATATTAGCTCTTAACTTAGTGGCTCTTTTTAACTTGGTTGCTCTTAAATCTAACCTAGGTCTACGAATAAAGGGCGCGCGATTACTCGCGCGCCCCCATTCAGATTACATCATCTTCCAGTTCGATTTAGAAATCGATTTAGAATTCGCGACGGATACCAATGTTAAAGGAGCGTGGATCGCGATAGGACACCTCATTACAACCACAGAGGGTGGCCAGATCGAAGCCCTGAACACCAGCGCGCTCATCAGTCAGATTGCGCACGGCCAGTGTTGCCTGCCATAGACCATCAGTACTCATCCAGCTAAGTTGCGAATTAAGCATCACGTAGCTATCAAACTTATCCGCATCGAAGTTTCTCAGGTTGTAGTAGTACTCGTCTGAGTAACTAATATCACCCTGAATCGCCAAGCTGCCTGAAGATATAGGCCACTCATAGCGCACCAAACCGGTCATCTGCAGTTCTGGTGCATAGGTTGGATCCACATCACGAGGTGGCAATGGTGAACCACTGCGCAGCGGGATGTCTTTTACCGTGGCGTCAAAGTAAGACATGCTCAAGATTACATCCAGCCCTTCAGCCGGTGAACTCTGCAGTTCCAGTTCCATACCTATGTTGTCTGCATCCGCGTTAATCACAACACCGCCAACACCGACAAACAAGAAAGCCTGGTAATCGGAATAGTCATAGTAGAAAACCGAACCGTTCAGTCTGGTGTTCTCAGTCAGACTCATTTTGAAACCGCCTTCATAGGCCAGCAGAATCTCTTCGCCGTAGTCAATTGCAGCATCGCCGCCAGAGCCTAAATAAGCACCTAATAATGGCGCATTAAAACTGCCCGCTTTGACACCGCGATTAACACCGGCATAGAGCAACAGGTCGTCACTTGGACGCCAATCTAACTGCGCTTTTGCCGCCCAGAGTGTGTCTGAAGTGCTGTTGTCATATAAGTGAGGTGATCCGGTGCCAAACAAATTGGCAAGAAAGTCGCCCTGGTTGACCGAAAAGTTATCCTGTGAGCCGAAGATACCAATACCCACATCAAATTCTTTCTCTTCCTGAATCACACGCATACCGAAAGTCGCACTCAGGGTATCGCTGATATCGTAATCCAGCTGTCCAAACAGACTGTAAGAGTCAGTCTGCAAATTGGCCACTGTACCTATATCAAGACCATTAACAATACTATTGGCTGGTGCTTTGAGGCCGTTATCGGAGTTGTTATCAATATTCAGGTAAAAGAAACCCGTGACCCAGCGCATATCGTCAGTTTCACCATTGAGTCTAAATTCCTGAGTCAAGCTGGTTGCATCTACCCCAGCATAGTTAGCCAACTGGTTACCTGGCCCAGAATCCACATCGATGAACAGCAGTTTTTCGTAGTCTTTATAGTCGGTTACCGAGGTAAATACAGTGCCATTACCAAGCTCTCGCTCAACCCGGACATTAATACCGCGGGTATCAGTTGAACCCTGATCGGCAAAGGCAAAGTCACTCGAGAAGGTAAAGTCATCACCATCGGGATCTTTATAACCAAAGAAATCGCCACCTGGTGCCAGACGCTCATTGAGGCCAATACCGCCACCTACCAAGAACCCATCACCATCGATCATGTCGGCGCCGCCATCACCGCCGGCGGTGTCTATGGTCAATCGGGTTTCGTCGGCCGGGGTATCAATAACATTGATCAGCTCGCCGTTTTCGACAATACCGATGGTTGATTTAGACTGGTAAGGGCCGGTGCCCACTTCAGAAGTCGCATAGTTCATGGAGACATCAATGCGCGTATCGTCGGAGGGTTGAAAGGCGAACGAGAGACGACCGGCAAAGGTGTCATCATCACCTAGATCAGCACCGGCGCCATCACCGGGAGAATCACCAAAGGCAGACTCGGGATAGAGATTTTTTAAATAGCCATCTTGCTTGTTGTAACGAAAGGCAGCGCGAGCGGCAACTTTCTCGCTCAGTACAGCACCGTATGCCGCTTCCACTGTAGTGCGGTTGGCATTGGCATCGGTATCGTAACGGCCCATGCTGAGATCCACATAACCGTTGTTCTCGTCAAAGTTGGGCTTGTTGGATAAATAGTGCACCAAACCACCTGTAGCGTTGCGACCAAATAAGGTGCCCTGCGGACCTTTTAATATTTCAACACGATCTATATCAAATACGGCAAAGGTCTGTGCCTGAGCAACGGCGAGATAGCCTTCATCCAGATAGACGGCGTTGGGAGCTTCAATAATGTCATTGAAATCATTTTGCGTGACACCACGAATAGAAAACTGGGTGTTCTGACCTGCGAGGTTACCACTGATATGAACACCGGGGCTAAATGCAGCGATGTCGACACTTTTGGTAATACCCAAGGCACTCATCTGCGCGCCAGTAAATGCGGTTATAGCTATTGGCACGTCCTGTAAACTCTGCTCTCGCTTCTGGGCGGTGACGATCACTTCCTCCAAGATGCTGGCCGCAGTGGCCTGCTGTATTGCTAGAGCCATACCTAACAATGCGAATGTAATCAACGGTGTTTTCTTCATTTTTACTCTCCTATAATTTAATTTGTAATTTTTTATCCATTACCTAATGGCCCACTAGTCAACAGGTAAGCGCAGGCCTTTACGCTCTAAACGTGGGATAACCTCATCGCGGAAATAGGGAAATTCCTTAACGTAATCAACAAAAGATAATGTCAATCCTGCCAATCCTGTGTGACTTAACTTTTCTAACTCATCGGCTATATGATCCGGCGTGCCTACTAGTGGATAGCCGCCGTGACCTGCAGCAAAACGGTCTCTAAAACTGGCCAGAGCTTCAGGTGTAAATGACTGGGCATGCATTCCCTGGAGTTGCATTAAATAGTCTACAGCCTCCCAATCGGCATTCTGATGGGCGTAATAATCGAGATAGTCCTCAGCTTCTTTTTGGGTCGGTCGACAGACCACTGAACAGAAGCTAAACACCCCTACATCTCGCCCCACAGCCGCTGATTTAGACTTGATATCAGCCACCACTTCTGTGGCCTGCTCTAGGGTGAAAACTGGGGTAAACAAGAAGTCCGCATTTTGCATGGCAAAGTTACGGCCCTCTTCGGAAGCTGCTGCGTTGAGAATTGGAATATGTTTTTGCGCTGGCCGCGGGTTGCTATACACCCCGGTGCCCTGAAAAAATTCACCGTTCCAATCAAAGGCCTGCTCTTCTGTCCAGAGCTTCTGCACATAGTCAAACCACTCCTGGGCATAGGCATAGCGCTGGGCATGTTCGGCGGAGAGCTCAATGCCAAAGGCGTCATATTCAGGTTTATTCCAGCCGGCCACTACATTGAGACCCACTCGGCCATTTCCAAGGTGGTCAATAGTCGCAAGCTGTTTGGCTGACACTATGGGGTGGTTAAAAGCGGTGTGGACTGTTGCGAAGATTTGAATGTTTTGCGTGTGAGCTAAGAGGCCAGCGGCCCAGGTGACGGTTTCAAGTACGCCTCCATGAAAGTCTGTATCGCCGCCATAGCCTATCCAGCGCGCAATTGGCAGCATAAACTCAATGCCGGCAGCGTCGCATTGACGTACCAAATCGAGATTATTTTCCCAGGTGTTTTCCCAGCGCTCTTCAACTTTAGTTACCGCCATACCACCAGAGCAGTTTGCGGAAAAGATCCCTAACTTAAGTTTATTGCCGTTATACATCGGACTCTTGACCGACATAGTCTTTCCCCCACTGCAAAAAATCCAATACACCAATCACCCTATTATTATAGTCTTAAGGGTGCTACTGAAACTTATAATTCCATGTGGTTTAAATAAGCTTTGTCGTTTATTTACTTTAAGCTTAAAATGATATCTTAGATCATGACCTGCCCATCATGCAACATAAATAAACAATCGTAAAATTAGAGGGGGTTATTTAGCCGGCGGCATGCCAGGCCCATCACAACCTATAGCGCACTTAGACTGACTAAGGATGTACTAACGATGAATTACTTTGAAAGCTTTAAACTCGGTGAGATATATATCCTTAAGGAATATAAAGTCTGCGAAGCGGAGATACTGGAGTTTGCCAATAAGTATGATCCCCAGAGCTACCACACCGACCCAATTGCTGCTGCAGAATCACCTTTCGGTTCACTGATTGCCAGTGGCTGGCATACAGCGGCTATTTTTATGCGTATGCAGTGCGACAGCTTTCTCAATCAGTCCCACTGCCTAGGTTCACCTGGGGTTGATAAACTGCGCTGGATAGCACCTGTGCGTCCAGGTGACTGCTTGCACGGGGAAAATAAAATCATTCAGCTGCGTCAGTCTAAATCGAAACCGGACCGCGGAATTGTTCAGTCGGCGGCGTCGATTTACAACCACAACAATGCGCTGGTTATGTCCCTTGAAACCACCGCATTTTTTCTCAAACAACCGATTAAAGCTGCCCCCTAAAGCAGTTCTCGAAAGTAGCTAAATTAAAGTACGGCGGTAACTTCTATTTCCACCTGGGCGCGATCTTCTATTAGTGCCGCCACCTGAACCACTGACATAACAGGGAAATTTTTACCCATAACATCTCTATAAGCCTGACCAATTGGACGTAAGTTGTTCGCGTAGGCCTGCTTGTCGGTGATATACCAAGTCATACGCACCATATGCTCTGGCCCTGCCCCACCAGCTTCCAAGACGTCGCGGACGTTCTGCAAGGTCTGACGAACCTGGCCAACAAAATCATCAGTTTCAAATTCTGCCTGTGTATTCCAACCAATTTGACCACCGATATAAATAGTCTGGCCACCCTGAGTAAGAATTCCGTTGGAATAGCCTCTCGGTGCAACCCAGCCCTCAGGCAATAGTGTCTTGCGCATTGCGTTTCCTATTAGTAATATTACGAATCAGGATGATATTTTAAGCTTAAAATAAAATCATAGCCAGCTATCATTTTATAATGCACAATAGAATCATAAAAAAAACAGCCTATATTGGAGATAATTATGAGTAGCAACGCACTGCTTGACCTGGTTAGCGGCATTTCAAACGGCAATATTAAAATTATCGATTTGACCGCCACACTCGAACCCGGCATACCTACATTACAATTACCCGAAGAGATGGGGTGGGGGAAATCTTGGCCCTTCCATATAGAAGAAATTTCTCGCTACGATGATCGTGGACCGGCCTGGTACTGGAATAACTTTAAGTGTGGCGAGCACACTGGCACTCACTTTGACGCGCCTATTCACTGGGTCACCGGCAAAGGTCACAGCCATCACGCCACAGACACAGTCGCCGTTGAAACCTTTGTCGCGCCGGCCTGTGTGATTGATGCCTCTGCGGAATCCGCAGCCGATCCCGATTTCTTGATGAGCGTCGACTTTATTAAGCAGTGGGAAGCCAAGCACGGTGACATTGAAGCTGGATCTTGGGTTTTATTCCACAGTAACTGGTCTAAGAAAGTCGCCACAGATGAGTATCTCAATGTTGACGATAACGGCAGCCACACGCCGGGCTGGGAACCTGAAGCCATTACCTACCTTACCGAGATAAGAGATGTGATTGGTGTAGGTGTAGAAACTGTAGGCACAGACAGTGGCCAAGCCGCGGCTCAAGAGCCTATGTTTCCCTGCCACAATCTGATGCACGGCGCCAATAAGTGTGGACTCGCGGGATTGCAAAATCTCGATAAGTTACCGCCTAAGGGCGCGGTTATTATTGCTCCGCCGCTAAAAATTAAAGATGGCTCTGGCAGCCCAGCACGAGTACTAGCACTTATTACACAGGATTAAATTTTAGATGGCTGAAAGATCTTTTAAGAAAGAGGTTTTAAAACTTCGCGCAGGTGAAGGAGATCTTTTTCAGGGTGAAGGCATACTTGCCATCACCAAGGCACTGCTCCAGTCCGGCGTTTCCTATGTCGGCGGTTATCAGGGTTCGCCCATATCCCATTTGATGGATGTGTTAAATGATGCCCAGGACGTATTGAGTGAACTGGGCGTGCATTTTGAAGCCAGCGGTAGTGAAGCTACTGCGGCGGCGATGCTCAGTGCGTCGATTAACTATCCACTGCGCGGTGCAGTGACCTGGAAGTCGACTGTGGGTACCAATGTTGCCTCCGACGCTCTGTCCAATCTTGCCTCTTCCGGCGTGATTGGCGGCGCTATGGTGATTGTCGGTGAAGACTATGGTGAGGGCTCGAGTATTATGCAAGAGCGCACCTATGCCTTTGCTATGAAAGCGCAGATGTGGCTGATGGATCCACGCCCCAACCTGCCCAGCATTGTGGATATGATCGAGAAAGGCTTTCAGCTCTCAGAAGCCAGTAACACGCCGATCTTTTATATGATGCGTATTCGCGGCTGCCACGTCACCGGCGAATTTATCGCCAAAGATAATCTGCCACCCCAGTACAGTAATCTCAATCCAGTGGCACCCAATCGCGAGGCAGAAAAAATCATCCTGCCGCCGCATGTCTATCAGCAAGAGCGGGATAAGATAAGTCAGCGCTGGCCCGCGGCGATCGATTTTATTCAGCAGCATAAGCTCAATGAATTTTTCCCCGGCAAGCAGGAAGAGCTCGGCATCATTACCTGTGGTGGCACCTACAATACGGTTATCCGCGCCCTTGAACGACAGGGTTTAGCCGACTGTTTTGGCAACAGCGATATTCCCCTCTATATAATGAATGTGGCCTATCCCATAGTGCCGGATGAAGTGATTAAATTTTGTCTCGGCAAAAAGCATGTATTGCTGATTGAAGAGGGACAGCCCGCCTATATAGAGCCGGCGATTCAAAGCTTGTTGCGCAAGCAGGATATTCAGACCCAGGTCTATGGCAAAGAGATATTGCCGCAAACCGGCGATGTCACTGGTCAGGTATTGCTCACTGGCCTGACGCGCTTTATGGAAATCGCTGGGCACTCCAGCAATACTAAAATAAGTAGTCTTGAGGTGGATCAACTGCAGTCGCCACTCCAGGAAGAGGATCGCGAGAGCCTTTTACAAAATGTGCCACCGAGACCTTCAGGGCTCTGCACTGGCTGTCCCGAGCGTCCTCTATTTAGCGCTATCAAACAGGTACAGGCTGACATTGGGCCGTTTCATATCAGCTCAGATATTGGCTGTCACTCTTTTGCCACATTGGCACCCTTTAATCTTGGCAACACGATTATGGGTTACGGGCTTTCCCTAGCCAGTTCATCAAGCATTCGCCATGTACTACCTCACAAGTCCATTAGCATTATGGGTGACGGCGGTTTCTGGCATAACGGCCTGAGTACTGGAGTCGCTTCGGCGGTGTTTAATAACCACGACGGCCTGTTGATTATTGTCGACAATGGCTATTCCGCGGCCACCGGCGGCCAGGATATTCCCTCCATGGCGGAGCCGAATTTGATTGCCACAACCATGGATGCCACGCGCTTAGATCGGGACAAATCCCAGTCTATTGAACGCGCCTGTCGCGGCGCCGGTGTCGAGTGGTTGCGCACCATTAGCACTTACAGCATCAGCGAAATGAAAGACACCCTGACAGAGGCCTTGACTACTAAACAGGGCGGCTTGAAAGTAATTATTGCCGAGGGCGAGTGCATGCTAAACCGCCAGCGACGTATCAAGCCCCTAATGAAAAAATCCATTGCCGACGGCAAGCGCACAGTGCGAGCGCGGTTTTATATTGATAGCAAGACCTGCACCGGGGATCACGCCTGCATCCGTATTTCCGGCTGTCCCTCGCTGACGATTAAAGACAATCCCGATCCCCTGCGTATAGATCCAGTCTCCTATGTGGACAATAGCTGTGTCGGCTGCGGTGTCTGCGGTGACAATGTGCACTCTGCAGTGCTCTGCCCGTCGTTTTCGAAGATTGATCTGCTGTCTAACCCCAATTCTGTTGATACCACTATGGCCCGCATCAGACGCGGCGTTATCAGTTGGTTTGAACGTCGCGATAAGCGCCGTGAACTTAGGCAAGCACTATGACTATCGACACTATGACTATCGACACTAAGACTATCGATGCTAATGCTATCGACGCCAAGAGCATAGCCGCTGCTGATGCTAGCAAGAGGTTGCGCAGCACTAACATTATCATCACCGCCCTAGGTGGCGAAGGTGGCGGCGTATTGGCCAACTGGCTGATAGAAGTAGCCAATAACAATGACTGGACCGTTCAGAGCACATCCCTTGCTGGTGTTGCTCAGCGCACTGGCGCAACGATTTATTATTTGGAAATTTTTCCCAGATTAGGTATAGCCGACAAGCTGCCGATTATGTCGCTGTCTCCGAGTCAGGGGGATATAGATATAGCGATAAGCTCAGAGATTGCCGAAGCCGGTCGTATGCTGCAGCGTGGATTTGTCACCCCAGATCGCACTACCCTAATCAGCTCAAGCCATAGAGTTTATGCCATAGATGAGAAAACCGAGATTGCCGATGGCACCATGGAAGCGGCGACTATTTTGGATATTGCCAGCCGCTATGCAAAACATTTTGTCCAATACGATATGCAGGATGTAGCGCAGCGCAATAATGCGGTGATCAGTTCTGTACTGTTTGGCGCCTTGGCCGGCTCCGGTGCCCTGCCCTTTAGCCGAGAGAGCTATGAAGAGGTGATTCGACAAACAGGCAAAGCGGTGGCCACCAACCTCGCTGCATTTTCCGACAGCTATGGCATTGCTGAAAAAGCTAATCAAGCGTCGCCGAATACTGTTGAGCACTACAAGCCTGAGGCCGTCCTGACTGAGACTGCATCCAACGGCTTTAGTCTGCCCCCAGCAACCACAGCTGAAGGGCAAAAACTGTTGGCCCGAGTGGCCACGGATTTCCCCCTAGAAACTCAAGAAATTATTTATGAAGGCGTAAAAAAAGCCATTGAGTATCAGGACTTTAACTATGCCACTCAATACCTAGATCAGGTGGCTAAGATTGTTTCCCTGGACAGCGCGGATGGCGACTTTGAACTGACCAATACCACTGCCCGATATTTAGCACTATGGATGTGCTTTGAAGATGTTCCCCGGGTTGCGCAGCTGAAAATCCGACATCAGCGCATGCAGGAAATACGTGAAGAAGTTCAAGCGGACGCGGGACAGATTTTCTATGTCACAGAATTTTTCCGCCCGCGACCTGAAGAGATCTGCGCTATTTTACCAGCATCCCTAGGCCGAGCAATTATTGGCAGCAGTCTCGGACGTAAGGCGCTGAACTTGGTATCCGGCCCGAAGAAACTCAAAACCAATACCCTGACGATCTATTTCTCTCTGCGTTTCTTGGCTATGTTGCGCCGTTTTCGACGCTCCAGCCTCGGCTATCAGCAGGAGCACAGCATGATCAAAAATTGGCTCGACGGCATAATGTTGGCGGCCACTTCAGATCGGGCACTAGCCATCGAAATTGCTGAGTGTGGCAGAATTGTCAAAGGCTACGGCGGTACCCGCGAGCGAACCAGTGAACAAAATATGGCTATAGTCAGCGCCTACAATAAACACAGGCAACTGATGGCTGAGGATATTAAAGCGCTGCGTCATGCCGCCCTGGAAGATGACTCGAACACTGCCTTTAACCTCAAGTTAAATGCTTTAACCACAGCCTAAAACAGCCTAGTGGTGGAATAAAAAAAGGCCTAAACAAATTTGTTTAGGCCTTTTTTATAACGTCACTTCAATAATAGCCCTGCAATTAAAACGCCGCGATACCGGTCTGTCCGCGACCCAGAATTAAACCGTGAATATCATGGGTTCCCTCATAGGTATTCACAGTTTCAAGGTTCATCATATGACGCATAACTGGGTACTCATCAGAGATGCCATTGCCACCGAGCATATCTCGGGCCTTGCGAGCGATCTCCAAGGATTTACCACAGGAATTGCGCTTAATTAACGAGATCAGTTCCGGGGCTATATTATTCTCATCCATCAACTGTCCTGCACGGAAACATCCCTGCAGAGCGAGACTGATATCCGTTTGCATGTCGGCCAGCTTAAGCTGAATCAACTGAGTTGCCGCCAGCGGTCGATTGAATTGCTTGCGTTCCATAGTGTAAGTGCGCGCTGCGTGCCAGCAGGCTTCGGCGGCACCTAGGGATCCCCAAGCAATACCGTAACGGGCGTTATTAAGACAACTAAAGGGGCCTTTCAGACCTTTTACATTGGGTAATAACTGCTCTTCAGCAACAAACACATCTTCCATCACGATCTGGCCAGTGGTCGACGCGCGCAATGACAGCTTGCCTTCAATTTTTGGTGCGCTGAGTCCGGGCATGCCCTTCTCAAGAATAAAGCCGCGAATTTCACCATCGTCAGTTTTTGCCCAGACCACGAAGACATCAGCAAAGGGACTATTGGATATCCACATTTTGGCGCCATTGATTATATAGCCGCCATCGACACTGCGGGCTCGGGTGACCATGCCACCGGGATCGGAACCATGATCTGGTTCGGTCAAACCAAAACAACCGATAAATTCACCGGTGGCCAGCTTGGGCAGGTACTTTTCACGCTGAGCTTCATTGCCAAAGGCATAAATGGGGTACATAACCAGTGAAGACTGCACACTCATCATCGAGCGATAGCCAGAGTCCACACGTTCCACTTCTCTGGCCACTAGGCCATAGCTGATGTAGTCCATGCCGGCACAACCGTAACCTTCGATGGTGAGACCTAACAAACCCATCTCGCCCATCTCGCGGAAAATTCCCGGATCGCTGGTTTCATTTTGAAAGGCAGCGCGAACCTTTGGCTGCAAACGCTCTTGCGCATACTGACGGGTAGAGTCGCGAACCATTCTCTGTTCGTCGGATAATTGTTGTTCAAGAAGAAAAGGATCTTCCCAAATCAGACGCTGCCAGGATTTATTATTGCCCATTAGAACTGCTCCAAAAAAGTTTGCGATAGTAGACAGGTAGAATAACAAAAACTATTTTAAATATAAAATAGTTTTTGTTAAAACTCAGCCTAACCTGGTGTATTTTTCTAATTAGAAGACACTATAGGCCTTTGTGGCTCGATAAACTGCCTGGGGCTAAGACAGTTCTCGATGACTATTAGACTTTGATCATAGGGTTGATCAAATATAAGCAAAGAGTGAATTCAGGGGCCTGAGCCCTAGGTGTAAGTGCAAGTATGGGTATAGGCTTTTTAAGTGCTGAGCAATTCTTACGCAAGAAAGTTAGGCTGGGTTTCAAGATAGTTAAAAAACTTGGTGTTTTTATAGGGCAGTTTCATAAAGCCAGACACGCCCAACCCATCAATCCCGGGTAGCTCAGCGAGAAGGCTATCCAGACAGTGACGAAACTCCGGTTCCTTGGATCCATCCAACAGGGTCAGATAGTTGTGGATCTTTAGGTCCTGTTCCACCGCTTCAAAAATAATACAGCCGGTGTGATGAATCTGATTCATCCTTGCCAGCACCTGCATAATCGATTCTGGCAGGTGCAGCATTTCATCTGGATCGCTGCCATCTTCAAAGTAGGAGTGCAGTCGCGTGTCATGGGGATCCTTGTTGCTCTCGCCGGCCCCAGCAACCGAAACTCCCTCAGCAAGATCAAAGGCTATTTTAAGAGCCGGATCTGCCACAAACGGCTGGCTGAGATTTTTACGGCTGATATGCAGGGTTTTGCGGGCGTCGAACATACAGCTTTTAAACACCCCTTTTTTACTGATCGCCCGCCCCAGGTGTACGACATTATTAATCGCGGCGGTAAGTGCCGGCTCAAGCTGTCGATCGTAGAGATTGAGACTTGAGTCAATATAGACACCGCCGTCATTCCAGTTCACGGCCAAGCCACCGATCAGTGGATAGCGACCCAGGTGTGTGACTGCAATAACGAAGGCTTTTTCGGTATCCCCCATACCCGAGAGATAATTGCGATCGTCGCGGTAGCCGCCGAGATCGCCTGCCAGAGCATGCTTAGTGTAATTGGCCTGAGCAAAAAATGCCTCGGCGCCAATTTGCTGACGTAAGAACCCCTTTCTTGAGCTGTAGACCACGGTCTCGAGCTTCGCGGTAGAAGAGAGATTAGAGGCCACCAGAGCAACTGGAATAAGAGGTGCTGTAGCGGTCTCGGTCTCGGTAGTTGCGCGGGCCCGACCAACAATATGCTTCATATAGCGCATATTGGCGAAAAAGTAGTCGCCGGCTTGGTACTGAGTCGCGAGGTCATTGTCGAGCATACCCGCCAGAGCGCGGGCAAATTCAATCGGCAGATCCAGTGATTGGGGCCTAATGACCTGACTGCCAAAGCGGCTGCCCTGCCCTGAGGCCAGAGCATAGAGCGTTCCGGCTAGGCCCTGCTCGTCAAAGCGCGGGGAGGAACAGGCACCCTGCAGTTGTTCGTCGCCAATAAAATAAATATCACCGAGCTTGGCATTGGTCTTTTGAAACTCAACATTCATGGCATCCAGACCTACGCCATCGGCACGTTGACCCTGCTCGTCGTACTGGGCGATTACCGCGGCACCCCAGTCAATTAATGAGACTGTTTCAGTCTGCTTATCAAACATAATATTGGAAGGCTTAATATCACCATGGACTATGCTCGACTTGCCGGGATTGTTACGCAGACGGAGTAAAATATCCGCCATCTGCCCGGCGATTTTCAATATGAGTCTGGGTTCGAGTCGGCCTACCTGTCGCGCATAGTCCTGCAGATTTATCCCCGGCGCCCGGGACATCATCAGAATCGATTGGCCGCGCATATTCTGGAAAGCAATATATTCTGGAATGCCCTTATGCTTAACCAGGCTGAGCATAAAGCCCTCTTCTTCGAGACGGTCTTTGATATGTTGTGGCAGGGTAATGCGCGAGAACTTAAACACATACTGGGGGGAGTTGGCGTCGCTGGCACTGCTAGTTCCGGCAAAAACAAAGCCGTAGGCACCGTTGCCGATCAATTCGATATTACTGTAACCAAGGCGTTTGAGTTGCGATTCACAAAGACGCAGCCAGTCTTTTAACTTGCGTGCGTCTCGATGACTGAGCAGGTAAAACGACTGCTCTTCATTGATATAAAAATGCTGTAAATCTTGGGTCTCATGCAGACTCAATGTGACTCTACTCCCCTAAATACTGATATTAAATTAGCTGTCTAATTGATCGCAGCCTCTCCGTTTGTCTATCTGCCTCCCTGTCTCTCGATCAGTTTTCCCTAGAGCTAAACCATAAGAGCTATACCATAGCAGCAAGCATGGTCAAAGGTTGTTCCAAGTAGCCTTTCCAGCAATTATTAAAGCGGGCAATGGTGCCGCCATCAATCACTCGGTGATCGCCGGACCAGCTAACGGTCATAATGTTGCGGGCCTCCACATTACCCTGCTCATCGAAACGGGGTAGTTTCTGGATCTTACCCAGGGCGACGATCGCCACTTCCGGCTTGTTGATAATCGGTGTAGCAACTGTGCCGCCAATGGCGCCGATATTGGAAATGGTAATGCTGCCGCCTTTCAGATCTGCAGGATTGATTTTGCCACTGCGGGCCGCTTTCGTTAGGGCCATAACCTGAGCCGCAATATCAAGAATACTGCGCTGTTCCACGGCTTTAATGTTCGGGACTAAGAGACCGTTGGCCCCATCTACGGCCATGCCTATATTGTGGCTGGCGATATAAGTCAGCTCACTAAAGTCGGCATTGGCACGGCTGTTAACGGCGGGAAACTGTTTTATTGCCAGAGACAGCGCTTTGATAAATAGGGGCATCAGGGTGATCTTAAGCTCATCACTGCCATGCTGTTCATTGAGGTTCCTGCGCAGCTGCATCAGTTCAGTCACATCCAGCTCATCGACAAAGGTAAAGTGCGGAATGCTCGCCACCGAATCAGCCATGCGCTCGGCCATAATTTTGCGCACACCTCTAATCACTTCAACGCGGTCCTCGGCAACTACCCCAGGTGTCGAGGTTAGATTTGGCGACGCAGTTGGCGTTAATGTTTGACTAGGACTATCTGCTGCTTTGTCCCCAGCCAAAAAGCCTAAGACATCTTCTTTCAAAACGCGCCCTTGCTTGCCAGTGCCAGCAATGGTGGCTAGATCAAGCTGATGTTCACGGGCCATTTTGCGCACGGCCGGTGTGGTTAGGACTTTTGCGCTGCTATCTGCTGCCTGCTGCACTAGTGCTTGCTCTACGTCAGCTAACTGAGGCGCTTGACCAGAAGAAGCCCTGGGTACTTGATTAGAAGCCTGCGGCTGGGACGACAAAGTATCTTCGTCAGCCTCAATCTCGATGGCAAAAAGCGGCGAGTGCACCTTAGCTATATCGCCTTCAGCATGATGCAGTTTGGTGACACGGCCGTTGTACATGGAGGGGATTTCAACAATGGCTTTGTCGGTGCTGACATCCACAACAATCTGATCTTCCGCAATAATGTCGCCTTCCTTGACCTTCCATTCAATCACTTCACATTCAACAATGCCTTCGCCAATATCCGGCAAGATAAATTCTTTTTGCATTAGTCGCTCCTTGGGTCTCAACTATTGTTAGGTCTCAGCTAGTAGCTGACGATTTAGTAACTGACAATTTAGTAACTGATAGCTAGTAGCCGATAATTAGTAGCTAGTAGTTGCTCTGATCGCTTCAACAATTTTTAGATAATCCGCTAGGTAATGTTTTTCCTGAGCCAGCGGGAAAGGTGTATCCAAACCTGCAACTCGGGCAATAGGGGCTTCAAGACTGAGGAAGCACTGTTCCTGAATAGTAGCGGCGATCTCTCCAGCAAAGCCGCCTGTCAGAGGCGCCTCATGGCTAATCACTAGACGTCCAGTTTTGCGTACCGAGTCGGCAACGGTCTGACGATCCCAGGGCAGTAGAGTGCAGAGATCGATCACCTCACAGGAGATGCCCTCATTGGCCGCCAGTTCTGCGGCCTTATTCAGCTGGATCATCTGAGCGCCCCAACCGAGCAGGGTAATATCTGTGCCCTGCTGCACAACATCAGCCACACCCAGGGGCAACTCATAGTCCTGCTCAGGCACCTCGCCAGTGGAGGCGCGATAAATCGCTTTCGGCTCAAAGAAAATGACTGGATCGGGATCGCGAATCGCTGCCAGCAACAGACCTTTGGCTTGATAGGGATTACTCGGCATCACCACTTTTAAACCCGGGGTATGGCAAAAGTAGGCTTCCGGTGACTGTGAGTGATAGAGACCGCCATCGATGCCACCACCGTAGGGAGTGCGAATGGTGAGCCCGCCACAGTCAAATTGATCGCCACTGCGATAGCGAAACTTAGCCGCTTCATTAACAATCTGGTCAAAGGCGGGAAAGATATAATCTGCAAACTGGATCTCGGCCACCGCCACCGATCCCTGTGCTGCCAGGCCTATAGCAAATCCAGCTATGCCCTGTTCCGTGAGAGGGGTATTAAAGCAGCGCAGCACACCGTGCTTCTCCTGAAGGTTGCTGGTGGCTCTAAAGACACCGCCAAACTTGCCGATGTCTTCCCCCAGACAGACCACTCGAGGGTTGGCCATCATGGCTGTATCTAGGGCGCTATTCACTGCCTGAAGTAGATTCATTTTGGTTGTGGTCATAGCTTTAGCCTCTGAAACAGGGGCATTGCTAATACTATTGCTATTGCCTTGACTCTTTAGTGGAGCATTCATTTCGCGCCCTCCTGAGACTGGTTATGAGCAGGACCTAGCTTTGGATAGTGATCAGGATATTTGGCGACATGATTTTCCAGAGCTTCTAACTGTTCCAGCAAGTGCGCAGGAGGGGTCTGGTAGACATCAGTGATCAGCTCACTCAGAGCTGGCTTGGGAAGTTTCTCGGAGAGCTTAACCTGGGCCAAAATTTCTTGCCTAAACTCTGCCTTTAGCGCCTCTTCCCGCTCTTCGTCCCACCAATTCTGTTTTACCAACCAGTTTTTCATGCGACTGATGGGATCATTTTCACGCCACTGCTGCTCTTCTTCGCGGCTGCGATAGCCTGTGGGATCATCTGAGGTTGAGTGGGCTCCCAGACGGTAGCTCATGGTTTCGATCAATACAGGCTGCTGTTGTTCGACGGCTATTTTGCGCGCCTCCACTGCGGCGCTATACACGGCGAGAATATCGTTGCCGTCGACACGAATGGTCTTAATCCCGTAACCGACACCGCGAGAGGCGATACCATTGCCCGCGAATTGCTCGCAGGACGGTGTGGAGATCGCATAGCCATTGTTGCGCGCGACAAACACCACTGGGCATTTCAAAACTGCAGCCATATTTAAGCCGGCGTGGAAGTCCCCTTCTGAGGCTGCACCCTCACCAAAATAGCAGAGTGTGCAGGTATTGTTGCCAGCCAGTTTTTGACCATAGGCATAGCCCGCTGCCTGGGGGATCTGCGTCGCCAGCGGCGAGCTAATGGTCATAAAGTTTAGCTCGCGACAGCCATAGTGAACGGGCATCTGGCGGCCTTTGCCCAGATCTTCAACATTGCTAAACAGTTGGTTCATAAACTGCTCAGTGGTGAAGCCACGGTAGCGCAGGGCGAGCTGCTCGCGATACTGAGCCATCACCATATCATCGGCTTGAAATGCGGCAATGGTTCCGGCCACTGAGGCTTCTTCGCCGGTGCAGGTGAGATAAAAACTCAGACGTCCCTGACGCTGAGCGCCAACCATGCGCTCGTCGAGAAGGCGGGTGTAGAGCATATCCGTATAGATCTTTGTTGCCAGCTCCGGGGACATCGGTGCCACTGCGGCGCCGGGACATAGCTCGCCATCAGCCTGGAGTTGTGTCAGGGTGGGGATCACTAAGGATGATGCATCCAAAAAAACAGGCGATGTAATTAGACCTGGCTCAGGCTGCTTATCGAGCTCAGGCTGCTTACTTGGCTCAGGCTGTGCCTTCTGCGGGGGATTCTTTACTGCCATATAACACCTCTTACAATTTTGCTCTTAAATTGGGCTATATAAGTCACGCTATCAAACAGCGGTTTTAGTCTAATCCCCGCATCTGAAAAACGATCTTTTAAGTCTTATTTATAGCTGCAAAATTAGCATGAGGAGTGCTAGAGAATCCTGCCAAAGTATTGGTTTGACGCCCCTTGTTAAGATATTAAATTGCGTGAATATATGTCGAATTGGGGATTTATTGCGGTTATTTGTCTACACTAATAAAACGTACCAAACAGTTTCAAAGCTATGGCATTATTTGATATTGATGTTTCGCTCGGCAAAGCGCTTGAATTCAAATAAAAACACATCGGCAACGGCTAATGAGCAACCACTCTATGACTGAATATAAGCTGGACAATATTGACTGGAAGATTCTGGATATTCTGCAATCAGATGCCAGCATCTCTAATCTGGAACTCTCTGAAAAAGTGTTTCTGTCCCCCTCGCCCTGTTCTAGGCGGGTCAAGAACCTTGAAACTCTGGGCTATATTTCTCGTCGCGTTACCTTGATTGATCCGCGCAAAGCTGGGTTGCCGGTTACTGTATTTGTGCAGGTGACCATGCACCATCAGGTAAAAAAGGATCTCGACCATTTTGCCCAGCGGGTGCTCGAGTGGCCCCAAGTCATGGAGTGTTATCTGATGACTGGGGACTTTGACTATCTGATTCGAGTGGTGACACCGGACCTGTTTGCATACCAAGAGTTTCTCGATCAGTTAACTCAGGTCAACGGTGTAGATCACGTTAAGAGTAGCTTCTCTCTAAAACCGATTTGCTATAAGACTGAATTGCCATTGGGACATTTACTCTAGGCTACAGCCGTACTTTCTAAACTAATAAGGACCTAGGCTAATGACAGCCTAGGCCGGCACCAGGCCTATCTAACCTAAGCCTCTCTAACCTAGCTCTCTTTAGCCTAGCTCTCTTAACCTAAACCGGGCAGTACCTAAGTAGCCTGAGCAGACTGAACAGAAAAATAACGCCGTGCCAAAGCGATCTTTTGTCCGGCATCAGCAGAGCCATCAGCCACAGTAGAGTCATCGGCGATCTTTGCTGCCAACAGTAAACGATGCTGCAGTCCCGCCTGATTGGCGACCTGAATTGCCAGCCCAGGTCTCGCATTGAGCTCTAGCAACATAGGTCCGCGCAAGCGATCCAAAACTATATCTACACCCAGATAATCGAGCCCCGCCATGCCGGCGCAACCAGATGCTAACTCCAGCAATTGCTGCCAGTGAGGAATGGCTAAGGTATCAAAGTTGATATGGGTATCTGGGTGCTGACTAACAATTCGATTGTGCTGCACCGCACAGATACTCTGCCCCGTGGCTATATCAATGCCGACCCCTACAGCCCCCTGGTGCAAGTTGGCCTTGCCATCCGAGACGTGTGTGGCACAGCGCATCATTGCCATCACTGGCACACCGCGAAATACAATCACACGGATATCGGGTACACCTTCGTAACTGTAGTCTTTGAGAATTGGGTCAAAATCGATCAGTGCTTCAATCATAGCGCTGTCGTTGCGACCACCGAGACTGTGTAATCCAGCGAGGATGTTGGAGCTGTGACGACGCACCTCGCGGTCATCGATCAGCGCACCGCTGGACTTGATAAACTTGTCGCCCTCACGCCCGACAATCACCAGGATACCTTTTCCACCACTGCCCTGACTGGGCTTGATAACGAAAGCATCGCGGTCCTGGAGCAGGTTGCTGATTGTCCTGACCTGAAACTGATAATCCACTGTGCCAATAAGCTCTGGGACTGGAATGCCGCGGGCAATAGCGGCACTTTTAGTTTTCAGTTTGTTATCTGCAAGACCGTAGTTTTTACGCTGATTGTAGCGTCCGATAAAACCAATATTGCGGTTGTTCATACCGAGAATACCCAGCTCGCGCAATTTTAATGGCGATACCAGTAGACTCATGTTACTGCTTGCTCGCCAGATCGCGGAAGCGATAGAGCTCCGACAAGCGATAACCTGTATATTTTCCAAGCAGCAAAATGACCCCAAGTAAACTCAGACTCAACTCCGGAAAGTTAAAGGTCAGATGCTCAACCAGCGTGTTAGACATGGCCAGATACGCCAGCACCGCCACCAGTAGGCTGCCGCTGCCTTGGATCAGTACTTCATGGCCGCCCTCTTCTTCCCAGAGAATCGACATTCGCTCAATGGTCCAGGCGACGATCACTGTAGGGAAAAAAGTCACAGTCAGTATTTGATCAAGACCAAGTTTGTAACTGGTAACGGCTAGTGCTGCCATCAGCAAAATCACCACAATAATCACTGTCGCCACCCTCGCCACCAACAGTAAATTGAGCCTACTAAGGTAAGAGCGAATCCATAGACCGCTGCCAATCAACGCGAGAAAAATAATTAAGCCAAGCAAAAGAGTAGTTTGAATAAACGCTAGGGCAATCAGTATTGGCATAAAGGTGCCAGAGGTCTTCACACCCACTAATAATCGCATTACAACCACCACCAGAGCCGCCACCGGAATCAATAGCAGACCTTTGAAGATACCCTGCTGTTCTACAGGCAGGGTATAGATAGAAAAGTCTAGTAGCGCGAACTCCTCGGCTCGCTGCTCCATGCCAAGCACAGCTTTGGCCGGCAAGCTGTTACTCACCAAAGCAAATTCAAGACTCGAGTTGCGACCACCACTGAGATTCAGAATTGCTCCATTGCCACGCTGCCAAATAAAGAAATTATCTGGCAGCCCAACACTTGCCGTTTTAGGGTTGGCAATAATCCATCGCTCGCCACTGTACACTTCAATCAAGGAGCTCAGAGTCTGACGCCGCCGACCATCTTCTAGTTCAATACCGCGCAGCTCGTGAGCAGAGATATTTGCGCTGGCCAGACTATGTAGAATCAGCGCCAGGGAATTATCATCATACGAGTTGAGTAAAAAGAGAATATCCTGATCTTGAGAATCTCGCAGCAACTCCTGCAACAACAAGAGGGTAAAACTCTCACTGTCTGACGATTGTTGCCGAATCCGCTCCACTAACCTATCCATTGCCGCCTGCTGGTCAGCTTCTAGCAACGGCTTGACCGGCACCTCAAACTCTAGCGGGCGCAACTGCCTATCCAGGCTAGCACGGTATATCTGCATTTTATAATAGAGGGTGGTGGGTCGATCTAGAGACTGGCGGGTCCAGCGTGCAGTGCTAGTGGTATCGGGTTTTTGGAGAATCGAAAAACCAAAACCCGAGGAGACAAAATGTTCATCCAAAATAGTCCAACCTGCCAGCGATGCAGGCAAGCGCAACTGGACATTTATAGGACCATTGCTGGGCGTAAAGCTGGTCTTTGACTCAACCGTCCATACCTCTCGATACTCACCGGGTAAGAGTGGCAAATTGAGACTCACCGCCTTATACAGAGTAAGCCCGACACCCAGTGCAATCAATATGCCACTAATTAAGCCAATTTGGATCCGTGAATTAATCACCGCTAATATCCGGGCGCACGACGACAGTGTGGTGACGGCCGACATCGACAATCATATTGTCCATCAAGAAATTGCGTCCAATCAAAAATGGGTACTCAAAGTCGGAGCGATCGGAAAGATTGACGTCAATTTTCGAACGGATGTCACCTAGGGTCACCCACATTCTCACCACATAGCGCCGTTCATCGGGACCGCCGCTCTGTTTAATCAGCACCCGACGGCGCAGTCTCAGCTCCTGTTGATGAGCATTCCCAGTCACCGCATCGACAAGCACAAAGCGTACATAGCGCTTGCCATCTTTTTCAATCAATTGAATATTTTCTGCATGAATAGAGGTAGTGTCAGCGCCGGTATCTATACGCGATTCAATCCATAGCCCTGCAGGTTGGATTCTTGCCCACTCCACGGCACCTATAATCGGCAGGTGTAATTTTCCCGCGGTGGTAGCCCTTGGTGGCGGTTCTGGAGTAACAAATTTGGTGACTATGCGTTCAATCACCTGAGGCTCTGGGCAGCTCTGCGGCTCAATAACCGGCAGAATAACTTCGGCTGGCGCCGGACATTCTGTAGGCCCTGAAAGCTGTGGAATTAGCGTGCAGCTAGATAGCAAACAGCTGGTGAATAGACTAAAACACAACTTGGACAGGCCGTTAGATAGAGATTTTTTAGAGACAGGGGCCGACATACACATCTGCGCCACCATCATATTGACTCCGTAACCGCTCTATCGGTCCACACGGCAAATTCATTGCCAGCAGGCTCGGTGAACTGAAAGCGGCGACCGCCGGGGAAAGAAAACATGGGTTTGACGATCAGCCCCCCCGCACTCTCAATATTGTCTTGAGTGGCTTCGAGATTATCGCTGTAGAAAACCACAAGCGCGCTGCCATTGGCAGTAATCGATGCCTGGTCAGCAGCATAGAGACCGCCGTCCATTCCGGCATTGGAAAATGCCGTATATTCGGGGCCATAATCGGTGAAGGTCCAGCCAAACACTGCGCTAAAAAAGGCTTTGCTGGCGGACAGATTCCGCGAAGGGAATTCAAGATAATTTATTGTTTCATGCTTGTTCATCACCCGCTCTCCACCATCCGTTGTCAATACAGCTGTTTGCAATCTACTTAAGATAGCACAGCCTGCATCACCTAGGATCAGTGGATAGGGATCAGTATGAGGAGGAGCAGATTTAAGGCAGGTCGTCGACTAGCTCGCCTTCAACTGGCTCAAGCAGATCTTCGCGATCGACCTTAAGCGCCAGCATAACGGTGGCCGCAACATAGATTGAAGAATAGGTACCTATACCCACACCCACCATCAGCGCCACGGCAAAGTTGTGAATCAACTCACCGCCAATAAAGTACAGCGCCAGTAGCACCAGCATAGTGGTTACCGAGGTATTAATCGTCCGCCACAATGTCTGCGAGAGTGACTCATTGATCACTTCCACCGGTGTCGCCTTGCGAATCTTACGGAAATTTTCACGGATGCGATCCGATACAACAATGGTGTCATTTAGCGAGTAACCCACCACCGCCAGTATTGCTGCCAATACAGTGAGATCAAATTCAAGCCCAGCAATCGAGAAGAATCCAAGGGTGATAATCACATCATGAGCCAGTGCCAATACAGCGCCAATGGCAAATTTAAGCTGAAAGCGAATCGCTACATAGAGCATCACTACGGCCAGAGCCGTGAGCATACCGAGGCCGCCATCTTCACGCAGCTCTTCACCAATCTGAGGCCCGACAAAATCTACACGACGCAGCTCAACCGCTTCGCTACCATCCTCTAAAACATCGTAGACCTTCTCCGACAGACCCTGCTCCGGCTTGCCCTGCAAGCGAATCAACACATCGGTCTCAGAGCCATATTGAATAACCACTGGACCTTCAAAGCCAGCGCCCTCAAGCTGCTGGCGAATAGCCGCAACATCGGCTGGCTGTTCGTAGCCCACTTCGATCTGTGTGCCACCGGAAAAATCTAGGCCCAGCACTAAGCCCTTGGTGGACAGGGACGCGACCGAAGCGATCAGCAGTACAGCAGAGAAGATCGCTGCAATTTTGCGCAGCCCCATGAAGTTATAGATTTTTAAGTTAGTCATAATCTTCTTCCTAAATCCACAGGGTTTTGATTTTGCGGCCACCGACAACCAGGTTAACCAGTCCTCTGGTCATCACAATAGAGGTAAACATCGAGGTCAAAATACCGATAGACAATGTCACGGCAAAACCTTGAACCGGACCCGAACCAATCAGGAACAGAATCAACGCAACAATTAATGTGGTGATATTGGCATCCAGAATCGACACAAAGGCGCGGTCATAACCAGCGCTGATAGAGCCTTGAATCGACGCCCCAGCAGCCAGCTCCTCACGAATCCGCGAGAAAATAAGTACGTTGGCGTCCACCGCCATACCCACAGTCAGAACTATACCTGCAATACCGGGCAACGTTAGGGTCGCGCCGAGCAGTGACATAAAGGCCACCAGCAGCACCAAATTCATTGCCAGTGCGATATTGGCGAAGACACCAAAGCCGCGATAGACCACCAACATAAATAGCAGTACCAGGGCCATGCCCACAGCTACCGACTTAACACCCAGCGCAATATTGTCCGCACCCAGTGAGGGGCCAATGGTGCGTTCTTCAACAATGTACATGGGCGCGGCCAGGGCTCCGGCGCGCAATAGCAGAGCCAGCTCTGAGGACTCACGCTGCTCGAGGCCGGTAATTCTAAACTGCTTGCCAAGCTGAGCCTGAACCGTGGCCAAGCTGATAATATTTTCTTCAACAAAAGGCACAGGTGTTAGGACCAACTCACCGTTTTCGTCGATGGATTTTTCCAATTTGGTTTTGAACTCAATAAACAGTACCCCGAGACGACGACCAATATTGTCTCTGGTGGCATAACCCATCTGCCATCCACCTTTGGCATCAAGGGTGATATTGACTTGGGGACGACCATTCTCGTCGAAGCTAGCCCGGGCATCGGTAACATTCTCACCGGTAATCACAGCCTTGCTCTCAAGACGAGCATCTGGGCCCTGGCCCTTGGGATTGCGGAAGTCAAACATCTCGCCAACACGGCCACTGGCCTCGAGGCGGAATTCTAAATTGGCTGTCTTACCGATAATACGCTTAGCTTCAGCTGTATCCTGAACACCCGGCAGTTCTACCACAATGCGGTTTTTACCCTGACGGGACACCATGGGCTCAGAGACACCCAATTCGTTTACGCGATTGCGCAACGAAGTCAGGTTTTGTTTGATGGCGTTATCTTCAATTTCGCGGCTGGCGATATCGCTCAGTTTAAGTACTAGTGTCAGTGGGTTTTGCCCCGGCTGAGACTGTGGCTGCAGATCACGCAAATTAGTGCGAATTAAGGTCTTGGCGCGAGCCACTTCTTCTGCATCGCGAAATTGGCCAACAATTTGATTATTGCTCAGTTCAAAGCTGCGGTAGCGAATACGCTCTTCGCGCAGTGCCGTCTTAACGTCTTCTAGATCGCTCTCAAGGCGAGTAGCCAGCGCTGAGGCCAGGTCAACCTCAAGTAAAAAGTGCACACCGCCACTGAGATCAAGGCCCAGTTTCATTGGCACGCCACCCAGATCACGCAACCAGTCTGGAGTGGTTGGCGCCAGGTTCAGTGCAACAATATAGTCACCGCCCATAGTCGCCTGAATCACTTCCTTGGCGCGCAGCTGCAGTTTTATATCCTTCAATCTGATCAACAGAGCTTCGCCATCGGACTCACCGGCAAAGTGGGCAATACCCGCTTCATCTAGTGACTGCTCAACCTTTTGCAGTACCGCAGCATCGATCTGCATAGCACCGCTCTGTCCCGACAGCTGAATCGCTGGATCCGGTGGGTAGAGGTTTGGCGCGGCAAAAACAAAACCAAAGGTGACAACCAAGAGGATTGTTATATTCTTCCACAGGGGAAACTTGTTAGGCATGATCAGACATTCCAATAAATTCAGCGGCGCATTATAGCGGCATTAGCATCATATTTGGGGGCACAATTGACGATTTAAACCCCCTACAGCCTCACGCCCTAAAGCGCAGGCTTATCCTTGCCCTGCTGCAGATAAAATTCATCAGCAAAGGCTTCCAGTCGGGTCTCGGCAATGGCCTCACGCAGGCCTGACATCAGGGTCTGGTAAAAGCGTAAATTATGGATGGTATTGAGCTGAGCACTGAGCATCTCGCCACAGCGTTCCAAGTGATGGAGATAGCCGCGACTAAAGTTAGTGCAGGTATAGCAGTCACATTGACTATCCAGTGTGCCAGTATCATGGCGATGGCGGGCATTGCGAATTTTCACCACACCGGTGCTAGTAAACAGATGACCATTACGGGCATTGCGGGTTGGCATAACACAGTCAAACATATCGATACCTCGGCGCACGCCTTCCACCAAGTCTTCAGGCTTACCCACACCCATCAGGTACCGCGGTCGATCCGCTGGCATCTGATGCGCCAGATGATCGAGAATACGCATCATGTCTTCCTTGGGTTCGCCAACCGACAACCCACCGATGGCATAGCCATCAAAGCCTATATCTACCAATCCTTTTAGTGATTCATCCCTCAGGGACTCATACATGCCACCCTGAACAATACCAAACAGCGCCGAAGGGCTGTCGCCATGAGCGGTTTTACTGCGCTCCGCCCAACGTAAAGAAAGCTGCATAGAATCACTGGCCTGCTTCACCGTAGCTGGATGGGGTGTGCACTCATCAAAGATCATCACCACATCACTGCCCAGATCCGCCTGTACCTGCATGGACGTCTCCGGATCAATAAATACCGGGCTACCATCAATCGGCGACTTAAACTTCACACCCTCTTCAGTAATCTTGCGCATATCCCCAAGACTAAACACCTGAAAACCACCGGAATCAGTGAGAATTGGACCCTGCCACTGGGTAAAGTCATGGAGGTCACCGTGGGCTTTAATCACCTCAGTGCCGGGACGCAGCATCAGATGAAAGGTATTACCGAGAATCATCTCAGCACCGATCTCAACTATATCCTTGGGTAACATACCTTTCACCGTGCCGTAGGTCCCCACAGGCATAAAGGCAGGAGTCTGCACCTTGCCCCGCGGAAAGGTCATTTCACCACGTCGCGCCTTGCCGTCAGTCGCCGACACAGCAAAATCCATAAAGCACTCGCGCTTGGATTGGGGATGCCCCTGAACATTAGGTGTGGAATTAGTGGTGGTATCAGAAGTGGAACTCATTCGGGAATAGTCTCAGAAGCTTGGGGGTTGTGACGCAAAAACATTGCATCGCCATAACTAAAGAACCGGTAGCGCTCGGCCACCGCCTCTAAATAAGCCTGCATTATAGGCTTATAACCGGCAAAGGCGCTGACCAACATAAGCAGCGTCGATTCCGACAGATGAAAATTGGTCAATAGTGCATCCACTACCTTAAAGCGATAACCGGGAAAGATAAAAATATTCGTATCGCCCTCAAAAGGCATAATCGAACCCGAGCTCGCCGCCGTTTCAAGGCAGCGCACACTGGTAGTCCCCACAGCAATGACTCGACCGCCAGCCGCTTTAGTCTCGCGCACCTGCTCACAGACCTCATCACTGACCTGGAGCCACTCCGTGTGCATATGGTGGTCATGGATATTGTCCGCCCGCACCGGCTGAAAAGTTCCAGCCCCCACATGAAGAGTCACAAAAGCAATCTTCGCGCCCTTCGCTGTGATATCCGCCAATATCTGATCATCAAAGTGCAGCCCCGCCGTAGGCGCTGCCACAGCACCCAGCTGGTCAGCATAAACTGTCTGGTAGCGACTCTGATCTTCCTCAGTATCGGCACGGTCTATATAAGGAGGTAATGGCATATGACCAATCCGATCCAGCACATCCAATACCGGTGCGCTAAATCGCAGTTCAAACAGGTCACCGCTGCGGCCCAACATCTCCGCACTATATCCCTCATCAAACAGCAGCTGATTGCCCGGTTTAGGCGACTTGCTGGCGCGAATATGGGCTACAACGGAATCTGTACTCAGCACCCGCTCCACCAACACCTCAATTTTACCGCCACTCTCTTTTTGACCGAATAAGCGCGCTGCAATCACCTTGGTATTGTTAAACACCATCAGATCACCGGGATCGATATGCGACAGCAGATCAGTAAACTGCTGATGGCGCAGATCCTCAGACGCAGAGTCGAGATACAACAGCCGACTACCCTGCCTCTGTTCAGCGGGCTGGCGGGCTATCAGCTCATCGGGAAGGTCAAATTGAAAGAGATCGCGGCGCATAAATATAGGGTCAAAAGCCTGTTGTGATTGATTGATTTGTACAATTCGGCAAGGGTATAGAAAACAGCGCCAAAGGCCAAACTCTTTCAACCCGGAACATTTAATCGCATAAGCCCCATATCCGCAGTTGACCGCCTGTTGATCACTGCTATAATCGCCGCCCTCCTGCTGGATATCGCGGTAGGGGGAAAGAGTGCGATCTCTTTAAATTATCGGAATGCCAGTGTGGTGGAATTGGTAGACGCCGGGCAGGATGCCCAAGTGTCGTGAAGGACAGGACGTCCGAGAGCGACCACACGACCAGTGCGAAGCGCTGGCTGCTAGACCCCAGAGTGCGATCTCTTTAAATTATCGGAATGCCAGTGTGGTGGAATTGGTAGACACACGGGATTCAAAATCCCGCGCCCTTAAAAGCGTGCCGGTTCGAGTCCGGCCACTGGTACCAATATAAGATATTACCTATATTTAACAGATAATAATCATAGACTTACAGCGCAATTATAGCTGATGTAACAAGTAATGTAACAAGATTTAACCAATTCCCATGCTCAGGCCTCAAGCAGGCGAGGCAAGCAGAGCGCTGGTACTGGGTGGGAAATCACTCAAGAATCTTACTGCCGATATGGTAAACCCCTTTATCCCAAGCTCAACTAGTTCTCTCTCTGTATTTCCTGAAAACGTCTCAACGATCTCGCAAGCCATGTTCACAAGCTGTGCGTTTAAATCGTATTTAACAGCCTCCTTTCTTACTTGCAAAGTAATGTATCTCTGGGTTTCATCTGACAATCGAGCGAGCGCACGGGCCTTATACCAGCCACCAATAAAGTCCCTCACAGAGCCCTCTAGGGCGCCCTCAGAGGCAGTCTTGTTAGCGCCTACCTCAGGTACCCGGACCTCATTTTACCTCCCCCCTAAGTCGCCTGAAAGCAGCTTAAGGCTCTAATTCTCACCAAGATACCGAAAGGCCTCTCCGCTAACAAACTCCCTCAGCTTTCACGGTAAAGATGGGCGCTGAAGTTGGAGCTTCCGCATGGACCATAGTCTTTTTTACTGAATAAGCATCTTGATACGCTGATCTGACAAATTACTGAGGACTGTGACTTCGACAATTTCATCATCAAGCTGAATTGAGACCGGCGTAATACCTGACGCAGTAAGTTAAGACTTGTCGCAATCTGCAGTAAAAGCGGTGACACCTAAATAACCAACCATTGCATGGGCGAACTTCACGTATTCGAAATAATACTGTACGCCTTAATCTTCGGCAGCTTAAGACTATTGAGAGGACCGTTACTCTTTTCTAATGGGTAAATCCTTGCCGGGGGCGGAGAAGTCTGCTTAGGATTGTGATTTTTAATGTATCTGCAAGGATACTTTAGCAGCATTTTTCAAAAAAGCCGATCACTTGTCAGTACCAGTATTATCAATAGCTATGGTTGATCTCTTACTAATGTAACTACAACTAATATTGGTATCCCAGCAAGCATTCTACCAATAGGGTATTGCTGGGGAAATCCACCGGAAGGCCCACTACCATAATGCCACAAATGCGATATTTGAATGGTATCCGGGTTCACAAAGTTTAACGTGTATGATCTTGAGTTCGGCAGGTCGATTATAGAAACTTGCCCCGCATTTGAATCATAGACTATCCAATTAGAAAAAAGGGGGATGGCTGGCTCGATGTAAATAACTAATCCTGCTGGATGTAACACATGGTTGCCGATATATGAGCCTAACCCATTTAGTGTAAGAATCCTGGGATGGTTGGCATAGGTAAACGAAGTGTCACCGCCTCCATCAAAAGGTGAGTCTAGGGGAGTACAGCCGCCGAAGCCAGTTTCCGCGTCTGGGGCAATATATGTGCGAGAACTATAGTCAGTTTCGAATGATCCATTAGGATTGAAAATGGAAATGTCATTACCAAAACATTCGATAAAATTCCCCATTAACCTGTCCCTAAGAGGAGTTAAATCGTAACCGCCGAACATATCAATCCAAACATGATCACTTGGATCAGTTGAATATTTCCAGCGTCCCACAAGGTCATTGAATACTAAAGGTGGGGTGCCATTCTGAGCCTCTTCGCTGTCAGAGTAGCCATCACCGTCGTCATCGAAGTCGGCATTGTTGCCTACGCCATCTAGATTAGTGTCGACTGATTCGGCATCGTTAAATGGAAATGCATCTTTGTTGTCCCCGACGCCATCACCGTCACTATCCAGATACTCGCCAGCGTTCAGAGGGAAAGCATCGGAGCCATCTGCAACACCATCACCATCATCGTCGGTATCAGCATTGTCACCTGTGCCATCAGAGTCAGTATCGATGGTTTCCGTAGAGTCTAATGGAAATACATCAGAGCCATCAGCAACACCGTCACCATCATCATCAGCGTCGGCAGCCATACCTAGCTGAGCACATAAACTATCACAGATATTGGGGCGTCCGTCGCCATCAGTGTCCGTTAGATCACCAATGCTAATTAATTGAAATGCATCGGAGCCATCTGCAACACCATCACCATCATCATCGGTATCAGCATTATTACCTGTGCCATCAGAGTCAGTATCGATCGTTTCCGTAGAGTCTAATGGAAATACATCAGAGCCATCAGCAACACCATCACCATCATCATCGGTATCAGCATTATTACCTGTGCCATCAGAGTCAGTATCGATGGTTTCCGCAGAGTCTAATGGAAATACATCAGAGCCATCAGCAACACCATCACCATCATCATCGGTATCAGCATTGTTACCTGTGCCATCAGAATCAGTATCGATGGTTTCCGTAGAGTCTAATGGGAATGCGTCCGCAGAATCACGAACCTCATCGTTGTCATCATCAGGATCAAGTACATCAGATATTCCGTCACTGTCGTTATCCGGAGCATCAGCAGCAACAGTGACATTTGAAAACAATTCCGACGCATCAGTTGTCTCGACAAAGCTGGCGACACTTACATCGCCCGAAACAACATCGACTATGGATGCTTGCAATCCATTTTGCGCAGACTCTATGACCTCCTTTGCCGTATCCGAGAGTGGGTCAAGGGTTACATCTGCAACTACGGTATTAACCATGGCAGTGGCATTTGCTACAGCAGCAAATACAGCGGTTTCGATAATTAAGGTAGGGGTAACATTTTGGGCAGCATCGGTTAAGACAGACTGAATAGTCGCACTCGCTGTTAAATCAATATTCCCTTGTGCCAATGCTATAGTCGAGATTTGACTGGCAACAGACTTAGCTAGAGCTACCGACACATCGTCAGCCACGCCCCCCTCATCGCTTAGGGTAGTTGCCGTTTGGAGTAATAACCCAATCTGCTGATTAATACGCTGATTAGCTTTAGCATTTTCGCCACCATCCACTGCGTCTGCCCAGCCATCAGATGTGAGCAACTCCTCAACAGAACCACTGACGCCTAGAGTCGTAAGTAATTGCGCCTTTGCTTCAGGCGTAGATGCCGCTGAGATTACAGTGGTTAAAGGTGTGACATTTGCAGGCTTCGTTAAATCATTGGGGACATCCGATACCAAAGCCAAACCAGGCAGAGCCTTGCCCGTCATAGTGTCTATGCCACCCTTTGAGACCACTTTAGCAAGGCCATCGGTAGGAGACGTAAATAAATCTACATTAAAATAGCCATTTGCATCAGTGGTGCCGCTAGGCTCGCCTGCGTCTTGTGTGTTGTTACCATTCAAATCAACAAACACTGATGCACCTGAAATAGGGGCATCAACCACGCGACCTTCAAAAGCATTGGTGATGGTTATAGATAAAGCCTGATTATCAGTTAAAGATCCGTCTGTTACTTGTACAGACAGTAGGTATACATTATCTAGGTTAGCGTCTGAGGGCTGCTCGTAGTCAGGCGCGATTACAAAAGACAAAATGCCAGAGGAAGTGATCGAAAAAAGAGATTGGTCGTCTCCTGAATTGATAGAGAAACTAAGTATGTCACCATCGGCATCTTCGGCACCTAGAGACACTATTTCACTAGCACCTTCAAGAATAGTTATAGCGCCAGGGTCGGTGATTGCTGGAGCTCGGTTTGGTATAGAAACGGCGCCACCGCCACAAGAAGCTATGCAAAGAGATAAAACCACTAGTATTACTGACCGAACCATAATAAATACCTATAAGTGAAAGACAAACTGCGCTCGCGCCTCGACTCTATTTATGCGCTTTAGCATAAAAAAAGCATAGCAACATCTCTTACATATTGCGAGGCGAATAAAGGTCAAGCTAACATGAGTTAGTTGAGACTAAATTATCAGATCATGGTCAGTTGATATTCAAAGAAGGCTGTTAGCAATAAATTAGCAATAAATGTCGCTAGTCCCTAAAGGGGGAAGCCCCGGGAATACCCCTATATGTATAGTATCTAAGAGAGGTAGTTGTATGTGCATACCTAAGAGTACTAATAGAACCCTGGAAGAGTCCCAGAGAATACTGAAGAGCTATAGTATGAATCTCGTTAGTCCCTATAGGAGGAAACTCCCTTTAGGGTATCCATATATGTAAGAGCTGTAGTTGTATGACCATGCCTAAGAGTACTAATAGAACCCTCAAAGAGTCCCAGAGACCACTAGGGATCTTAAGCATATGTCTCGTTAGCCCCTATAGGAGGAAACTCCCTTTAGGGTATCTAAGTGTGTATGTATCTAAGGGTATTATAAGTACTCTTAAAGAACCCCTATAGAACCCCTATAGAACCCCGTAAGAACAACAGCTGGGTCGGTATAGAATCCCTACAGAGTCTACTCCTACAACCAATTACCAATTACCAATTACCAATTACCAATTACCAATTACCAATTACCAATTACCAATTACCAATTACCAACTACCAACCACTAACTACCAGTCAACAGCTAGATCAGAGGTCTTGCTACTGAAAGATAATGCCTTTAGCAGCGAGGATTATTAACCACTTTACCAAGAAGAACATTCCAGCATTAACAATACATGACTCTTACGTAATCCCAGATGTACACCCTGGTGAGTTAAGAACCTTAATGAATAAAGTGGTAGCAGAGGAACTCAATGGATTCAAAATCAATCTAGATCAAGAAGGTGTAGGAAGTGATCAAATACAAGCCTTTAAGAACATGGATAGGGCTAACGCCTTAGATTATAACTACAACAATCTACCTTCCTACTACAGAACAGAAGGTTACATAAAGAGACTTAACATACACGAGGAATGGTTGTTGTCAGTTGAGGGTTGAGGGTTGATATAAGTGTCAGCTACTTTAGACAATACAAGAGGAACAAGGATCAAGCTCAGCATAAGGTACTCTAAGAGACTAGAAGCTGAAGAGAAGGAGTTAATAGTAATTGTGACTCAAAGGGCTACATGGAGGACACTGAACTAGTACCCCTTACATTACCCGTACCTAATTAGAATTATGGGGTCTAAACAAGAGGTTATAGGGCGTTAATGGGGCATCTATCCTTACTAGTTGCCATAGATTAAAAGGACAATCTGCTGAGAATCCTTTACCAACAATGAGCTAGCGGGGCATTATTATTCAAGTCTAATCTTTCGAGTATCGTGAATAACCAAGTACCTACATCTACACCAATTCAACTACACCTTTTATAATCTTGTCTTCAAGGCCCTTAAGCTTCTCAAAGAAACCACTGATCTTACCCCTGGTATTTTAAGCAACACACATCACAAAAGAGGCTTAGCCAAGCTACTATATCAACTCCAACTCCCTAGGCACCCCAAGACTACTTTAGCACCCCCTACACCCCCTCTAAGACCTCTCTCAAGTCACCTGACCTATGCGGAAGAAGTTGATATGAAAGATGCCCTAGGGACCCTAGGAATACACCATAGATTAGTGTCCAAGCGGCTACAAAGCAGCCTCGCTTAGGGCTCATTATAGAGCCTCTCAGAGCCACTCTAGGCATGCCCATCAAACTCCATTACCTTGGCAATTGCGTAGCCTGCAGGGCAGCTAGGGCTGCTGATGAGGCTATTTAAACGGATGATCGAGCAGGGTGTTGGAGAGACTAAAATAGTGCCTTTGTAGACTCGCTTCTAAAGCCTGGAACATACTCCTCCAGCGGAGGCATCAACAAGTTCTGGCATCTATTTAATATCCTTCATCTAGGCAGATGGCCCAAGATCGTTCTGAGGGCTAGCAGTCTTGCTCTAAGTCGCTCAGGCGAATTCTTACTACTCTGACCATACCCAGCCATATGCTCCGATACCCCCATACTTGTTGCAGCCCAGCCCCCCAACTCACTTTGAATAATGACACTTATGCAGTGAGAATCAGCGTTATGCCTTAGGGTATGTCTAAGACTATATACAGATGCTTCGGGGTTAATTTCACCCAGTACCTGCTTTATTTGAAGCCCTATATTGTCGCTTGTCTTCTTGTTGATGGCAGATAAAGCCCCTAGCTCAATAAGCTCCTGGATTCTCTCTACTCTATAGAACAAGGGTACTACACGCTCACGATATTGATTCTTACGCTCTGTCTTCTTATTGGATATGTGGACAGTAGGAATCTCACACTCAAACGTAAAGTTCTCCTCAGTTAGCTGTCTTGCTTCATTTGGATGCAAGCCGCTATGGAGGGCTAGCAGCACGTACAGCTCTTTCCACTGAGCCTCATATTGAAGCTGGTTAACAAGATCAATCTGCTCTTGCAACTCAAGAGGCGGTTTACGATTAGGTTGTGGTCGCCTCTTAAGCTTTGGTCTCTCAACAGTAAGCTTGTTGGTGAGTGTGAGATTGTAGGCATTGATTGGCTCCAGCACCGCCGTTAGGTATCTCTCTACGCTGCTTGTTTTTACACCACTCTCATAAAGATGATTAACAAAGCCCTGGAGATATTCACGGAGAGTTTCATTAGTCACCAAGGTATCACCCCCATTAACTCTCAAGAACCTCTCCCAAAGCGATCTATCACGTCTGTGAGTTTTAACCTCCTGAGACATCCCTTTGTAAATCCATAGATCACTAAAAGCATCGCTAAACAACTTGACTGAGGGAGCAGCCTTTAAAGGGGTTTTAAGAAGTTTCCAAGCTGCTTGCTGTACCTTAACCAAGTCACTCGGCTCCGATTCAACACCACCATCCACATCAGAAAAGTAATGACCTTTCATATCTTTAAAGACGCCTAAATCTGAGAGTTCATCTGCTCGTAAACTGTTGTAAGCACTATGATTGGTCGCAAGCTCACCAAC
>Ga0209279_10000056_pt1 | contig 77036 bp, 69 predicted proteins | sample CoawatmetaG00DNA_3_FD_187508 | JGI IMG/M metagenome (GOLD analysis project Ga0209279, IMG submission 187508) | Marine microbial communities from the West Antarctic Peninsula - Coastal water metaG006-DNA (SPAdes) (version 2) | ecosystem: Environmental > Aquatic > Marine > Coastal ...
CGCAAAAGCGCGAGCGACTGCAACACGTTGCTGCTCCCCACCGGACAATTGGCGTGGGTAATGAGTAGTACGGTGATCTAACCCTACTCTGTCCAAATATATTTTAGCCGTTGCCAGCGCATTCGCATCGCCGTTTAACTCCAGAGGCAAAGCGACATTTTCCAACGCGGTTAGCCCCGGCAACAAATGAAATGACTGAAAGACAAACCCAACATCTTTGGCGCGAACTTCTGCTCTGCCTTCTTCATCCATAGCTGTAATGTCTTGACCGTTAAGTGCCACCGAACCGGAACTGGGTAAATCAAGACCCGCAAGAATACCCAACAGCGTGGATTTACCTGATCCGGATGGCCCGACAATAGCCAAGGTCTCACCATTGATCAGTGACAGATTGATGTTCTCTAAAATATCCAGAGTACCCTCAGCCGTGACTACCTGCTTACCTACATTATTAACTTCAATCATTGATGGGTTCCATTGACTGCAAAATCGCTTACACTTCCGCTACACATTTTATTGGAAGTACAATCGGGATTTTTTTATGCGCACTATTTTCAAACGCCTATGTTGCCTGTTTATTTTACTGGGTGCCAACACTTATGGATCAACTCTGCTTGTTCTGGGCGATAGTTTGAGTGCAGGTTATGGTATTGACCCCGCAAACGGCTGGGTTAACCTTTTGCAAGACGATCTTGGTGATGACCACAAAGTGGTCAACGGCAGTATCAGTGGTGACACAACCGGTGGTGGTTTAGCCCGTCTGCCATTGCTATTAGAAAAATTCCAACCAGCTTTTGTTATCCTTGAACTTGGCGGCAACGATGGGCTTCGCGGCCAACCGCTAAAGCTGATGAAACAAAATTTGGCTTCCATGATCTCGTTATGCATAGACGCTCAAGCAGTTCCGATACTTTTTGGTATGCGCATACCGCCAAACTATGGTCGTCGATACACCTCGGCATTTGCTGATGTTTATGATCAGTTAGCGGATGAGACTAACACCTTGCTCATCCCATTTCAGCTTGAGGAGCTAGCTATCACCGAGGGAATGATTCAACAAGACGGGCTGCACCCAACCGAAAAAGCGCAACCGGCTATAAAGGCAGTAGTCGCGCAAGTTATAAAGCCCCTAGTTCAGCCTTGAGTCTTTTAACCGGATATTTACAAAGTCGCTCAGGGATGCTGAATTGTCTATCCAGGCGACCTAAGAAAGAGCTTAAGTTGGGACGCCAAGCCGCCTGCTAAGATTAATCCGCAGCCTATAAGCTCCGTAGTGAAAAGATACTCATCCAGTAACCACCACCCGCCAATAGCTGCAAACACGGCTTCAAAGCTTAGAATAAGAGCTGTGTGCGAGGCGGCTGCGGTACGCATACCGATGACTTGAAGAGAAAAACCAACGCCTGAGGAAAGAACACCAACAAATAATAGTGGGACAGCTGCTGCTTTAACAGCTTCCCAATCCCAGACTTCAAAGATAACCATTGCTAGACCGCTGATGGCCGCGGCAATGGCAAATTGTAAAAACATCAAACGAAAAACCGAGATTTGATTGGCCACTTTACCGGTGTAGATTACATGTAGTGCCCAAACCACTGAACTGATAAGTATAAGCCCATCGCCCAACAAAAATTGAGCAGCCTCGATTTGTGCAAGGAAGTACAATCCAAACAGCGCAAGCGCAACGCCTAACCACGTCGGCCACTCTGTTTTACTACCCATGAATAATCCGATAATAGGCACAAAAATGATATATACGCCCGTCAAAAATCCTGCCCGCGCTACTGTGGTATGCAATAAACCCGCTTGCTGCAGTAACATACCGACAGCCATAATAACGCCTAACTGGTAGGCCTTATTATCCGCCACTTGATAGGTAAAAACCTGTTTCGGTTTTTCCATCAGATACCAAATGGGCAATATTGCAATTGCCGCAATCACAAACCGCATGAACACAAAGGTGATAGGGCCGATATGATCCATACCCGTACTTTGAAAAACAAATGCTATACCCCATATGAAGGCAGTGACGAGCAAGAGCAGATCTGCACGTAAATCGGTTTTAAAGCTCATAGTGATTTCTTCTTAATCGCCGGTAGCAGGCATCATGTATTGGACTAATAATTGCAGTTTTTGCTGTCCCCGAAACTCATTAATATCTAGCCTATAGACACATCGAGCCTGCTGAATCTCATTGTTGGGCCACTGCTCAACATCCATATTGAAATAAATCGCATCAATAAATAATTTGGGCGCTGATGGATGACTTAAAACAAGCTTAAGATGATTCTCGCCCACTACACGCTGCTGGTTAATCAGAAAGATACCTTCAAAGCATGGCTCTGGAAATTGCTGTCCCCATGGGCCTGCCTCACGCAAATTTTCTGCAGTGTACATGCTAATCTGATCTGAAATAAGGTTGCCGTCAGTGATGATTTTGGCGTTCAAATCCTCTGGGTTGAGAACTTTTTCTACATGCGCCTGAAACGCCTCAACGAACCACGTTAAGTTTTTTTCCTCTAGGGTTAAACCAGCGGCCATCGCATGCCCACCAAACTTACTGATTAGCCCTGGATTCTGAGTCGCAACCGCATCCATGGCATCTCTGATATGTAACCCGGGTATCGATCTGGAAGAGCCTTTCAAACTACCATCGTCCGCTCGAGCAAAAGCGACGACAGGACGATGATGTTTTTCTTTTAGCCGTGAAGCCACCAAACCAACAACACCTTGATGCCAATCAGGACGGAATAAGCATAGTGCTGAAGGCAAACGCTCTGAATCTAGTGTCAGCTTATCCAGCTCCATCATTGCCTCTTGCTGCATTGACTGTTCGATGGAGCGACGATCTTTATTCAGCTGATCCAATGATTCAGCAGTTTGCATTGCTTCGTTTAAATCGTCGGTCAATAGACATTGGATGCCCAAGGAGATGTCATCTAATCGTCCCGCCGCATTGAGTCGCGGACCTATGGCAAAGCCTAAATCCGTGGCAACCAAGCGCTTAGGGTTTTTGCCAGCAATACGCAGTAAGGCTTGAATTCCAGGACGACAGCGACCCGATCGGATACGCATTAAGCCCTGATGGACTAGAGCTCGGTTGACCTGATCTAGAGGGACCACATCTGCAACGGTACCCAGCGCGACTAAATCTAACCACGCGGCCATATTGGGTTCTTCCATACCATTGTCAGTAAACCAACCAATATCACGGAGCGTCTTGCGAAGCCCGCTTAACAGATAAAAGGCGACACCAACACCCGCTAAATTCTTAGAAGGAAATACACAGCCGGGCTGGTTGGGATTTATGATGGCCCATGCTTCAGGTAATGTTTTTCCGGGTAAATGATGATCGGTGACGATAACGTCAATATTTAAGTCTGCCGCATGGGCCACACCCTCGATACTGGATATACCATTATCAACGGTGACAATAAGCTGTGGTTTGTACTGTGTCGCAAGATCAACAATTTCCGGTGTTAACCCGTATCCATAATCAAACCGGTTAGGCACTAAAAACTCGAGTCTTTGAAAGCCCATCGCTCTTAATGCCAACATCATTAATGCGGAACTGGTGGCACCGTCAGCATCAAAATCGCCAACAATGACTATCTGCTGATCTTGTTGGAGTGCAGTTATTAGACGTTCGACCGCCTCAGTCATACCGGATAACAGGCTAGGAGCGGGCAGACAGGACAGCTGTCTATCCAAGGCTAACTGATTATTGATACCCCTAGATTGATAAATTCGCTGTAGTAAAGGATCTAACTCGGATGAAAAATCAGCATCATCTAAATTAAATGCTCTTGTATGGATTTGCATCCTCTATGCCAACAATGGCTTGATTTTACGCTCAAGCCATTCCAACAGAATTTGATTAGTTTTTTCAGGTTCTTCTTGCTGAATCCAATGGCCGCAGTCCAACGTCTTTATCTCTAAATCTAAGACTATATCGGTCATATCAACTTTGGGCACCATGTCATATTCACCATAAATCATCAAAGAGGGCAGTTCTATGGTCTGTTTGACGTGCGCCATAGTCTCCCAATTTCGCGTGAAGTTCCTATACCAATTACAAGGTGCGACAAAACCACCGTGAGTAAATGCATCTACGAATACCATTAAATCTTCCTCACTGAGCATGAGCTCACCTCGGGTATTATCGACGTCTGCGGAGCGTACAATGTTATAGCCGTCTGGCTGGAATGTGCCCTTTTCTAACCAGTGTTTAGTCCGATAAAGATTGGTTAATACTCGCTTGGGGTTGGTATCAAAAGAACGTGCGGCGACCTCAGGATGGCGGTTAAAATGCACCAGATAGAAATCTTCTCCAAGCATCTTCTCCCAAAACGCGACAGGTTCAGCCGGCTCTCTCGCTTTAAAAGGGACCGACATATTAACCAAACCAATAATACGATCAGGGTTTAGCAATGCGTGCTGCCATAGCATGATGGCACCCCAGTCGTGGCCTACGTAGATCGCGCGTTCAATACCCAGCGCATCAAGTAACCCATTTTGGTCGTCAGTCAGATGGTGAATGTCGTAAGCGTTGACATCTAAGGGTTTGCTGGACCCGCCATAGCCACGCTGATTGGGAACAATACAATGAAACCCTGCCTCGACAAGTGCAGGGATTTGATAGCGCCAACTGTAGGCAAGCTCAGGCCAACCATGACAGAGCACAATAGGAATACCGCCATGACCCGCCTGAAATACCTCTAACTCAATATCATTGGTTTTAATCATTGTTGGCGATGGCATTGGCAAAGCTTTCATCATTAAAGACCTCAAACGGCTTTGGATATTAGGTGAGTCTAGAGGTATCCTGCTTGTTTGCCAATGTACCAGCTGATAAAGCCCAAAGCAGATACCACTACCCAAAGAACCCCTAGCAAACGTCCCGGTCGAAAAGGTGCCCGTTCGCTTTTGTTGAAGCCATTCTGTAAATAACGATCAACTCGATCTTGGTCTTCTTTGGAGAGCTTTTTTTGTTCAAACATTTTTTAATCCCGATTGAAGTTATGACAGTTTACGTCGCGCCAGACATTACAGACTTTAAACTGAGATGTTATCAGCAATAAACTTTTGTACTGCCACTGAATCATTATCCAAGGTGGTGAAATATTCTTCACGCTCAAATAAGTCTGCCAAATGGTCGGGTAATTCAGGGTCTTTGGGATAACCCGCCGCCTTCACTGCATCAGGAAACTTAGCCGGATGCGCAGTGGCAAGTGTCACCATTGGGGTATCAAAATCGGCTCGACATTCTCTCGCCGCAGCCAGTCCAATAGCCGTATGTGGGTCGAGCAGATAATCGACATCTTCATACGTCTTTCGAATCAGATCTACCATACCCTTGTCATCACAGCGATAGCTGGAGAATAACTGCTGAGCAAGCGTCAGAGCAGATTCAGTCAACTGCATCGACCCTACTTTTGCGTCTGCCATCAATTGAGTGATAACAGCGCCATCTCGATCGTAAAGGTCAAACAAAAGACGTTCAAAATTACTAGAAATCATAATATCCATGCTGGGCGCGAGGCTCTGCTCAAGCGGACGCGTAGTGTGGTCATTCCGGCTAATACAGCGGTGTAAAATGTCATTCTGATTAGTGGCAATCACTAACTGCGCAATGGGTAGGCCCATTTTATGCGCTAAGTAGCCTGCAAAAATATCACCAAAATTACCTGTTGGTACTGAAAACGAAACCGCCTGATCAGGGCCCCCAAGTTTCAAAGAAGCCCAAAAATAGTAGACAATTTGAGCCATAATTCGAGCCCAGTTAATTGAATTGACAGCGACGAGTTGTCGACCATCAGGCAAAAATGATTGGTCTGAGAAACTGGCTTTAACCATGTTTTGGCAATCATCAAAATTACCATGCATGGCTATATTGTGGATATTGTCTGCCCTAACCGTAGTCATCTGACGCCGTTGCACCTCAGAAACGCGCTCATGAGGGTGCAATATAAAAATATCAATATTGGTACAACGTCGGCAACCTTCAATGGCGGCAGAACCTGTATCACCAGAGGTTGCCCCCATAATGACGACTTTTTGCTGCCGTTTTTCTAAGGTGTAATCCAGAAGATTACCCAAAAACTGTAATGCAAAGTCTTTAAAGGCTAATGTCGGGCCGTGAAATAGTTCCAAGATCCATTCGTTATCACCGGTTTTGACCAACGGCGCAATATCGTCGTGACGAAAAGTCGAATACGATTTTGCGATTATTTTTTGCAGATCATGCTCAGGGATAGCGCCATCAACAAAGGGAGATATGATCTTTAATGCTAATTCTTGATAAGACAACGAAGACCAAGAGGCAATCTCTTGCCGACTGAACTGAGGAAGCTGTTCGGGCACATAAAGACCTCCATCAGGGGCTAACCCGGTGAGTATTACTTCCTCAAAGCTTTTGGGCTGTCCGCCACCACGGGTACTAATATATTTCATTTACATTTTTCCTAAAAACAATCAACGACTATTTTTTTGAATTACACGATTTGTCAGACTTGATCTAAATACTCAACGCGGATAAAGCTAACCTGCCCTCGCACTGTTTCAAGGTTCTCAATGTGCATAACGGCCTCATTTAAACACTTCTGTTTGGTCACATTGGTCAAAATAATGACGTTAACATAACGCTCTCCAGCAGGCTGTTCGCGCTGAATAATCGCTTCAATACTTATTCCAGCATCGCCCATTATCTTGGTAATGTCTGAGAGCACCCCCGGCTTATCGAGGGCTGAAAATCTGATATAAAACCCAGTTTCAACGTCTTCAATAGCCATTAATGCACGTTCTTGCAATACTGACGAGTGACAGCCAAGAGGCGGCACCCAAGAGTCAGGGTAGGAATCCATCACCCTCGCAACATCAACTATGTCCGCAATGACCGCTGACGCGGTTGGTTCAGCACCGGCACCTGGACCATAAAACAAGGTAGTTCCCACAGCATCAGCATTGACCATAATTGCATTGGATACATCACTCACGCCAGCGATTAGAGAACGCTCAGGAATTAAGGTTGGATGAACACGAAGTTCAATGCCTGACGCAGACTGTCGGGCAATACCCAGATGTTTGACAACATAGCCCAGTTCTCTAGCATACGCCACGTCTTGAGGTTCTAACCGGGTAATACCATCAGTAAATAACCCGTCTAGAGACAACGGCATGCTAAAAGCAATTGAGGCTAAAATAGCCAACTTGTGAGAGGCGTCTATGCCCTCAACATCAAACGTTGGATCTGCCTCAGCGTATCCTTTGGCTTGCGCCTCACTCAACACATCAGCAAATTCTCTACCTTTGGTATCCATTTCTGACAAAATAAAGTTAGTAGTGCCGTTAATAATTCCTGCCAACCAGTTAACTCGGTTCGCCGAGAGGCCCTCACGTAATGCTTTGATGATCGGAATACCTCCAGCGACCGCGGCTTCATAGCAAACCATTAGTCCTCTAGACTCCGCGAGGGCAAAGATTTTCATGCCATGCTCAGCAATTAATGCTTTGTTCGCCGTAACCACATGTTTGCCGTTCTCAAGTGCTAACATAACTAGCTCAAAGGCAACCGTAGTGCCGCCGATCAGTTCAACAATAATATCGATCTCAGGATTTTTAGCGACATCAAAAATATCGCGGGTGATATTGACAGCACTCGTATCGCAAGCCGCATTGTCTCTGCGACAACCCACCTGCGCTATGCTGATTTGACAGTTAGATCTGGCATTAATGGCTTCTAAATTACGCGCCACCACATTAAAAACACCGGAACCCACCGTACCCAAACCACAGACGCCTACTTTAACTTCTCTCACTACATTTCCTCAGACTATTTGTAAGATTTATTACACCAAGAACAATGGCTGAAACCATCGAAATTTTGTACTATTTGACTCTTTATTTAGACTTAATTGATTATCCAGATTAGGAATCCACGCCCAAAATCTTCGCCAGTTCATCAGCCTTTTTGTAGCCCGGTATCAAACTACCATCCATTAACATAATCGCAGGTGTCCCAGTCACGCCCAATCTGGCACCTAACGCGAAATGCTCAGCGACTGGATTATCATCGCAGACGGCTATGGGCCCACCATTACCGCTTTTAAAGCGCGTCAGACTTTCTTGAGGATTAGCAGAGCACCAGACGGTAGCTATTTTGTCGTACGCGTCCGAGGGTATACCTGCTCGCGGGTAAGCCAAATATCTTACTTCTATACCCAACTGGTTTAGCTTTGGTACTTCTTTATGAAGCTTGCGGCAGAAACCACAATCAATATCAGTAAAGACATTAACAATAGCCTTAGTCTGACCGGTAGCTTTAAAAATAGTCATACTATCGGTAGGCATGGTAGCAAAAACCTGTTTCCGCTCCGCATCCAGTTTCAAATTGCGCACATCTACGAACTGACCGACATTAATCTTATAAAGGTTACCATCAAAGAAAAATGCCCCGTCCTCAGAAACATAAAGGATTGGCCCGCCCTCTACCTGAACCTCATAAAGAGACGCAACAGGTGATGGCCCAATAAAACGGTAGTCAAGGTCCGCTCGAGCCGACTTTAGCTTTGAAATAATAGCAGGACCGACAACATCAATCGGGTCTTGCGCAAAAGCAGGAGTTGAAAAGTTGCAGACTAAAATAAAGAAGCCCACCAATCTCATTGAATAAAATTCCATTTAGCGATTTCTCAGACATATGAATTTAGACGAGCGAAACAGTGTATAAACCCATACTCGCTCTTAATTGACCGCGCTGAAGATTCCTAAATTGCTTCTTCACCGGTTTCGCCCGTGCGAATTCTTATCACTTCGTCTAGTGCGGAGATGAAAATTTTACCATCACCGATTTTTCCAGTCGCTGCAGCCTTTGTAATTGCCTCAACCGTGCTATCAACCATTGCCGTTGATATTGCGATCTCTAATTTTATTTTAGGGAGAAAATCAACGACATATTCAGCGCCACGATACAGCTCGGTATGCCCTTTCTGACGACCGAAACCTTTGACTTCAGTGACAGTGATCCCTTGAACGCCTATATCGGCAAGCGCTTCTCTCACATCGTCGAGCTTAAACGGCTTAATAACTGCGGTAATTAGTTTCATAATTAGATTCTTCCAAACAAATGATTTATAGCTGGAAAGATACCTGTTTTTGCCTAAGATTGCATCAGTATAGGCTCAAAAATTAGTAGATAATTAGTTGTCTATTTCACGACCAAAAAAGCCGAGACCCTATGACCTCGGCTTTTTTGTGTATCAGCTTCGGTTACGCTTTAGCATTTACAAACTCTGGGTACGCTTCCATTCCGCACTCGGAAATATCAACACCCATAAACTCTTCTTCCTCTGTGACGCGAATACCCATAGTGGCTTTAAGAATAGACCACACCACTGCGCTAGCACCAAAGACCCAGATAAAGATAGTAGCAGCACCGATTAACTGGCCAGATAAACTAGAAGCTTCATTAGTTATTGGTACCAGAAGAAGACCCAGCAGACCCACTACACCATGGACCGAAATTGCACCAACAGGATCATCTATTTTAAGCTTATCCAGAGTGACAATACTAAAGACCACCAGGATCCCTCCTAAAGCGCCAAACAGGGTTGCTTGCAGTGCAGTTGGTGTTGATGGCTCAGCGGTAATAGCGACCAGACCAGCCAATGCACCGTTCAAAGCCATAGTCAAATCTGCTTTTTTAAACATTAAGCGAGCTAAAATCAAAGCGCCGATTAGACCTCCACAAGCTGCAGCATTAGTGTTCATAAACACAACCGCCACTGAGTTAGCACTCTCAACAGATGCAGTCGCGAGCACGGACCCGCCGTTGAAACCAAACCAACCTAACCATAAAATAAACGTACCCAAGGTTGCCATCGGCAAATTTGCCCCTGGAATCGCATTTATTGACCCATTAGCACCGTATTTACCTTTTCGAGCACCTAGTAAAAGTACACCTGCAAGTGCTGCAGAAGCCCCTGCCATATGTACAATTCCTGAACCTGCAAAATCTGAGAAGCCAAGATCACCAAGGGTATACATTCCAAACACGGCATTACCACCCCAGGTCCACGAACCTTCCATTGGATAGATAACGCCGGTCATGACTACCGCAAAGGCCAAAAATGCCCAAAGTTTCATACGTTCAGCAACTGCGCCGGATACAATCGACATGGCCGTTGCAACGAACACAACTTGAAAGTAAAAGTCAGCGGAGGGCGCATAAGTGGCGGGCTCGTCTACACCAGTAGCGCCATCACCAGTAATGCCACTCAAGAAAAAATTACCCAAATCACCATACATAACGTGATAACCACAGATCATGTACATGGTGCAGGCGACAGCAAATAACGCAATATTCTTAGTAAGAATTTCTGTGGTATTTTTGGAGCGTACCAAGCCAGCTTCAAGCATCGCGAATCCTGCCGCCATCCACATAACCAATGCACCACACATCAAAAAGTAAAAGGTATCTAGCGCATACTGTAATTCAAAAATCTCGTTCATGTCCTGCTCCTTAGGTTAAATTGCGTCTGAACCAGTTTCACCAGTTCGAATTCGAATCGCATCATCAAGTTGACTAATAAATATTTTACCGTCGCCAATCTTCCCTGTTGCGGCCGCTTTTGAGATTGCCTCCACCGCACTCTCGACCATTTCGTCCGTCAGCGCGATTTCGACTTTAACCTTGGGTAAAAAGTCCACAACATACTCAGCACCCCGATACAGCTCGGTGTGACCTTTCTGACGCCCAAAACCTTTTACCTCGGTAACTGTTACACCGGAAACACCAATTTCACCTAGCGCCTCTCGTACTTCATCCAATTTAAAAGGCTTAATCACTGCAGTAACTAGTTTCATATTTATTTCTCCATAAGAGTGGCCAAAGCCACTCAGGTTATTGTCTAGATTCCCTTGTTATAGCGACTTAGAAAAGGTAATTGCAAACTCTGCATCAGCATCCAATGCGCCACTACCTGACGAATCAATAAAACTGAAGTCAATACCAACACCCGCATACTCGGTGCTTAAAGAGACTGAGTAATCATCAATTGCGTCCTCAAAGACTGCGTTATAGGCCACACTGTCATCAGCGGACATGGTTCCGTAGTGAAACCCCAGAGTAAGGTTTTCAGAGAGCGCGAAACCATAGTCTAAATAGATATATGTGGTTTCACCCGTTGATGCAAAGTAATCGTCTGAGTAATTGAATCCAACGGTTGCGTCCGCAAAGGAGACACTGCCATAAAGCTCTTCAAAGTCGTTTGTAGTGTCCCCGGGATAACCGTAAAACAAGTACCCTATGTCATAGCTCACCGCGTCATTAAATGATCCACCGTAGCCCGCGTAATAATCTAATTCTGGGCCGTTGCTAAAATCAATACTTGATGCCCATGTACCTGCGTAAAAACCATTTTCAAAAGCTACGTCAAACCCACCCGAAAGCGCTTCGCCTCCTGACTGATCGACACCTCTAAAGAAATACTCAGATCCTAATGCTACGTTTCCTGAAACTTCTACTGCCATGCCCGTTGCGGCTGTCATCATTGATGCTGCGAAAAGTACTGTTTTAATAGCTTTCATATGTTCATCTCCCAAGATGTTATAAAAAAATAAATGTTATTTAGTCGCCTTCCGATCGGCAATTATTACTTTGCATTTAGCGTGCCAACTCTGAAGACGAGGTTCAAAGGGCCAAATTGAATGAGCGAACGGACTATATGCGCCACAGTGGTGCGCCATTTAAATCAACTCAGGTAATGCGTGCACCATAATGGTCAAAGAGCTCATACTGTTGCGACGGTTAGTGGGCCGGCCGAAAATAAGCTGACAGTCGACTATAAATTCGGAATAATACGGATAGACTTCGAGGGAAAAAATAATGGATCATCAAGACTTTTACACTAAATTTAGCGCCAATCTAGATCAGACATTTGTCAGTGGCCAGGCAATTGGCGATGAAATCCATCAGCTATTGCGTGTTGCTATGACTAAAACATTATCAGGACTAGATATCGTTTCCAGAGATGAATTTGATGCACAACAAGCGGTATTGAAACGGTCTAGAGAAAAAATTGACGTTTTGGAACACCAGGTATCAGAGATGGAAGCGTTAATCAAAAACATAGCGCCCTAGAATTACCGCATATAAGGGACTATAGTCATTAAGAGAGATTGCATACATGGAGGTATGTTATGTCACTTGCGGTTGTGCAAAGTCGTGCCAAACTTGGTATTGAGGCACCAAAAATATCGGTAGAAGTTCATCTATCTAATGGGCTACCGGCATTCAATATCGTCGGGCTCCCAGAAACATCCGTCAAAGAAAGTAAAGACCGCGTCCGCAGCGCTATCATTAATTCCTATTTTGAGTTTCCTGCCCGACGTATTACGGTCAATTTAGCGCCTGCTGATATTCCCAAAGAAGGTAGTCGATTCGATCTTGCTATTGCTATTGGTATTCTCGCCGCCTCAAAACAAATACCTATGGATCATTTAGACGACTTTGAGTTTATTAGTGAACTCGCTCTCTCTGGCGACATGCGATCAATAGAAGCGTTACTTCCCTCTGCGCAGGGCTGCTCGGCTAATGGTAAACAGTTAATTGTCGCCCTCGGCAATGCTGATGAAGCGGCCTTGGTAGAGTCACTAACCGTTTTACCCGCTAAACACCTCCTTGAAGTATCTGCGCACTTACATCAGAGGGCATTCATTCAACCTTGGGTTAAGTCAGCATCTGACTCCTATCAAGAGGATGCGCAGCTGATGGATATCATAGGGCAGATGCATGCTAAAAGAGCTATGGAGGTGGCCGCCGCTGGAGGTCATCACTTGCTATTCTGTGGGCCTCCGGGTACCGGTAAAACGATGCTGGCCAGTCGCTTGGGTGGGATTCTACCTCCCCTGTCTAACTCTGAAGCAATGCAGGTGGCGTCCATTCACTCGGTTGCAGGAAAAGGGCTCCGTGAAGATCTAGGGTCTCGTCCTTTTCGAGCCCCCCACCATACTGCATCGGCTGCGGCCCTAGTGGGTGGCGGTAGCTCACCCAAACCTGGTGAAATATCCTTAGCTCATCACGGGATATTATTTCTTGATGAGCTACCAGAATTTTCACGCAGTGTTCTGGAAGTCCTCAGAGAGCCCTTGGAATCAGGGCAAATTTTGATCTCTAGAGTTGCCGCCCAAACACGATATCCCGCTAGCTTTCAGCTAGTGGCTGCCATGAACCCATGCCCTTGCGGCTATTTAGGCTCTAAACGTTGCGCATGTAGTCTCGATCAAATTAACCGTTATCAGCATAAAATCTCTGGCCCTTTGCTAGACCGAATCGACTTGCAGGTTCAGGTCTCGGCTATTGAAAATCAACAATTACTCGATCAAGAGAGGAAAATTGATGGCGACAGCAACCAAATAATCCAAGCTCGTGTTTGCAAAGCGCGCAATATCCAGCTAGAGCGACAGGGAAAGATTAATACTCATTTAACCAGCCAAGAACTCAACCAAATATGCCCTCTGAATAAAGAGCTAAAAGCTTTGTTAGACCAAGCTATAGATCGGTTTGGGCTATCGACCAGAGGTTTTTACCGGGTGCTTAAGGTTGCACGCACCCTTGCTGATCTGGCCGGGATGGAGCACCCAAAGTTACCCCAGTACCAAGAGGCCTTGAGCTACCGATCAACCATAGATAAACGGGTTGAGATTAATTCTTAATAATTCTTTCGGGCAGAGAAACCCCGCACTGAAAACAGTATTCAGCTTCTGTGTGGTGACCACTCCGATTGCATACATTGCATTGTCGATTATTACTTTCCGTGATCATCTCGCGGGCAATTTCAGCAGTAAATATACCGGTGGGGATAGCAATAATACTGTATCCGGTAAGCATAGCCATAGTCGCAATAATTTGCCCAAAGACAGTTTGAGGGGTGATATCCCCGTAACCCACTGTGGTTATAGTCACAATGGTCCAATAAATGCTGCGCGGAATACTGGTAAAGCCATTATCAGGGCCTTCGACCAAAAACATTAAACTACCAAAGATCACGCAAATGACCAAAACAACCGTGAAGAAAACGAGGACTTTACGACGTGCTGCATACATAGATCGCAACAATAAGTTGGCCTCGGTCAAATAGCGAACCAACTTAAATACCCGAAAAATACGCAGTACTCGCAAAAGCCGAATCACTAACCAATAATTTGCTGCGGGGAACAATAACGCCAAATAGGTGGGAATAATGGATAGCAGGTCAACCAACCCATAAAAACTAAAGATATATCGAAATGGCTTTGGTGAAGAGTAAATACGTACGGCATATTCCATTGAAAACAGCAGTGTAAAGACCCATTCAAGCCTAAATAGCCAGTCGCCATACTGCATTTTTATTGATTCGATAGAGGCCAATACAACGGCCAAAACACTGACCAAAATGAGGTAAATCAATGCAATATCAAAACGCTGGCCAGCCGGGGTATCGGTGCCAAAGATAACCCTATAGGTTTTCTCTCTCAAGGATGGTTCTACCATTTGATACGCCTCTGTAAAAGTCTATAACGGTATTGTAGGCAGTAATAAGGTATTAAACTAACATCAAATTTTATTCATTTCATACAAACCTATTTTTCAGCATCTATTACTAGTCGTTTAGGCCAGCGGCCGGTGTTAGTATTACGACCAACGATGCATCCCTCGAATACTTAAAAGATTAAAATAATGGAATTCACGCAATGATCAATCAAACAATGTCCGCCAAAGACTGGTCAATGCTATTAATGCTGTCATTCCTGTGGGGTGGCTCATTCTTTTTTATTGGTGTCGCAGTAACAGAATTACCGCCATTGACCATCGTTACACTCCGGGTGGGTCTTGCGGCGATTATATTATGGATTTTCTTTCTTGTTTCAGGTCAAGAAGTCCCTAAATCTTTTAGTTTATGGCGGACATTCTTTGTATTGGGACTACTCGGTAATGCGATCCCTTTTTCACTTATCGTATGGGGACAAACTCATATTGCCTCAGGTCTTGCATCAATCATCAATGCAACAACTCCACTATTTACAATTTTGATTGCCGGCACGCTGTTATCCGATGAGCGTATAACGGGAGGGAAGCTAATAGGGGTTGCACTAGGAATCTTGGGGGTCGCTGTACTAATAATTGGCCCTTCAAGAATGATAGAAATCACATCAGATACTACCGCACAATTAGCCGTGGTAGGTGCGGCCATATCCTACGGCTTCGCAACGGTTTACGGCCGACGATTTAAAGCTATGGGGATTAGCCCTTTGACAACAGTTATTGGTCAGGTCACTACAGCGACAGTTATCTTACTACCATTGGCGCTGATTTTAGAGCGACCCGATCAGTTATCTAATCCGAGCATCCAAGTTTGGTTAGCAGTTTTTTCACTTGCCGCTTTTTCAACCGTATTAGCCTATATTCTTTTTTTCCGGATACTCTCTTCAGCCGGTGCCACCAATGTTGTGCTAGTCACTTTTTTGGTGCCCATAACGGCAAGCCTGCTAGGTTGGTTAGTGCTCGATGAACAGCTTTATATTGAACATTTCATTGGTATGGTATTTATAGGATTAGGGTTGGCCTCGATAGACGGTCGACCTTGGCGTTATGCTAAAAAATTAACTGCTCGCCATTAGCGACAGTGACTAGGTTGACTTCTCCGGCACTTAAAATACTTATAGTTAAATACCCATCTTAGCATTGAGGCTTAAATAATGAATCTGCCAGTTACCCAAGTTAGTATCGAAATAACTCACCCGGGCGATCCCGATGTGTTGCAAGCATGTCAACGACAAACCCCTGTACCCAATGATAAGCAGGTGCTGATCAAAGTTGCGGCGGCTGGCGTTAATCGCCCGGATGTTTTTCAACGCCTTGGCTTTTATCCACCACCACCCGGCGTAACTGATATTCCAGGACTAGAAGTGTCTGGAACGGTTGTCGCAATAGGCTCTGCTGTGACCCGTTGGGCATTAGGCGATGAGGTCTGCGCACTTCTCTCCGGCGGCGGCTACTCGCAGTATGCGTTCGCAGAGGAGGCGCTATGCTTAAGCATTCCAAAAGGACTTTCGCTGATTGATGCGGCGGCACTCCCTGAAACCTGTTTTACCGTATGGCACAATTTATTTGAGCGCGCCGAACTAAAGGCGGGCGAGTGGTTGCTAGTGCATGGTGGAGCAAGCGGGATTGGTACGACGGCCATTCAAATGGCGACTGCACTTGGCGTAAAGGTGATTGCAACCGCCGGTTCAGATGAAAAATGCGCTATGTGTGAGAGTCTCGGTGCCGTGAAAGCCATCAATTATAATGATCATGACTTTGTCAGCGAATCTTTAAGGATAACGGGCATCGGAGTGGATGTGATTTTGGATATGGTCGGTGGCGACTATGTTCAGAAAAACTTTAGTGCCTGCGCACCCAAGGCTAGAATTGTTAGTATCGCGTTTTTGCGTGGTTCCAAAGTGGAGGTTGACCTCATGCCACTTATGTTAAAACAACTAGTCATCACAGGGTCTACCTTAAGGTCACAACCCCTTGAGAATAAGGCTCGCATTGCCAAGGGTGTAGAAAACAATGTCTGGCCGCTCATTGAGAAACAAAAATTTAAGCCAATTACAGACAATACTTTTGCCTTAGTTGAGGCTAGTGACGCGCACAAACTAATGGAATCAAATAAGCATATTGGGAAAATATTGCTAATTGCTAACAGTACAAAAGGATGAATTATGAAGGATAAAGAGTCCAGGCTAGTTTATTCCACCGATGGTGGGCGGGTTACGCAAACCGCTACTGCTGAAGTATTGGTAACGGATGGTGTTGTGCGTATCCGTCGAGAAACTAAAGGTCGCAAGGGTAAAGGCGTTACCACTCTAACTGGCTTTTCTCTCTCTGAGACTGATCTAAAACTGTTGGCCAAGCAGTTAAAGCAAAAATGCTCTACGGGTGGAACGGTGAAAGATGGCATTATTGAAATTCAGGGCGACCATCGAGAAATACTTAGGGTCGAATTAGAAAAACGCGGTCACAGGGCTAAATTAGCGGGAGGCTAAGGTGTCACAAGAAAAACTAACAAAGCCCTATGGAAGTTGGCCGTCGTCGATTAGTGCCGAACTCATTACTCGTGCGGCGCCAGGTATTAGCAGCGTTCAATGTCATAGTGAGACGCTGTTTTGGGTGGAGAGTCGCCCCTGGGAAGCCGGTCGCAGTGTCATCATGTGCAAACGCGCCGACGGTACAATTAGTGATCTACTGCCCGAACCTTTTAGTCACAATAGTAAGGTCCATGAATATGGCGGTACAGCCTATACAGTGACAGGGAATATACTCTATTTTGTCAATGGACCGGACCAACGTATTTACGCTCTGGACCTGAACGTGAAGAGCATGCCTGTGGCGCTAACGCCGCTAGGACCCTGGCGTTTTGCTGACCTTATTGTTGATACGCGTAACGAACGTATCATCGCGGTCTGTGAGAAACATGGTGAGAGTCATGAACCTGAAAACTACCTCGCCAGCATTAGTCTCTGCACTGACAATACCGATATCGAACCAATAGCCTGGGGTGCAGACTTTTATGCCTATCCACGCCTGAGTCCAGATCAAAAAGAGCTCTGCTGGGTTCAGTGGGATCACCCCCATATGCCATGGGACAACACTCAGCTTTATCTTGCGAGCAACGTCAGTGAGACACTGGCGGATGTAAAAGTCATCGCCGGTGAAAATTTGGATGAGGCCATTTTCCAGCCTCAATGGTCTCCCGATGGAGAGCTATATTTTGTTTCGGACCGCAATAATTGGTGGAATATTTGTCGATTTACGCAAGGTAACCGAGAAACGGTAATTGAGGCTTCCAGCGAGTTTGCTACACCTTTGTGGCAACTGGGGATGAGTACTTATTGTTTTCTTAATGCACAGACAATTGGCTGTATTTGGACCAACGATGGAGTTTGGCATACCGGCACTATCGATCTATCCAGTGGGCATTTAGTTCCTTTTGATTGCAATTACACCAGCATGAGTAGTGTCTGCAGTTATAAAGGAGCACTATGTATGGTGGCAGGCGCGGCTGCTATTCCCGGTGAATTGGTCTCGATAGATCAGTTGTCAGGGTCCACAGTCATTTATGCTCCCGCATCACTCTCGGTAGACACCAAGGAGCTATCACAACCTCAATCAATTCTTTTTTCAAGTGCTGAGAACGCGCAAGTTCATGCCTTTTTTTATCCGCCAACCAGCGCTCACTACTGTGCTGAAGAGAGTGAACTGCCGCTGGTAATCGCCATGTGTCATGGTGGCCCTACTGGTGCAACAGACAGCGGTCTAAATCTTAAAGTTCAATACTGGACTAATCGCGGTTTTGCCGTGGTGGACATTAACTATAGAGGTAGTACCGGTTTTGGACGAAATTACCGTCAAGGTCTTGTCAATGCATGGGGTGTGGCTGATGTTGAGGATACCCAATACGCCCTAAGTCATCTCGCAAAAAAAGGCAAGATCGACGCTGATCGCTGTATTATTCGTGGCGGTAGCGCTGGCGGATATACGGTCCTCTCTGCACTGACCTTCACTGATACCTTTAAGGCGGGTGCCAGTCTCTATGGGATCGGTGATTTAGAAACACTTGCCACTGATACTCATAAATTTGAGTCACGATACCTGGACAGTCTAATTGGACCTTACCCCGAGCGTAAAGATATTTACAAGGCTCGTTCACCCATCCACCATGCTGAGGGGCTCAACTGCCCAGTCATTTTTTTGCAGGGTCTTGAAGATAAGGTGGTACCCCCCAATCAAGCTGAGATGATGGTCGACATACTGCAAGACAAAGGAATCAAGGTAGCTCATGTGACCTTCGCGGATGAGGGTCATGGGTTTCGTAAAGCCGCTAATATTATTCGAGCCATGGAGTCAGAATTAAGCTTCTATAAAGAAGTATTTGATCTTGCCGGAGCACCGTAAACAGATGTCACGATATCGACCGCCAGGTCCCAAAAGTTCTCCGTATATTACCGCTGAGGGCGCTGCAGGTATTCGGGCAGAAATTCGCCAACTGTGGAAAGTTGAACGCCCCGAGGTTACTCAGGTTGTCCATGAAGCCGCTAAAAATGGTGATCGTTCAGAAAACGGCGATTATATCTATGGTAAGCGTCGTCTTCGTGAAATTGATAGTCGAGTAAGATATCTAACCAAACGACTTGAAGACGCGAAAATTATCGAAGACAAACCCAGAGATCCGTCGATGGTGTTCTTCTCAGCCTGGGTTACAGTGGAAGACCAGGACAGCGTTGAGCAAATAACCTATCGCTTGGTCGGGTCAGATGAAATTGATGCCAGTCAAAATTGGATAAGTATTGATTCACCCATAGCCAGAGCACTCGTAGGAAAATCAGTCGATGATGAAATCACGGTAAAAACGCCCTCAGGAGAGCGCTTTTTAGTGGTAACAGCCATTAAATACTAGGGTGAAAGCCTAGAAATACCCCAGTCATGCTCTTGGCGTTGAAACGAAAATCGGTCATGCAATCGATTCTCCCCGCCCTGCCAAAATTCAAATTCTTCGGGTACGACTCTAAACCCGCTCCAAAATTCTGGAACAGTAATGTTGCCTGAAGAGAATTGCCGCTTAACGGCCTCGAACTGAGCTTCCAAAACAGAGCGTGACGCTATTGGACTACTCTGTTGAGAGGCCCAGGCGGCTAGCTGACTGGATAATGGTCGACTATAAAAATAGTCACTGACCTCCGACTCAGGCAGCGCCTCTGCCCGTCCACCTATGATGACCTGCCGATCTAACTGTAACCAGGGAAACTGCAGACTAACATGAGGGTTAGCTGCAATATCAGTCGCTTTACGACTTCCTAAATTGGTATAAAACACGAAACCGCGCTCATCAAAACCTTTTAGTAGCACCATTCGCTGCCAAGGCTTTCCGCCTTCACCGACCGTGGCAACGCTCATTGCAGTAGGATCAATAATGTCGGCTTCAATAGCCTGATCCATCCACAGTGAAAACTGAGTGAAAGGGTTCTCGTGCAGACTATTGCGCGACAGTGTCCCATAGTCATATTCACGGCGGTTGTCTTTAAGACTCATAGTAAAATCCGTGGTCAAATAAGTTACATATTACTAATAGATTGCCCGCCATCGACCGGTAATGCAACACCATGTAAATAAGATCCGGCATCGCTGGCCAATAGTAAAAAGGGACCGGTTATCTCATCCATCTCACCAGCGCGTCTAGCGGGTGAAGAACTTAGAAACTTTTGGCTTTCAGGTGAGGCAAAAGCAGCCTCTGTCATTTCAGTCAAAAAATAGCCTGGGCACAACGCATTAACACGGACGCCCTTGCCGGCCCACTCCACCGCAAGTGCTTTTGTCAGCTGAATCACGGCTGCCTTTGAGACAGAATAACTAGACTGCCCGAAGCTCACACGTAAACCCAGTATAGATGCAGTATTAACAATAGCACCACCAACACCCGCTGAAATCATTCGTTTAGCGGCTTGTTGTGCAACCAACCAAACACCTTTCAGGTTGGTATCCATCATATGATCCCAACTTGACTCATCAATTTTGAGCGCACTTCGCATGTCCGCAACCCCAGCATTGTTGGCAACCAGAGTAATAGTCCCAAATGCGGCTTCTCCTTGGTTAAAGGCAGCCTCAATAGAGTCAGCACTGGTGACATCCATGGCGACAGCTACGGCTTCTCCACCAGCGGCATTAATCTCAGACACCAACGACTCAAGACGATCAACGCGACGGGCCGCTACCACGACTTTCGCCCCTCTTGCAGCCAATATTTTAGCAAAATGTACGCCAAACCCACTGGATGCTCCTGTCACCATCGCTACTTTGCCACTTACATCAAATTCTGAAGTCATTTTTACTATCCTTAATTAATTAAAAAATTAGCCGTAGGTTATAAATTTTTCCATCTCATTACTCTCAAAGTGAGCAATGTTATTGAAACTAGTCAGATTCATTTTTTTTTGATTAAAAAAGAAATGACTGATCGCTGTATTTTTGTACTGCAAGTTGAGATCAAATACATTTTCGTCCGGTATTTCAAGCACCATTCCGACGAATGTACTAATCGAACCCCCTGATCCTATGGCCAATATTTTATTCCCCTCGTCGGCCATAGATTTGATTTGATTATGAGCATCGGCCACTCGAGCTTTAAATTCGACCCATGTCTCTGCCACTCCAGGAATACTATCGGACGTCCAGGCCGTAAGTATTTGCCGCAACAAACGATAGAAATTCTTTTTATCGCTTGGGTCTGCGGTTATTTTTTGAAAAAGAGAATTGTCTCCGTTGCTTTTACCGTACGCCTCCGTCAATTCGTCAAAGTTATACTCATTGAGCCCCGGTAACACCAGACGATCACTGCCATCGATGCCCAAACCGTCACATATGCCATCCATTGTTTGATGGTGGCGATGCATGTCTCCAACAATTAGTTGATCAAAGGTCATATTTCGTCGCTTAAAGTACTCACCTAAAAGGCGTGATTGCTGATGCCCTAAATCTGAAAGCTGATCATAGTTTGCAGACCCAAATGAAGCCTGTGCGTGCCGAACCAGATGAAGCTCACTCATAAGCGATCCTGTGTGGGGGATTGTTATACTTTTAAAGACCAGTATTTAAACGCAAAAAACCGTCGATAGATAGGTGTAGTAACGCTATACAGACTATATCTAAAGACTAAAATGTTAATTTAGACAGTAAAACAACCCTCTCACCTCGGTTTTTCAGGTGGCTATGAAGTCAGTAACTTTCACTGCTTAAAGCTACCTTTGGTTTTATCCTCGTGCCCAATGGCTTCGCTTTTCTTAAAATTTTCGATTCCCAGCAAATCCAACGCAAATAAACTATAAAAATGAATAACTTAGGCGTATACTCCGCGGCCTCTAAACCGGGGCCTAAAAAACCCAAGCCACAGGTAATTTAATGTCATCCACTGACTTCGCTGAACTGGGTATTTCTGCCCCCGTACTCAAAGCCGTCCAACAACTTGGCTATGAGCAACCCTCCCCAGTCCAGGCTCAGAGTATCCCCATACTGCTTGAGGGAAAAAATTTACTCGGTACGGCTCAAACCGGTACCGGAAAAACCGCTGCCTTCGCGTTGCCGTTTTTAAGTATGCTTGATGAAAAGCAAAAAACACCTCAAATTCTGGTACTGACACCCACAAGAGAGCTAGCGATTCAGGTGGCCGAAGCTTTTCAAAGCTATGCCAAGTTTATTAAAGGGTTTCATGTTTTACCCATCTACGGCGGCGCCGACATTGGCGGTCAGTTGCGTGGTCTTAAGCGAGGCGCACAGGTTGTTGTAGGTACTCCGGGTCGAATGTTAGACCATTTACGCCGTCGTAGCCTTGATCTCAGTGAAGTCAAAGGTCTCATTCTTGACGAAGCTGATGAAATGTTGCGTATGGGATTTATCGACGATGTCGAGACCATACTATCTAAAACACCTGATAACTGTCAGCGAGCACTATTCTCAGCCACCATGCCTCCCGCTATTCGGCGCGTTAGCCAGAAATATTTGGGCGATGCTGAGACCGTTAACATCCAGAATAAAACCAAAACCGTTGAGCGGATTGAGCAACAGTATGTAACCTGTAAGAGCCACCAGAAAATGGATGCTCTTACCAGGGTGCTTGAAGTAGAAGCCTTTGACGGTATGATTATCTTCGTGCGTACCAAATCATCAACCGTTGATATTGCCGAACGTCTTGAAGCTCGAGGGTTCTCATCAGCAGCACTAAATGGTGATCTCAGCCAAGCCTTGCGAGAACGCACGATCAATCGACTCAAGAAAGGGCAGGTCGATATTGTTGTTGCCACGGATGTCGCTGCACGTGGATTAGATGTTGAGCGGATTAGTCACGTCATTAACTTCGATGTTCCTTATGATAATGAATCCTACGTTCACCGTATTGGCCGAACCGGCCGCGCTGGACGTGACGGTAAGGCGATATTATTTATTACGCCTAAAGAAAACCGTATGTTGCGCTCTATCGAGAAATCGACGCGTCAAGTCATCAAGCCAATGGCAATGCCTAGTAATGAAGAAGTCAGTGGTCAGCGAATACAGCAGTTTACTGAACAACTCATGAAGACTATGGCGCTGCCTAAACTCGACAAATTCCGTTCGCTAATCCAACAATTAGCCGATGAAAACGAGTTAGATATGGGCGACATTGCCGCGGCTTTAGTCTTTGAAAATCAAAAAGAAAGACCTCTCTTTCCAAAGCTTGAGACAATTGTAGCGCCAAGTAGCCGCGATCGTGATGGCGACTCAGGACGAGATCGTAATAGAGATCGCGGTGATAGAAACAAAGACCGCGGCGATAGAAATAAAGACCGTGGTGAGCGCAAAGAACATCGTGGCCAGCGCACAGAGAACCGTGATACACGTGGCGACCAGCGTAACGAACGTGCAGAGCGAGCGCCTCGCGAAGCAAGAGCAAAGGATGCTGACGCTAACCGTGATGGCGTTCCAATGATCACTTATCGTATAGAGGTTGGCAACAATGACAAGATTACACCCAGTAATATTGTCGGCGCTATAGCCAATGAAGCTGATATCGAAAGTCGTTTTATTGGTGAGATCAAGCTCCATGATGAATACAGCACGGTAGATTTACCACAGGGTATGCCCGCTGAACTGTTAAATCACTTGAAAAAAGTACGTGTATGCGCAAAACCAATGCAAATCAGCGTTCTAAATGGAGAGAGTTCTGGCCCAGACGGTGCCAGCTACGCCACTAAATCGAGGTCTGAGCCTAGAGCCCCAAGAAACCGTGACTTTGATGACGGTGATAAAAAGACCCTGTCTAGAAACGTAAAAAACAAGCGTACCGCTGAGGAACCTAAGCCACCGAGGCCGGTATTTAAAGGTAAAAGCAAAACTGATGATGGAAGCTTTAGCAAAAGCCCCAAAGAAAGGCGTGTAGCAAAAGACAAACCTGTTGCTGATGGCAGCGCTCCTCTCAAAAAGAAAAAGACCTACACCAAGAAGCCTAAGCGCTCGTAATGAGGTGATCGATGCTGGCTAGTTGGTTTATAACGGCTTCAGCATCGATCAGGTTTATCCGATAAAACTCTTCCGCCATTGGCGCCACACTACACGATTCTGGCAGTGAATCCCTGTTATCACAGCTAAGTTGCAAGCGAGGAATAAACACAAACTGTAGCCACTGGCTAAAAGACATTTTATCAATAGCGAATGGCTCAGTACTTACTAAGTCTTTTGGTGTCATGTCTTGGGTAGCCCACTGCTGTTTGATAACGAGCTCTGCCTCTAAATCCCTCAAAAGAAGCTGAAGTTGGGCATAGATGTCCATCATTTGTTCAACAACGCTTTAATGACCAATTTCCCGCCTGAACGGCGGTAATGAATTAAGCAACTGTGACCCATATCGCTTGGTGATCAAGCGCTTGTCTAAAATGGTCACCGTCCCAGTATCGGACTCTGTGCGCAACAGACGCCCAGCGGCCTGAATCAACCGCAAAGAGGCCAATGGAAGCGAAATATCAAAAAAAGAGTTGCCACCACGAGACTCAATCCACTCAGCAAGAGCCTGCTGCAAGGGATCATTGGGAACAGCAAACGGTAGCTTGGCAATTACCACGTGGCGACAATAATCACCAGGTAGGTCGACACCTTCGGAAAAACTAGCAAGACCCAGTAAGACGCTGGTGCGCCCCTGATCAATGCGCTCTTTATGTAGTCTCACCATTTCTCTATTAGAGTACTGGCCCTGCATTAAAATCATCTTTGCTAAATCATTAGGAAGCTCATCAAAAACCTGTTCCATCTGTTTTTTAGAGGAAAATAATACTAGAGTTCCGGCCTTGTCTTCAATCATAGACTCTAAATTTTGAACAATATAATCGGTATGTTCCTCGGCTTTATTACCCTCTACAGCATCCGCTGGCACTCGCACTGTTGCCGCTTTAGCATAGTCAAAGGCGCCTGCAACCGACAAAAAATGCGCAGAATCGGGAATACCTGTTTCTCTTTGCAGAGTACTGAAGTTTCCAAGTGATCTTAGTGTTGCAGAGGTCACTACCGCTGCATAACAGTTGCCCCAAAGACTATCACGAAGAATTTCTGCAGCTTGAATGGGGCTCGCATTGACTGAAATATCGACATTTCCACCAGAGGTATCTTCGGTTTTTAGCCAGCATGCCATCGGGATAGAATCTTGCTTTAGCTCTCGATGTAATCTATCCCAAAGAGATACAAGCCTTTCTGCACCGGAAAGCCAGGTGCCTACCTGCTGATAAAATAATTCAATATCAGGTATCGCCACTGAATATTGTTTGTCACTGAGCGCCTCGCTTAAGGTATCTTCTAAGACCTCAAGACGACCCAGCCAACCACTGGTTTGCAATGTTATTTGCGCGGCTATATCACGAATAGTGACACCGACATCACCATGCTCAAATCGAAATCGTCCCTCATAATCATCTGAGCTGTCTAACTGCTCTTTTAGAAGTGGATACGCTATGGACAGTAATTCGCTAATTTTCCCCGCTTCTCGCTCAATGCGAGGTAGCTGTTCCACCAAGCCTGTATCTTTGGCGAAAATGGGAGCCTGACCCTTACACTGCTTTGGAATTCGCTCCAACCAAGCCAGAGTGCTATTAATACGGCATTCAGCCCCAAAATGTCTAATTGCAGTATCACCGAGTCGATGACCCTCATCGCAAATATAGATGCAATCTTCTGGCGGAGGTAATATAGCGCCACCTCCCAAAGCAAGATCTGCCATTACTAAGTCATGGTTAGCAACAATAACTTCGCTCTCTTCGATATCGCCACGCGCCTTAAAAAACGGACACTGATTAACAAAACGACATCGCCTACCAGTACACTGTCGCCGATCAACCGTTAACGCACTCCACTCCATGTCTTTGATGTGGGTAGCCCAAGAGTCGCGGTCTCCATTCCAAGAGCCGTCCTCAAGTGCATCCCACATCTCGCGATAAAGAATCTCTGTTTGAGCATTTGGATTAAACTGCTGATCATTTTCGAACAAAAAGACCCCAGCATCTTTAGCCTTAAGAGAATCAAGGTACTGCTCCATTCTCAGATTACAGGCATAGCGCCCGCGACCCTTTACGAGCGCACAGCTATAATCCCAGTCACAGGATTCTAAAAGTTCAGGGATATCTTTGTTGATTAATTGCTCTTGCAGGGCAATGGTGCCCGTAGATACAACTACGGTCTTTTTCAGAGCTCTGGCGATAGGCAGTGCGGCTATCAGGTAACCCACCGTCTTACCGGTACCAGTACCTGCCTCTATGACCGCCAAGCGCTTGTCAGGATCATCATTACTAAGACTATTAGCAATGGCAGCGACCATCTGCTTTTGCCCGAGTCTTGGACTAAGTTCGCGATTATTTAAAAATTGCCGATAACCCTGTTGAATCGTATCTTTAACATCAGAATCTAACAAAAGTTAAAGCCCCTGAGTCTGAGAAAAATAACGCAACTGACTATCCACGGGCGCAGCATAAGCAGCAATAGCAATGGACTGGTGACCTTCAGGCATTTGTTTAATTCGAGTCTCAAAGCGGAGTATAGCTCCAGCCCAATCTTCCTCCGGCCATTGCTTTTCTAAGGTATCAAGTACCTCTTGATCAACACTGTCAGAGTGCATTTTCCAGGCAATAATATTAGTTGGAAACAACCTGTAGTTGAGATGAATCTGGCGGTCTATTTCAGCGGCCAACAAATCAGCACTCTCGTATTTATCGGTCACTGGTTCACCAAAAGTCACCTGAATACGCCCTTTATAATCGACGAACCCTTTTTGAATACTGTCTAAATCTTCAAAGGGATCTTTGGTGTAAGTCATGCCGTTCTGTTGGGCGTAAAGCTCACTGGCTTTATCGCTATCACAGGGATCATACTCATAAGAAATTGACACTGGGATCACATTTAGTTCGCCTATCGCGGCAGCAAATGACTGCTCAGGGTTTCTGGATAACGCAAGCATCTTCAATAGCGCCGTCTCTGTTTTATCTTTTCCATCCTTAGCCCGGCCCTCGGCCTGAGCAATCCAGATAGATACCTCCTCTTGACTCACGCTATGACGAATGTAGCGGGATAGCTTTTTTAGTGCTTCTAGCTTTTCTCTACGACCAGACAAAGAACGTTTCACAATAAAACTGCGATTAACCCTCATAAGATCGGAGGCGAAAGGTTTACTCAGTAAGTTATCACCAATGGCAATACGTACCGTATTTCGACCTACCGATGTTAGACCTAAACAGATAATGGCTGGATCCAGAGCTATGTCACGGTGGTTGCTCATGAACAAATAAGCACGATCTGAATCAAGACCCTCTAAACCGGAAAACGTATAGCACTCAGTACTTTTTTGTAATACATCGACAAGGCGGTTTGTCATATGATGCTGGAAGTCGCTAATGGTCGACACATTTTTAGTCAATTTACGTAAACTACGACGTAAAAGAGGGCGAGCCAGTAAGTTAAAAATTCCAGGTAATATTTTGGTAAGGACAGGGAATTGGCGTGATAACAACAAATTCATCATTTCTGAATCGGCAATTAGCCGGGCCAATGCTGCTGGCACTTCACTATCGTTAAACGGACGAATATCGTCAAAATCATTCATTATGTCAGTCGACTAATAATTATTGTTATTTAGGGTGTGATGCGGTTCTGACGGGCATTGTACCAGCGAACTTCATAGGCAAAATCATCTACCTTATCGGCCACATCCAGCACTAGGGCAAACAAAGCCATGCGCACTAAGACACCATTGTCTGTCTGCCGAAAAATAGCTAGATTTGGGTTATTATCTAAGTCGCTGTCTAACTCATTAGCATCGGCTCGGGAGTCTCTCGGCAACGGATGCATGATAACCGTATTGGGCTGACAGTATTGAGTATAAATAGCTTGATTAAGACGAAATTTACCGCGATAAAGATCAGCTTCTTGCTTACTTTCGAATCGTTCTTCCTGAATGCGCGTAGAGTAGACAATATCAACAGCAGCAATGCTCTGAGTCAGTTCATGAGAGATACTCACATCGACCCCAGCAGCACGCATTGACTCCACAATTGCATCAGGTAACGCCAGTTCTTTGGGTGAAACTAGCACCACTTTAATATTTTTATACAACGATAAGAGCTTACCGAGCGAATGTACCGTACGCCCATGGCGGAGATCACCAATCATAGCGACACTTAAGCCATTTATATCACGTCCTTTGTCAGCCATTTCTTTACGAATGGTGTAAAGATCTAACAGCGCTTGAGTGGGGTGCTCGTTAGCACCATCACCGCCATTTAATACCGGCACACGACTCGACGCTGCAAAGTCTGCTACAGAACCTGGCTGAGGGTGGCGCATACATATAACGTCACTAAAGCCGGACAACACTCTCGCAGTATCTTGTAAGGACTCGCCCTTGACCAATGCAGAGTTTTCAAACCCAGCGGTCTCACGCACTTCACCACCCAGAAGGTTAAATGCAGACCCAAAGCTGACCCGCGTTCGGGTGCTTGCTTCGAAAAACATATTACCCAAAATCGCTCCTTCCAGAACTCTAGTCACTCGCTTGCGCAAAGCATAGGGCTCCATGTTATCGGCCACCGTAAAAACGCGATCGACATCTTCGCGCTGAAATTGGCTGATAGACAGAATATGTGCGCCGGTAAAGTTCAAGGGTTAACCTCGGTGCAATAAATGAGTATGGGGGATTTTAGCCTGTTTCGCCTCTGCACTCTAGTTTGATAGTGAAAATTCGCTATCAACCTGTAAAGTCCAGTGTTTCAGGGCATCAAGAATGGTCGCTTTTTGCAAGGAGAGGTCTCCCGCGGCTAACAATTGCTCAACTTCAGCCAACAGAGCATTAACCGTTAAATAGCCAGAACCCTCGTCATGTAACCGCCAGCGGCAAGTCTCTAACCAAACAGCCTTTTCCGCAACGGACAGAGAATCAGGGAAATAGCGGGCACGATAACTAAACAGTAACTGATTATAACGTTCATCTGAAAAATGAAATTGTTGCTTTTTAAAACCTTCACTAGTAGTGTTTCTCACCTCATCCAGCAAATAACGATCATTATTAGGTAAAAAACCATCATAAAGCTGCTGTTCAGCTTCGGGTTTTTTAGCAAACGTACGCTCGGCAAATACCGCATGAAGTTTATCGCGCAAATCTACCTGATTGAGCCTACGCCAATGCTCTTCACACTGCTCAACGTTGATATTCAGGCGTTTGGCTGCCGCGGTATCGATGAGCTTATGTGTGGTCACAACAGGGGCCTTATTGATGTGCACAACCTTAAGTGGGATACGCTGCTCACCGGCAGATAATTGATCGGCGGCAGTAAAGACTCGACGGGTAATGTCATCCGCATTCAGAGTTAACAAAGGTTCCGGGTCAGCCGATAAATCCACACAAATAATACCATTGCTATTAGTTGGGTGTATTGCCAGGGGCATCATTATTGCGCCATACATGTTGTCGCTTGAGAGCATTCCAGAGATATGAAAGAAAGGTTTGCGATGCGTTAAATCAAGCATTTCAGCGACCCTCTTTTTACTGCGATGATTCACAACATAATCAAACAATCGTGGGTGTTTTTGTTTCACCAACTTAGCCATGGCAATGGTCGCCGTAACGTCTGATAAGGCATCATGAGCAGCCTCATGAGCAATACCATTAGCTGCAGTGAGATGCTCTAACTTAAAACTTGGCCTCCCAGGTTCATGGTCTGTCCACTCTATACCCTCAGGACGCAGTGCCCGAGTCAGTCGCAACATATCCAAAATGTCCCAGCGAGAATTACCGTTCTTCCACTCTCTTTGATAAGGATCATAGAAATTTCTGTACAGGCAATAGCGGCTAACTTCATCATCAAAGCGTATGCTGTTATAGCCGACCCCACAGGTACCCGGCAGTGATAATTGCCGATGTATAGCATCAATAAACTCAGGCTCAGGAAGACCATCCTGCATTGCTAACTGGGGGGTAATGCCGGTTATCAAACAGGCTTGGGGAGAGGGCAAAATATCTTTTGCTGGCTGGCAATAAATAACCAGTGGCTCACCAAGAGGATTGAGGTCCTCATCGGTACGCAAGCCCGCAAACTGCGACGGCCGATCTTTGGATGGGTCGACCCCGAAGGTTTCATAATCATGCCAGTAAAAAGTGTTAGCCATAGCGTCACACGTAACTCATGTTGGTGATCCGGTAAAGGGCCCTATCGAGGGGTCTTTAAGGCTTAGGTATTACTCCCTCAGGGACAACAATTGGCGAAGGCTCAACGATTCGTTGATCTAAATCATAGAGTTTCTGAGTAGTTTGTCGTCTAAAACTGTCCATTGCTGCAATGGCATCAGCATTATCTGACTGCGCTCGATTAGTTTTCGCTAAAGACGCTTTTAACTGATTAATTTGGTCGACATAGTCACGTAAATTCTGGTTAGCCGTGTTTAATTCCTCAGTCAGCGTCAGATAGTTTAGCCCTACATCACTCACCGTAGCTCTATCTTTTTTAACCTTCTCACCTAAGGATTGAACCGATTTTTCAAGGGTGAGTCGCTGCTTTGCCAAAAATGCGATATCTTTTTTATTATCGGAGATCTTTGTTTTGTTAATATCATTGGTGACACCCCAAAGCTTTCTAATTTCGCTCCAGTGCTTCTTAAGCTCATCACTATGTTTACTAATATTAATCTGCATAGCCACGCCCGATTGCGTGACTGACTCATCAGTACTGCTCAACCGCGATTCAAGTAACTCGAAGCGAGCCTGCAGAGTTTCATGCTTGGTTGATAGCTGTTGATACTCAGACCAACCAAAAAAACCTGCTCCGATCAAACCAAAAAACGTCAGTAACACCAGCCACCTCATAGACCCGGACAGCCCATTAGCGCCCGCGCGTGATGTCGCGCTTGTTTTTGAATTTGCCTGATCAGCGCGTTTATCGGAAGTCGTGCGCCCAATCATATCGTCTCGTTCAGCGACAATCGGCGATCTTGGTTTTTTATCCATGGTAACTATTAGTTCCTTGTTATCCGCTTTAGATTTAATACAACCACTCTACAGGCAATTATACGCTGTTATTGGCCATGATATAAAAACATCAGGCATAAAAAAACCGGTGCCTGTCAACAAACACCGGTTTTAACTATCATTTCAGGCTTTATAGAAAGTTAAGAGCACCAATCATCACAGCAGTCAGTGCCAAGCTTGAGCCAATCACGCCTTTCACAGTCGTCATAGGACCCTGCTTACCCTTAAGACCATTAACTTCTAATGCGAGGATAATAACTAAAGCCACGATCAGTCCGGTTCCGCCAACAGCAGTGCCGTAACCGTGTCCTGGGTAGTGTGGGCCGGCAAACATGCCAAATAACATTGGTGCCGAAAATAATGTGTTGGTACGTGACGCAAGCAATGCCTTGGCGCCGGCAGCAGCTTTATCGCCACCTTCAACAATCCCCAGCGCTATTTTTTGAGCGGGCCAAATAATCATCCAAACATTAGCCGCCATTAAGGTGCCCATGGTCGCGCCAACCACTATATAGTTATTGAGTTGACCGTAGCCATGCACCATGCCTAACAAAATAATACCCGTCACGAAGGTCCACATAGCACCCCATCGGAACCACCAAAGAGCACTGGGCGCTAATTTCGCTTTGGCATCAGCTAAACCTTCCGCTGTAGCCTGTTTAAAATAACCACCTTGCACAAAGTTAAAGTAGTAAAGCATTCCAATCCAAGTGATGCCAAACAAAACGTGGCCCCAGCGAGTCAGTAAATTAATAAATTCCATGGTCATCAGTGCATCCTCAAAAGTTAATACCCTTACAGGTCATGTGAGTATTATAGCGTTATTAGATTTTTTTATTGGATTAATTGCGATATTCAATCTAATAAAAAATAGATATTAAGCAATCTTATGCACACATTGGAGCATAGCTTTATTTAAGGCAAAAAAAACCCCGCAACACAGTGCGGGGTTTTTGTTCAGACTAAGCTTACATCATGCCGCCCATACCACCCATACCACCCATACCGCCCATGCCGCCCATATCAGGCATGCCGCCAGCAGCGCCACCTTCTTCAGCAGCATCAGCAACCATAGCTTCGGTAGTGATCATTAAACCGGCAATAGAGGCCGCCGCTTGCAACGCAGTACGCGTTACCTTAGCTGGGTCAAGAATACCCATATCGATCATGTCGCCGTACTCTCCAGAACCCGCATTGTAGCCAAAGTTACCAGAACCCTGCTTAACCTTGTCAACAACCACAGACCCTTCTTCACCGGCATTCTCTACGATTTGACGCAAAGGTGCTTCCATAGCGCGCAGAGCAATTCCGACACCAACCGTCTGATCGCTATTGTCGCCTTCAAGATGTGCAATTTTCTGAAGTACACGAATCAGAGCAACACCACCACCAGCAACCACGCCTTCTTCTACCGCTGCACGTGTTGCGTGCAATGCGTCTTCAACGCGCGCTTTCTTTTCTTTCATCTCGATTTCAGTCGTTGCACCAACCTTAATAACCGCAACACCGCCAGCTAACTTAGCAACACGCTCTTGAAGCTTCTCACGATCATAATCAGAGCTAGTCTCTTCGATTTGCGCACGGATTTGATTAACACGACTCTCAATTGAAGAATGCTCTCCGGCGCCATCAACGATAGTAGTGTTTTCTTTAGTCATGCTAATGCGTTTGGCTGTACCTAAATGCTCAAGAGTAGCGCCTTCAAGGTCAAGACCCACTTCCTCTGAGATTACGGTTCCGCCAGTCAAGATAGCGATATCTTCTAACATCGCCTTACGACGATCACCAAAGCCCGGCGCTTTACACGCAGAAACCTTAACGATACCGCGAAGATTATTGACCACTAATGTTGCCAGCGCTTCACCTTCTACATCTTCGGCGATAATCATTAATGGCTTGCCTGCTTTAGCCACAGCTTCTAATAGTGGCAAAAGCTCACGGATATTAGAGATTTTTTTGTCAGCCAACAGAATCAGAGGGCTCTCTTGCTCGGCACTCATGCTCTCTTGGTTATTGATAAAGTAGGGTGATAAATAACCACGATCGAACTGCATACCTTCAACGATATCAAGTTCATTTTCTAGGCCGCTACCTTCTTCTACAGTAATGACGCCTTCTTTACCGACTTTGCCCATTGCTTCAGCAATAATGTCACCAATGTGGCTGTCGCTGTTAGCAGAGATAGTACCGACTTGTGCAATTTCTTTGTTATCGGCACAAGGCTTAGCAATCGCGGCAATTTCAGCAGTCGCTGCAATCACTGCTTTATCAATACCACGCTTGAGGTCCATTGGGTTCATACCCGCAGCAACCGACTTCAATCCTTCTTGAATGATTGTTTGAGCCAACACTGTAGCTGTAGTAGTTCCATCGCCCGCATCATCAGATGCTTTAGATGCAACCTCTTTAACCATCTGTGCGCCCATGTTCTCGAACTTGTCTTTTAGTTCGATTTCCTTGGCTACCGAAACACCATCTTTAGTCACTGTAGGTGCACCAAAAGACTTATCCAGAACCACGTTACGGCCCTTTGGCCCCAAGGTCACTTTTACTGCGTTTGACAAAATATTAACGCCATCAAGCATCCCTTGACGCGCGCTGTTGCCGAATTTCACTTCTTTAGCTGCCATGATCTTTTCCTTCCAAATTCTGTTTCAAAAAATTCAATTAAAATTTAAGCTTCAAGAACAGCTTTAATATCGCTTTCGCTGAGGATGATAAGCTCTTCACCATCAACATCAATTTTGTCGTTGCCTGCATACTGACCAAACACAACAGTATCGCCAACTTTGACATCTACAGCACGCACATCGCCATTGTCTAGAATACGGCCGCTGCCGACAGCAACAACTTCACCTTGGTTAGGCTTTTCTTGAGCAGAGCCCGGCAATAAAATGCCACCTGCAGTCGTTTGTTCTTCTTCCTCGCGACGAACGATAACTCGGTCGTGTAATGGGCGAATCTTCATAGTTTTTTCTCCAGTTAATCTGTCTACAGTAGTCGAGTTAACTTGCGACGCATATTGCTTCACAACTGTTAATCTATATGGTGACGCAACATTTGTTTTTCAAGGGCACCACGCCAATTTTTTTCAACAAGTTATGCTTTTAATCTAAGTCTTTTCGTTCCCAAGCCTCACCTTCGATGGTCTCTCCATCTTTACTCCCTCTAGATTGGGCGCCTGGCTGTCCCATCCCCGCTTGAAATCCTGCACCTTGCGAACCCATTACAAGCATATTTTTCATAATACGTGTCGCCACCATTACTCTGATAGGTGGTATCAGTCCAGCAAAGCCGATAATGTCGGTTACAAATCCAGGAGTCAGTAACAACGCACCGGAGACTGCCAAAATAATACCTTCAGCAATTTCAGTTGTCGGCAGTTCACCCCCCTGTAACTTTTGTCGACCCTTCCAGAGTGTTGCAAAACCTTGTTCCCTTAAAAGCCCTGCACCCGCAACAGCCGTCAGTAACACTAAGCCAATGGTTGGCAGCGCACCAATTTGACTGCCCACAGTGATTAACAGCCACATCTCTGCAATGGGCATCAGAACAAACAACAGTAATAGATATCTCACAACGTTCTCCTTTAACTCTTTCTGTTCTTAGTATTGGGGTAGTTTGTACTATTTCAACATCTGACTGAATAGCGTAATCTAAAGGCATGGACAATATGACCTCGCAACAACGTCTTTATAGCATTATTCAGCAGATCCCTGCAGGCTACGTAGCAACCTATGGCCAAGTAGCTGAATTAGCCGGACTCCCGGGCTGTGCAAGAATGGTCGGAAGAACACTAAGTCAATTGCCCAGTGACAGTCAGTTACCCTGGCATCGAGTTATTGGCGCATCGGGTAAAATTAGTTTGCCGGTAAACACAGAGTCGTTCTCTACACAAAGAAACCGTTTAGTCTCAGAAGGTGTGCAGATGAACGGTATCTGTATTAGCTTAAAAACATATCAGTGGCGACCATAGTGTTTATTGATCATTAGATTCGCGTGTTGACTGACTAAGATCAGGCTCTGATTGCCGCACTGAACTCACAATAAACCCACGTCGCCATAGCACCCACAATAACAACATACCTGGAATCGCGGCTATGATCGTGAAACCCCAAAAGCCTACCCAACCCAATCCATTAGCCAGAAGCCCTGCGGGTGCTGCTAGCCATGTTCTACCGACAGCTGCAAATGACGTAAGCAGAGCGAACTGGGTCGCTGTATACGCTAAGTTAGATAGCCCTGATAGATAGGTCACAAAAACAGTTAAACCTATACCACTGGTAAAGTTTTCAGTACCCACTGCGATGCCTAGCATCATCGGATCATGGCCCACTACCGCCAACAGCATAAATAACACGTTACTAAGCATCATCATGAGGCCAGACAATAGTAAAGCTCTTCCCATACCTAACCATGCTATAAACGGTGCACCCACAGCCGCCCCCGCAATAAGAGCCCAGAATCCCACCAACTTATTAACAGTAATGAACTCAGTATCAGTAAATCCAAGCTCAACAATCATGGGGTTGAGCATGCCTTGACCCATTGCATCACCGACTTTATAAACCAGTACGAACAATAAAATTAACAGCGCGCCGTCCCGGCTTAAAAACTCTCTAAATGGGTTGGCAACCGTTTGCTTTACCCATCCACCAAAACTCTGGCCAGCTAAACGAACATGTCGTTCAACGAAGTTACCTGGGCCCGCATAAAGTGCACCCACCGCAGCAGGCAACACACAAAAACCGGTCAATCCGTATGCCAAGGCCCACCCATAGGACATACCTTCATTGGAGGCTAACCAGATTGTGCCTATACCGGCAATAAGATTGCCCGTGCGATAACCAAATTGGTTCATGGCAGTACCATGAGGCAATTCCTCATCACTCAAAATTTCAATACGGTAGGCGTCAATCACAATATCTTGAGTAGCAGAGAGAAAAGCCACAATAATTGCCCAAACCGCAAACACACCCAGGTGGTTAGCCGGGTTACTCGCGCCGAGTTGCCACAAAGACGCAAACAATAAACCCTGAATAAGGAATAACCAACTTCGACGCTGCCCAAACAAAGGCGTTAAAATAGGGATAGACAGCTTATCTACTGCAGGAGCCCAAAGGAACTTCAGTGTATAAGGCGTTGTTAGTCCAATGGCAAAGCCTATCGCTGTTTTATCAATACCCTCTTTTGACAACCAAAAAGTCATGGTAGCCAGAAGTAATGTCAAAGGAAATCCACTGGATATACCTAGCAAAAAAGCGACAAAAGGCATTGGCCGACGATAAGGCCGAAAAGTTGGCACAAGGAAACCTATGCAGACAATTAACGCCACGACAGCTAAAAATGTTAGTGCCTCGGTCATTTCTAAATACTCCAGTGTCGGCTTAATCAGTCAATTAGATTAAGGTTACAGGGGAACCTATGGAACAGCAAAAGAAACTGTTACCCAATATGTTCGCCTCTAATACTCGCTAATTTTAGCTTCAAATAAGCACTTTAAAGCGCGCCCAGTCAAAGGCAGAACCAGGGTCAGTTTTACGACCGGGGGCTATATCGCTGTGCCCCGCAATACGCTTTGCGGTTAGTGATGGATATTTGGCCATCAAGCACTGGGTAATCTCCGCCAGACATGCATATTGCCGATCGGTATAAGACATGGTGTCGGTACCTTCTAACTCAATGCCAATACTGTAATCATTGCAGGCTGAGCGTCCATCAAACGCTGACACCCCGGCATGCCAAGCTCGGTGGTGAAGCGGCACAAATTGAATGACAACACCCTCTCGGTCAATCAACACATGGGCTGAGACTTTAAGATCTGCAATCTCAGCAAAATAAGGGTGAGCATTGGGGTTTAGCTGATTGGTAAACAGCTCGCTCACATGGCCACCACCAAACTGGCCCGGCGGTAGGCTTATATTATGTATTACCAGCAGACTAATATCTGATTCGTCGGGGCGTGCATCAACATTTGGCGAGGCCAATCGTGTTGCTGTTGATATCCAGCCCTGATCAATGTGCATAGCGCGTCTCTTGCTTGTTATGGGTAACCCTGAAGTATTGAAACAGATCAGTGAGGTAAAGCCAAACCACCAATTAGTGCTACAATTACCGACCTGCGATAAGCTTCTAACGACGCATAAAAAATTTGACGACAACGGCATGATCAACACTGGAGTTAGACAATCTTGAGCACCCTACTTGAGGCTACCTTAGCTGACCTCCCCACCTGCGTGACCCGCGCACTGCAAGAAGATATTGGCAGTGGCGATATTACTGCCATGCTTATCCCAGAAAAGCAGCACGCCAAAGGAGAGGTCATAAGCCGGGAGCACGCGGTTATTTGTGGCTGTGCTTGGGTGGAAGAGGTGTTTAGGCAACTTGACCCCAACACTACCATCAACTGGTTGGTGCAAGACGGCGACCCAGTAGTGCCAGACCAAGTATTGTTTATCCTCAGCGGCAATGCCCGAGTCTTACTCACCGGTGAGCGCACAGCCTTAAACTTTTTGCAGATGCTGTCTGGGACGGCAACCCTTGCGCGTCAGTACGCAGAGTTAACCACAGGCAGTGATGTGAGAATACTAGATACCCGCAAGACCCTACCGGGGCTGCGCTTGGCGCAAAAGTACGCGGTAGCCGTGGGTGGTTGTAACAACCATCGCATTGGTTTGTATGATGCCTTTTTGATCAAAGAAAACCACATTGCCGCCTGTGGCGGTATTGCTCTGGCGGTAGCCAAAGCCCGCGAAATAGCGCCGGAAAAAGTCGTGGAAGTAGAAGTAGAAAATCTAGATGAGCTGAACGAGGCCTTAGAGGCCCAAGCCGATGTGGTGATGTTAGATAATTTCTCACCCAGTGAGATTGAAAACCTAAAACACCTCAACGTTGGCGAAACCAAAATTGAGGTGTCCGGTAATATTACCCATGAAACCGTGCAGCACTATATAAGCTCTGCGGTGAACTATATTTCATCCGGCAGCCTAACCAAGCATGTGCAGGCGGTAGACCTATCAATGCGTCTACTTTAGATCCGTTACTTTTGGTAGCGTTTTCTCGTCATTAAAAACGCTCTCAAGTTGCTTGTATTTATTAGCCTTGAAACGCAACCCAACTAAAGCTTCTTTATACCGCTCTTCTCCCCATAGATTATTAATGACCTTTAATAATCTATTTGCTTCGCCAGCATGACCATTAAGCCCAAGGGCTAACATGTATCGATACAGACTCGACGGATAGGGATACCGAGCAGTAATTTGCCTCATCTCTTCTAGTGCTTTGACAGACATGTTCTCTGTCGCAGCGATAGCTGTAAAATTCATCAGCGTATCAACCTGTGTTAACCATTGAATGTTGCCCTCAGGCACGAGCATTTTATCCGCATCGACGAATCGAGCTGCCTCGAAGCGCAATTTTTCATATTTGGGCTTGATAAACCCGTAATCAATAATCAGCGTGCTAATTGCGACTAATCCAATAGCAAAAACTGTGATACCAACCACTTTAGAATACTTTATCCGATATGACTGTATTCCAGATTTGTGCTCAACTATCCCGATCAAGAGTCCTAAAGGAATAAGAAAAAATGCATACTCAATTGGATATTCAAGTAAGCTATGAACAGCCAAGCAGCCAATGGCCCAAAGCCCAAAAAACTGTTGCTGCGTTTTTGTAGCCATCACCTGCCGATATGTCCACACCAATATCAGCCCTATAAGAACACTACCTATTATTGGCCCATTCCATATCAATAAATCTAAAAAAAGATTATGGCTATGCTCGGTCCAAGTTGATACGGGAAAATCATGTACCACTAAAAATTGAGCGACTGTTACTTGATTCCAACCGAAGCCCCACCAAGGACCCGACGAAATAGCAGCAACCATTGACTCCCACATTACCTGACGTGCACCTACCTCCGCACTGCGCAGGTACTCCTGATGGCTCAGTAAAAGGCCGCCCGCTAAGGCAGGTAAAAGTAGAAGCGTCAGTAAAAGATAGAAGACAGAAAACCCGATTATCCAACATAGCTGTTCGCGCCACTTGCCTATAATATGCCGCTGCGAGAAAATCCAAAAAACAGCTACTCCGGCTGTTATCCAGGGTGTTCTTGACTGACTAAGAGCCAAGCCAAGCACTAAAAACCCACCAATAATCGCTACAGAGTAGCGACTAAAAAGGCCCCGCTGCCAAAAGTAAAAAGTCGCGACAAGCCCCATCCACAATAGAGACCCCAGATTATTACGTTGGGCTAAATTACCATTCCCACCCGACCCTGGTGGCACATCAACAATCCAAATACCGGCCTGTGTTAACCCAAGCCACTGGTAGGCTGCAATACCAGAGGAAATAATTGCCGCCACAAACAGGCACGCTAGCAAGCTATCGGTTGGACATACAATCTGTTTTGTTGAGCTTTGCTGCTGCCAATTGAAACCCACCAAAACCGCAACAGCAAAACCGGCTAAATAAAGAAATACGAGTATGGCATCACCAAAATAGAAAATAATACCAAAAATATATTGCAGTATTGGAATCAGTGCGATTATCAACAAGACAAACATTGCAGGACTAACCAAAATTCTTGTCGGTTTAAATAACGAGATCGCTACCAAGGCACTTAACAATGCTAGCCAACTAACCATATCTTGGTAAAATGTTGCCAGTGGCGGGTAATGGTCTGGTAATAGAAAGGCGATGACGAATAGGCACGCGGCACAGGACATTAAATAGTTAGAGACTTTACTCATAAAGGTCCGATCACCATGTAACACCCACTAAAAAGGGGCAGATAAGACTGCCCCTTGGCTTGATATACACCTATTATTTAGAGATCATTAAGTTGTTCCTTTGCAAGTAGAGGGCATGATGGCCGGCGTATTCGATGTACACGTCCAGGCATAGATCGCAGAAGCAGTAGTATTTACAGCAGCGCCAGCAGCATTTGTAGTGGGAGTGAGTGTGACCACAGCCCCTCCAGCAGTCGCTGCCGAGTTAATTCCCTGACTAGTCAGCGTAACAATACCAGTGGTTGCTGCAACTGAAACGCTCTTGACGTATGGGGAAGTTGAAGATGCAGATGCACATGTAAAATCAAGGGCTGCTGATGCGCTCGGACCACCGTTAATACTTATGTGCTCGGTAAGTTCTGTGCGACAACCCGCGCCTGCCAAAATGACTTCAGACATTTTAGCTCGCTGGGTATAGTCACTGTAAGCCGGCAAAGCAACGGCTGCCAAAATACCAATAATTGCGATAACAATCATTAGCTCGATGAGGGTAAAACCTTTTTGTGTTTGTTTAATGTTCATTATCAATCTCCATATCAATAAAAAGTTGGGTACTGTGAGTCAATAGTTTTTTTGGTTTAACTTTTTCTAGCGCTATTAAATAATTCAGGAAAAAGTTGTCACTTCTAAAGCCTGTAACAAATAACACTGCTAATGAAGTTTATTGATAGTCGACCATAAAAAGTGGTTTGGCCAATTAAAAGCGCACAAGATCACAAAAACATGCATTTATTTGTTAAATTTGTGACGCGCATCACATCAAGCTGGCATCTCCTTACTAAACTCAGGGTAACTTATTTAACTTGATGCAATTAATTTGAATCTCCAAGTTTCAACCCAGCGCGGCCTACCGAAAACTCTCATTGACGAGGGTTTGATTTCTGCCGATAAAATGACCGATGCCATTAACCGAGCCAAATTAGAAAAATGCCCGTTAGTGACCTATTTGTGTCAGGAAGAGTTAGTTGACGGCGATAAAATTGCGCAGCTGGCTGCCACCGAATTTGGTATGGCGCTCTATGATTTAGATAACCATGATGCCAGTACCCTTCCAAAAGATTTAGTTGATACAAAACTGTTACGAAAGCATCTGTTACTGCCTCTTTTTATTAAGGGTAAGCGACTCTACATTGCCACCCCTGACCCTTTTGATACTCAAGGCCTAAGAGAGATTCAGTTTCAGGTACGTATGCCTGTTGAACCTGTGCTGGTGACCTACTCACAAATTATGGCACTGCGTGAAGGCTTGCTCAATGATCCTGCTGGCACACTGGTTGAATCACTTAATATTGATGAAAAAGAGTACCAAGCGGCTAAACAATCCTCAGGGTTTGATGTTTCTGATGATACGGACGCTGATGGTGATGGTGAGTCGACGCCTATCGTGCGTTTTATTAACAAAATGATCTTGGACGCTATTTCCGCCAAAGCCTCGGACATACACTTTGAACCCTATGACCAGTATTACAGAGTACGGTTTAGAATTGACGGTATTCTTCGGCAAATTTTCACCCCTCCGTCTAACTGGTCGGCACGCTTGGTCTCTCGCATTAAGATTATGGCCGACTTAGATATTACTGAGAGGCGACTGCCTCAAGATGGTCGAATAAGGGTTGCCGTAAGCTCTGAAAAGTCTATTGACCTAAGGGTTAATACACTACCGTTACAATTTGGCGAAAAGGTTGTGATGCGTATTCTAGACCCCTCAAGCACGACCATGGGTATTGACTCCTTGGGGTATGAGGATGATCAACGCACGGCCTATTTAAACGCTCTAAACAAGCCCCAAGGAATGATTTTAGTCACAGGGCCTACCGGCAGTGGTAAAACAGTGTCTTTGTACACTGGCCTGAACCTGCTGAATACGGATGAGCGCAATATATCCACGGCCGAAGACCCTGTTGAAATAAACATAGCTGGAATTAACCAAACACAGATTAATTTGCGGGCTAGACTGGACTTTCCAACGGCAATGCGCGCCTTTCTTCGCCAAGACCCTGACGTGATTATGGTCGGGGAAATTCGCGATCTTGATACTGCTGAAATTGCAGTAAAAGCGGCTCAAACAGGTCATCTTGTGCTGTCCACGTTACACACAAATAGTAGCTCTGAAACATTAAACCGGCTCCTTAACATGGGTCTCTCTGCATTTAATGTAGCAACATCAGTCTCTCTTATTATCGCTCAGCGTTTAGCTCGTAAGCTCTGTGTTCACTGTCGTGAAATTCATCAGGGCCTACCTGAAGAAGTATTAAAGCAGGAGGGCTTTAATACTCCAGATCTAGCAAAAAGTTCAGCGACTATTTATAAAGCGCGGGGCTGTAAAAAATGTATTAAGGGCTACTCTGGCCGAGTGGGCGTCTATGAAACCTTAGTCATTAGCCCGGCTATTTGCGCCGTTATTCTAAACGGTGGGAGTGCAATTGATATTTTAGCGGCCGCAAAAAAAGAGGGCTTCAGAACATTGCGTACCTCTGCATTGCGCAAAGTGATTGATGGCAGCATTAGTATTGAAGAAGCTAACCGAATTACCACTGATTAATCAGCCCTTTTTAAATGATTTTTGAGACCATAACAGTATGCCTATCGATGACAACACAACAATATTTATCTACTCAGGGCAAGATCGCAGCGGAAAGCAGATAAATGGACAAGTCAGCGCTGAAAACAAAATGCTCGCAGAACAAATGGTCCGTAAAATGGGTGTCGCCGCCGATAAAGTAGCGCCCAAACGTAACATTACTTTCACGTCTTTAAATCAGAGAACAATTACGTCAGACGAGATAGTTAACTTTTCTCGCCAGCTAGCTACCATGCTGAAATCGGGCCTACCACTTATTCAGAGCTTAGATGTCGCTGCTGAAAGTTCTGAAAAAACGCATGTTAGGACATTTATAATGTCATTACGAAGTGAAGTTGCCGCCGGCAATACCTTTAGTGATTCTTTGCGAAACTATCCTAATATCTTTGATAACTTGTATTGCAATTTAGTCGCCGCTGGGGAGATTTCAGGCACGCTAGATATCATGCTTGACCGGATAGCGACCTTTCAAGAAAAAGATCAGCGACTAAAGGCCAATATCAAAACAGCACTTACTTATCCTATCGCAGTGCTTATTATTGCAGCAGTGGTAACCGCAGTACTGCTGATTAATGTGATACCCGCTTTTGAAGCCACCTTCTCTAGTTTTGGCTCTGAACTACCCTACTTCACTCGGCTTGTGGTTGCTATCTCAGAAACTACGCAACAGTACTGGGGATGGGCATTGGGGGTTTTGATCGCGGTCATAGGTCTGATTAAGCTAGCTCTTAGTAAATCCAAACGCTTTTCTTATGCCACAGACCAATACCTGTTGAAAGCGCCAATATTTGGCAAGATTTTATTTTTAAGTGCCATTGCCCGTGTCTCAAGAACTCTTGCGACTACCTTTTCCGCGGGTATACCTATGCTCGATGCCCTAAACTCTTCTGCCGGTGCTGCAGGTAATCAACATATTTCAGAGGCTGTTATTGAGGTAAGAGAGTCCGTTTCACAGGGTAGTCTACTGAACATGGCAATGAAAAATAACCCCGTTTTTCCGCCCTTACTGCAACAACTCACCAAAGTTGGCGAGGAAGCAGGTGCGCTGGAGACTATGCTTAATAAAGCCGCCGACAGCTACGAAGATTCTGTGAACGATGCTGTGGATACACTGACGGCATTACTGGAACCTGCAATAATGTCTTTTTTAGCGGTCGTTATTGGTGGTCTTATGATTGCAATGTACCTTCCCATATTTCAATTGGGTAATGTTTTCTAAAAATAGCGTTGCAACTGCTATAATTTCGCCAGACAAATTTTAAACCGTCAAAGGGTCAGCCAGCGATGTTAAATGTATTACTTCAAGGTACAACGGCTGAGGTTTTTGCGGTCATCGCTTTTTGCTTTGGCTTAGTTGTCGGTAGCTTTTTAAATGTGGTAATTCTAAGACTGCCTAAGCAACTTTATTCACAATGGAAGGAGCAGTCCGAAGAGTATTTGAATCTCCCTCAAGGCGCTAATGATGGTCCGACTGAAACACTGCTTTGGCCACCCTCAAGATGCTCTGAATGTGAACAGGCTATAAAGCCTTGGCATAACATTCCAGTCCTTAGCTACATACTCTTAAAGGGCCGTTGTGCGACATGTTCGACGCCTATATCTTTGCAATACCCTCTGGTAGAGCTGTTTACAGGAATAGTCGTTGCGACAACCGCCTATTACTATGGCGCTCAACTCAACGCGATTTATGCCCTATTTTTTACCGTTGTGCTGATCGCGCTGGCAGGTATTGATGTCAAAGAAAAACTACTGCCAGATCAAATAACATTACCTTTGTTATGGGTCGGGCTTATCGCTAATCTAAATGGCTTTTTTGTATCACTTTCTGAGGCTGTTATAGGTGCCATAGCCGGTTATTTAGTCCTATGGTCTGTTTACTGGGTGTTTAAACTCATTACAGGTAAAGAGGGTATGGGTTATGGCGATTTTAAGTTACTCGCCGCTTTAGGCGCATGGCTTGGTTGGCAGATGTTGCCATTGATTATTTTAGTTTCAAGCGCCGTGGGTGCCATTATAGGCATTTTGATGATTGTGGTTGGTGGAAAAGACCGCAATTTACAGATCCCATTCGGGCCGTTTCTTGCTGCCGCAGGATGGATTGCTTTGATATGGGGTGATAAGATCATCAATAGCTACTCATCGGCTTTTAGTGTTCTTTGAGTAATCGCTTAAATCTACCGTTAAAGTAGGCATCGTCTGTGAAAAAAAGCCCATTTATTGTCGGTCTAACCGGAGGTATAGGTAGTGGAAAAAGCACTATCGCTGAGGGTTTTCGTACGCTTGGAATAGTTACCGTGGATGCAGACTATGCCTCCCGTGCAGTGGTAGGGCCCAACACACCTGCAATGAAGGAAATTGCGGCCCATTTTGGCAACGATATTATTCTAGCCAATGGGCAGCTAGATAGGGCTAAACTGCGAGATGTTATTTTTAGTGATAATAACCAAAAAACCTGGTTAGAAGCCTTATTACACCCTATGATTAGAGGATGGATAATGCAGCAATTAGGCTCTGCAAAAAGTCCCTATGTCATTTTGGAATCGCCTCTACTGTATGAGACGGACCAACACCTACTCGTCAATACCGTATTGCTCATTGACCTCCCGGTGGAATTGCAAATTGAACGTGCATCGGCCAGAGACAATAATGATGAGCAGCAAATACAGCGTATTATCGACAGCCAGATGTCCCGACAAGAAAAGTTAAAAAGGGCTGACTGGATCTTTGATAATGCGCTTAATAAAGATACGATGGAGTCTAGAATTGAAGGCTTGCATCATGAATTTATGGCTCTCGCCACAGCCACATAATTAACGAGTTTTACTATGACGACTATTGTTCAATGCCCAACCTGCAAGGTCGATGTGCCCTGGATAAACGAACAAAAACATCGCCCCTTTTGTAGCGATCGCTGCCAGCTAATTGATTTTGGTGGCTGGGCCACAGAAAGTTTTAGAGTCGCTGGTGAGCCCGCCTTCGATGAAGCGTCCCTTGATGCACAGGATCTGGATTCTTAGATTGCTCTATGCAAGGGGTGACTGGTCACTAATGAGTCGTTCTAAAATGGGTTGATTAGCCGAAGGGAAATTATAATCACGGAGTTCAGACAGGGGTACCCAACGAGTCTCTTGTCCTTCTACCCCCTCGGCATAACCATCAAACTTTGTCACCTTCCAAATATCTAACGTGACGCTTTTATCACTGTAGTCATGACTTATTTGCATCAAAGGCGATGCGCTTGTCACTGTAATATTCAGCTCTTCTTTAAGTTCTCTGACAAGACTGTCATAGTGACGCTCACTTGGTTCTACTTTACCACCCGGAAATTCCCACAACCCTCCCTGATGTAAATGGTCTGGGCGACGAGCAATCAGAATAAGCGCATTGTCTGAATGCCCTAGCGTTGTATAATCTTGGTAAATTACCCCTGCAACTACTTGGATGCGTTTCATAGAGTGGGTCGCTTTAACTAGGTTCTGTACTCAGCATTAATGCGCACATATTCATTGGTAAGATCAGTCGTCCACACCGTTTCAGAGATGCTGCCACGGTTTAAGCGCACCCGTATTTCAATATCCTCAGGCTCCATTGCTGCTTTACCCGCGTCTTCACTGTAAGTGGATGCACGAGCGCCATGATCGGCAATTAGCACCGAATTAAGTAACAACTGCACTTCATTAACATCAAGATCCTTTACGCCTGACCGGCCTATAGCCGCCAAAATTCTGCCCCAGTTTGGATCAGATGCAGACAATGCTGTTTTTACCAGAGGAGATTCTGCAATGGTATAGGCAACTTGTAATGCCTCTGCCTGACTCGCGGCACCGTCTATCACCACGGAGACAAATTTTGTGGCGCCCTCACCATCGCGGATAATTGCTTGGGCTAAATCAGTAAATACTTTGGTCAAATGCTCAACAAAATTATCGAAGGAAATCTCATCAATCGGCACACCACTGGCCCCGGTTGCAATGAGTACAACTGAATCATTGGTGGAAGTGTCGCTATCTACTGTAATGCGATTAAATGATTTTTCTGTAGCCATTGTTAACGCTCGATGCAATAACTCATCATCCACTGCAGCATCCGTTGCAATATAGGCAAGCATAGTGGCCATATTAGGCTTAATCATCCCGGAGCCTTTTGCGATTCCAGTGATTGTGATCGGCGTATCATCACCAAATTGAACACTACTTCCCTTCGTGCGGGTATCCGTCGTTAATATTCCTTCCGCGGCTTCAGCCCAACCGGACTCCCGGAGATTTGCAAACGCCCCTGGTAACCCGGCGAGCAATCTATCCATAGGTAGCGGCTCACCAATGACCCCCGTAGAAAATGGCAGAATAGTATCGATATCAACCCCTGCCAACGCCGCCAAGTTACTACAGGTCAAGGTTGCATCCAACAAACCCTGCTCTCCAGTACCGGCATTAGCATTGCCAGTGTTGGTCACCAGATAACGCGGTCGGCAACGCGATAACCGCTGTTTGCACACGGTCACTGGGGCTGCACAAAACGCATTTTTAGTGAAAAGTGCGGCAACAGAACTGTTCTCACTGACTTCCATGATGACCAAATCAGGTCTGCCTGCGGTTTTGATACCCGCACTGGTAGTCCCCAATTTAAATCCTACAATGGGATGCAGTTTAGGGAGCTCTGAATTACCTGTGGCCATCTGAATTTCCTGTTTGTCTACGCTATATTTTACCGCAACACTGCTTATATTTTTTACCTGACTGGCATGGACAAAGATCATTTCGACCGACTTTTGGCCCTTGTCTCATCACTGGCTGCTGCGCGGGCTCTGCGTTTTCGCTTCCGCCTGCTCCCGCCATCCCGGCTGCGGCTGCATGCTTATACTCACGATTAGCTTGCTCACTACGCCGTTGGTCTTCAAGACGAGCCATGTCGTCCTCACTGGCAACCTCGATATGACTTAAGTAACGGATAGTGTCATATTTAATGTTTCCCAGTAAATCTTCAAACAAACCGAATGATTCGCGTTTGTACTCTTGCTTAGGATTTTTTTGCGCATAGGCCCGCAGTCCAATACCCTGTCGCAACTGATCCATACTCGCTAGATGCTCTTTCCAGAGATTGTCTAATACCTGCAACATAATTTGTCGCTCGACCTCGCGCATTTGATCTCCAACATGCGCATAGCGATCGACGTAGGCTTGCTGTAGTTGTGTTGCAATATTCTTACGCAACTCGCCTTCTTCAAGACGATCGTCCTCATCGAGCCAGTTTTGTATCGGTATAGTCTGGGAAAATTCGGTTGCCAACGCTTTTTGCAGGCCTTCAACGTCCCACTGTTCCTCAATACTCATGGGTGGGATATAGGTGCTAATACACTGTTCAATAACGTCAGCTCGAACGTTAGTAATAATATCTGAGATATCGTCGTCTTCAAGCAAATCATTACGCTGCTGATAGATGACCTGCCGCTGATCATTCGCTACATCATCATATTCAAGTAGATGTTTACGAATGTCGAAATTACGACCTTCAACCTTACGCTGCGCCTTAATAATGGCATTGTCCACCATCCGATGTTCTATCGCTTCACCATGCTCCATACCCATGCGTCGCATCATATTTCTAACAGTGTCAGAGGCAAAAAGACGCATCAACGGATCTTCAAGGGAAAGATAAAAACGTGAAACACCTGGGTCACCTTGACGACCGGAACGACCACGTAGCTGGTTATCAATACGTCGTGATTCGTGCCGTTCCGTCGCGACTATGTGTAATCCACCGGCCTCAATAACTTTAGCATGACGCTCAGTCCAATCTTGCTTTAGAGCGTCAATTTTAGTTTCAGTTGTACCTTTCTTTTGCTTAAGTTCCTTTAATTCAGCATCAAGGTTTCCGCCTAAAACGATATCTGTACCACGCCCCGCCATGTTAGTCGCTATCGTGACAGCACCTGGCCGACCAGCATTAACAATAATACTAGCCTCTAACTCGTGTTGTTTTGCGTTAAGTACACTGTGTTTAATCTTAGCTTTTTTAAGCATTGCTGATAGCAGTTCTGAGGTCTCCACCGAAGCGGTACCAACCAGCACCGGCGCGCCTTTAACGACGATTTCTTGTATATCAGAAATCACTGTTTCAAACTTTTCTTCCTGACTGAGGAATACCAAATCATTCAGATCTATGCGGACAACATCGACATTAGTGGGGATAACCATGACGCGCAAACCGTAGATTTGGTCAAACTCATACGCTTCTGTATCTGCCGTTCCCGTCATACCCGACAATTTGTGGTAAAGCCTAAAATAATTCTGGAAAGTCGTTGAGGCCAATGTTTGGCTCTCTTGTTGGATGACCAAGCTTTCTTTGGCTTCAATAGCCTGATGCAGTCCTTCCGACAAACGTCTGCCGGCCATGGTTCTTCCCGTATGCTCATCGATCAGAACAGCCTGACCCTCTTGAATAATGTATTCAACATCACGGTGGAACAAATGCTTAGCTCGCAATGCCGAGTTCACATGATGTAGCAACCCAAGGTTGGTTGGCTGGTATAGACTTTGATCCTGCTCTAAAAGCCCTTCTTTAATAAGAATTTCTTCAATTTTCTGATGGCCATCTTCGGTCAATTCAATACTTCTAGACTTCTCGTCAATAACAAAATCACCGATCACTGGCGCCTCGGGGTCAATTTCAGCAGAGTCCTCTGGATCGTCGTTTTCTACGACTGCAGTTAAAAGAGAGGTGAGACCACTCATAGTTTTGTAGAGCTCGGAGCTATCTTGAGCCGCTCCCGAAATCACTAGCGGTGTACGCGCTTCATCAATGAGGATTGAATCCACCTCATCAATAATGGCAAATCCAAGTCCTCGCTGGGATTTATCATCCAGACGCAGCGCCATATTATCGCGCAGATAATCAAAGCCAAATTCGTTATTGGTACCGTAGGTGATGTCGGCAGCATAGGACTGCTGTCGTGAACTTGGCTGAAGCTCTCCCTCAGCATCAGAGGCCAAGTAAAAGGAATTTGGGATGTCGGCACCTTGATAGGACTGGATAACACCCACTGACAGACCCAAAGCTTGATAAAGAGGAGCCATCCATTGAGCGTCACGACGTGCCAAATAATCATTAACAGTAATAACGTGAACTGCATCCCCGGATAAAGCATTTAAATAAGCGGCCAATGTCGCGACTAAGGTTTTGCCCTCTCCGGTGCGCATCTCGGCGATCTTTCCTTGATGCAGTGTTAGCCCGCCAATCATCTGAACATCAAAATGCCGCATACCGAGGACTCTATTAGAGGTCTCTCGCACCACCGCAAAGGCTCGTGGCAACACTTGATCTAACGTTTCTCCAACAGCAAGTCTCTCTCTAAGAATGCCTGTTTGAGCACCGAGGTCAGAATCACTTAATAATTTGAGTTCTTCCTCCAGTGTATTAATTTTAGTCACGGTTTTGCGCATTTGACGCAAATCACGATCGTTACTGGTACCGAAAATATTTTTTAACAATTTAGCGAACATACTATCTATTCCATTAACAAGCAGAAAACAACATTAGGATTTATTCAATCCCACAGATAAACAGACTAGCACTGCAAAGTTAGCGATAGGTGTTGCGAATATAGGTGGCTGGGTCGACGGTTCGACCATTTTTGAAAACTTCGAAGTGGACATGGGGACCAGTGGAACGACCGGAACTACCCATTTGCGCAATAACCTGGCCTTTGTTAACAATAGAGCCTAATTCCGCAAGGTTTTTATCATTGTGCGCATAGCGAGTAACAAAGCCGTCTTTGTGATTTATTTCGACCATCAACCCATAGCCACTGCGCTTTTCAGAGGCAGTAACAACGCCAGAGGCGACTGCTATGATGTCATCTCCATGCCGGCCGGCAAAATCGACACCTGCATGCCACTGCTTCTTGCCATGAAAAGGATCAATTCGCATACCATACTCGGAGGACATCCAGCCTTTTTTAACCGGGCGCCCTGCAACAAGATGTTCACTTTTTAATTTGTTGTCAGACAACATGGATTGTAGAATTTGTAGCTGGGACTCTCGGCTACTAATCGAACTATCTAATCTGGCAAACATTGCAGATACTTTATCTTGTATTTCTAGTTGCTCGGCAATTTCACTTTGTGGCTTACCTATTGGTCCACCTAGACCGGGTGTGTTCGAGAAATCGAATTCGCCATCCTCTAGACTTGCAATCTGAGTCAGCTGTTCTCCCAGAGCATCTAATCTCACTAGTCGAGAGCGCAGTTTCGCTAACTTAAGCGTCATGGCAGAAAGTGTACTATCTAGCTGAGCTCGCCCCGAATCAACTTCGTCCCGTTGGATAACAATCTGATGCTGCATTTCCGCAATGCTATTATCAAACAGTAACTGCCAGCGACCATCGGCGATCTTTACACCCAACATGCCTCCAGCGGCAAGTGGTAGGCCCAGTAACACAATAGACAAAACACACTTAGTCCAGCTGTTCAGGCGGATAGTCCGGACTTTTTCGGCATGTTTGTTAATGAAAATTATTTTCACAGCGTAGGAAACCTAACTAGTTAGCCTGCATAGTTATAAGAAATCGGCACATCTTCAGGATTATTGACAAAAGTCACAAATTCCCAAGCATCTTTATCGGCCATTAGGGCCCTCAGTGACACGTTGTTGAGTCCGTGACCCGATTTATGCGCATCATATTGCCCAATAAGACTATTGCCCACAACATAAAGATCTCCGATTGCATCAAGAATCTTATGCTTCACAAACTCGTCACTGTACCGCAATCCGTTTTCATTCAAAATATGTTCATCATCGATGCCAACTGCATTTTCAAGACTAGCACCCCTTGCTAAACCAATAGACTGAAGATATTCCATATCTTTAACAAAACCAAACGTCCTAGCTCTGCTCACGTCTTTAACATAACTTGTACTTGAAAAATTAATACTCGCATTGAGGGTTTGACGACTGAGTACTGGATGATCAAACTCAATTGAGAAGTTGACTTTAAAACCGTCAAACGGTGTAAAGGTGGCTACCTTGTCATCTTGCCTGACAGTGACCGATTTTTTGATTCGAATAAACTTTTTAGCCGCGTTCTGCTCAACAATTCCGGCAGATTGAAGCAAGAACACAAAAGGCGCGGCGCTGCCATCCATAATAGGGATTTCTTCTGCGGATACATCCACCGTTAGATTATCAACCCCAAGTCCGGCTAATGCCGACATAAGGTGCTCGATAGTAGACACTCGAGTATCACCGCTAACTAAAGTCGTGTGAAGATTAGTGTCACCAACATTTTCAGGTGACGCTAATATGGAAATCATAGGCTCTAAGTCAGTGCGACGAAATACGATCCCAGTATCAGGATCAGCGGGATGCAAAGTCAGGTACACCTTCTCTCCGGTATGAAGTCCCACACCGGTAGCGCGTATTGTGTTTTTTATCGTGCGCTGTTTTATCATGTCTGATCCCAAACCGTGACCGGAGATGGTAACAGACAAGCCCCCTTTTCACCAAGATTTTTACAATCTGAGGCGAGGCAAAAAGGGGGTTTAGATCAGACCATTAGTCAGCCTGCTTTCTTAAAAATGCAGGTACATCTAAGTAGTCGAGTTCGGGATCGCTCTGAACATCAACTTTTCTAGCAGTAGAACCTGAACTATTACTTGTCGCTGGTCCTCGCCTAAAGCTAGTAGGTTGCTCCAATCGACCCCAATCTATGTCACCACTAGATTTTCGAGGTGGCTGATTATCGACAATTACACCCCTGGGACCAGTTTTTGCAGAAGGACTACGCAATCCTGTGGCCACCACGGTCACGCGGAGTTGATCATTAAGTTCTGGGTCAAAAACACTACCAACAATAATAGTGGCATCTTCGTCGGCAAACTCTCTCACCGTATTACCAACATCTTCAAACTCACCCAAGGTTAGATCAAAGCCACTGGTAATATTAACCAAGATACCTTTGGCACCCTGAAGATTAACATCTTCTAAGAGTGGGCAGCGAATAGCACTTTCAGCGGCGATAACAGCGCGATCTGAACCGCTAGCTTCGCCAGTACCCATCATTGCCATTCCCATTTCAGACATTACAGTTCTGACATCGGCGAAATCAACATTAATAAGACCATCTAACAAGATTAGATCGGTAATACCCTGAACAGCACCGAATAAAACATCATTAGCTTGCCTAAAGGCGTTGAGAACAGTCATGTCTTTACCCAATACCTGAAGAAGCTTTTCGTTGGGTACAATAATAAGTGAGTCCACCCTCTCTTTTAATTGCGCGATACCTTCATCGGCAATGGCCATGCGCTTTCGTCCTTCAAACCCAAATGGCCGAGTAACCACACCTACCGTCAATATACCCATTTGCTTGGCAATCTCAGCGATGACAGGAGCACCTCCAGTACCCGTACCTCCGCCCATGCCGGCGGTAATAAAGACCATATCAGCACCTTCTAATACCTGAGCGATACGTTCTTTATCTTCCATTGCGGCTTGACGACCAACCTCTGGATTAGCACCGGCACCAAGTCCCTTGGTAAGCGCACCGCCCAACTGTAAAATTGTCGCATTATCCAGTTGATGCATAGACTGAGCGTCGGTGTTGGCACAAATAAAGTGCACACCGTCAATATTACTATCAATCATATGGCGTACCGCATTACAGCCACCACCACCAACACCAACAACTTTTATTTCTGCATTCTTAGGAATGCTATCTACTAATTCAAACATTTTTGTTCCCCTTATTTGCGCCTCACAATTAAAAACACATACCACTAGATCTAGTGGCTCTTAAACTCCGCTTTGAAACCAACCCTTTAATCTTTCAAACATACTTCCCGCTTGTCTGTGTAACTTTTCGCCACCTCCATCTTTACGTTGCTGAAGAACGCCAAAATGCAATAGTCCAACCCCTGTAGAGTAAATTGGATTATTGACAATATCTGATAGGCCTCTAACTTTAGTCGGAGCACCAATACGCACTGGCATATGGAAGATCTCTTCAGCTAATTCGGTAACGCCTTCCATTTTTGATGTCCCGCCTGTCAAAACAATACCCGCTGCAATTAGCTCTTCAAATCCGCTGCGTCGTAATTCAGCCTGTACTAACGTAAATAACTCGTCATATCTAGGCTCGACTACCTCAGCCAGTAGCTGTCGAGACATGTCTCTAGACTCACGATCACCAACACTAGGTACCTTTACTGTTTCCTCAGGACGAGCTAACTTTGCCAGAGCACAGGCATACTTAACCTTAAGATCCTCCGCATGGGCCGTAGGGGTCCGTAATGCCATGGCTATGTCATTGGTCACCTGATCACCCGCAATAGGAATGACACCAGTGTGACGAATTGCCCCTTCAGTAAAAACAGCAATATCTGAGGTGCCGCCTCCAATATCGACGAGTGCAACACCAAGTTGCTTTTCATCTTCTGTAAGAATTGCATAACTCGATGCCAATTGCTCCAGAGCCAGATCATCAACTTCAAGACCACAGCGACGAATACACTTTTTTATGTTCTGAGCTGCATTCGCAGCACAGGTAACCAGATGAACTTTGGCTTCTAAACGAACCCCTGACATACCAATAGGCTCTCTAACACCCTCTTGATCATCGATGATAAATTCCTGAGGTAAGACATGAAGGATTTCTTGATCTGCCGGAATCGCGACTGCTCGTGCGGCATCTATTACTCTTTCTATATCCAATGATTGCACTTCACGATCACGGATTGCGACAATACCGTGTGAGTTGAGACTTCGAATATGACTACCCGCAATGCCTGCATACACCGAATGAATTGAACAGCCCGCCATTAGTTCAGCCTCTTCAATTGCCCTTTGAATTGAATTAACAGTGGCCTCAATATTGACCACGACGCCTTTTTTCAACCCGGATGACTTGTGCATCCCAGTGCCCACTATTTCTAGATCACCACTAGCATTTATTGAACCCACAATAGCCACTACCTTAGACGTTCCTATGTCTAACGCGACAACCATATTTTCTTCATTTGAATTACTCATAGTTTTGTCCCTTATCCTTCGCTGTTATGCCGCACTGGAGTCTGTAGTAGTTTCATGACCGAAACCGCTTATCGTTATATCTTGGTCTCTCCAAGATACCGCCAAACCATTTGGGTAACGTAAATCAATCGTCGCAATATTGTTAAGCTGAACATCCAGGCCAGACCCCCAAACCACGATTAATCGTCTGATTTTTTCAATAATTTGATCACGCCCAAGTACTATCCGTACCCCAGAGGCAGTTTCTATCTGCCAAGCCCCAACGGCGTCACGCTGTAATTCAGTTAGTCTTAGATCAGTTGGCGCCAACAGTTCTGCAAGGAGTAGATATTGGGCTATCATGTCTTGAGAACTCCCAAAGTCAGCCTCAAGCACTGGGAGAGACTTGAGATTACTATTCTCAGGCAGTGACAACTGATCACCCAGTCGATTTAAAAAACCCTTCTTGCCCCAGCGAGCAATAGGCACCTCTTCTATAACTTCAACTTTTAGCGTTGATGGCCATTCTCGCCTGACACTCACTTGATGGATCCAAGGATGACTCTGTAGCTCTTGACGTAATTGATTAAGATTCATGCTCAAAAAACCCCCGTCTATTTCCATGTTGACCAACTCGGCCAATTCCTGCTCTTCAAGATGATTAAAGTTACCGCCAACGATTATTTTGCTCAGCGGAGTATCAATTTGTTTGTAAATAAAATCTGCACCAAATATCGCAGCGACAAATACCGTGACCATTAATAAGCGTAAAAACTTTTCGGCTACGCCATCAGACAATCGAGGTTGCTGCTCGTTAAAATTTGCTCCACGCCGTGCTTTTTTAGTCATCGCAGAGCCTCCTGTAATATTTGGAGTACCAATTGATCAAAATCAATACCTGATGCTGCAGCGGCCATAGGAACTAGACTATGACTGGTCATACCCGGCACTGTATTGACTTCAAGCAATTGGAAATGACCCTGCCTATCAACCATTAGGTCTACTCGGCCCCAACCAATGCAACCAAGGCTATTGAAAGCGTCTAATGAAAGCTGTCTTATCTCTTCCTCTCGATCTTCACTGAGCCCGCTGGGGCAGAAATAAGATGTTTCATCTGAGAAATATTTGGCTTTATAATCATAAAAAATCTCTTCTGAGCGAATACGTATTGATGGCAGAGCTTTGTTTCCAAGAACTGCCACGGTGTACTCTTCTCCCTCAAGTAAAGGCTCAGCAATAACCACAGAATCAAAGCTCGCCGCATGAAGCCACGCACTCTTAAGTTGATCGGCATTTTCTACCGGTCTCATACCTATACTTGATCCCTCACTAGCGGGCTTAACCATTGCTTTTCCGCCTAAATCGACCAGAGCAGCTTTCCAATCGGTATCTTCATTGAGGACAATAAAGTCACAGGTAGGTAACCCAATACCCTTCCACAATTGCTTACATCTCTGTTTGTCCATAGCCAAAGCGGAGGCTAAAACACCACTACCTGTGTAAGGAAGCTGGAGATACTCAAGCGCACCCTGAACCGTACCGTCCTCACCACCAGGACCATGGAGAGCGATAAATACATAATCCAGTTCATGCTGAATTAGCTGCTGTAAGACGTCATCTTGAGCATCGATAGCAACGGCATTGATACCTAAATTTTTTAGCGCAGCATAAGTAGCTTGGCCACTTAATAGGGATATTTCTCGCTCCGATGATGTGCCGCCATATAAGACGCCAACACGTCCGAACTTTGAAACATCTGTAACTGTGCTCTGAATATGAGTCATGTTTTTTTCTGCCCCAATTCAGTTTCAGTTAACAGAGCGACTAATTGCGTCACACTTCCTGCTCCCTGTGTGAGAACTATATCGCCAGGTCTAACAAGCCCTGCAATCAGATCTGGCACAGCTTCAAGAGACGGCACATAAATGGGATCCACGTTACCCCTTTGGCGAATACTTCCACAAATATTCTTACTGCTGGCACCCGCAATTTCATCTTCACCCGCTGAATAGACATCGAGTATCAGCAGCGCATCTACCTGGCAGAGAACCTCTACAAAATCCTCGTATAGATCTCTTGTTCTTGTATATCTGTGGGGCTGAAATATCATCACCAAACGTTTTTCTGGCCATCCACTGCGAACGGCGTCAATAGTGGCTTTTAGCTCAGTGGGGTGGTGGCCATAATCGTCGACTAACATTGCACTACCGTCTTTCACGGGGTAGTTTCCAACCATTTCAAAACGGCGGCCCACTCCGCCAAACTCTTTTAGTCCAGTGATAATAGCCTCATCGGATATTCCTTCATCACTTGCAACAGCTATAGCTGCGGCAGCATTGAGAACATTATGTCGGCCAGGGATATTGAGCATGATTTGAAGAGGCGATAAATTATCGGGGCGGTTAATGACAAATGTCGTTTGTAGTCCATCACTCTTCACCTGGCTAACCTGATAGGCAGCGTCATCACTAAAACCATAAGTAAGGGTGGGACGCGCCACTGCCACTAACAAACTACGAATTACCGGATCATCTATACATAGAACTGCCAGACCATAAAAAGGAAGATTATGTAGAAACTTAATATAGGTATTTTTGAGGACATCAAAATCGAAGTTATAGGTCTCCATATGGTCGGCTTCAATATTAGTAACCACTGACACCATAGGCTGCAGATGTAAAAAAGAGGCATCACTCTCGTCAGCCTCAGCAATCAAATAACGACTAGCTCCAAGCTGTGCATTGGTGCCCACACTATTTACTCGACCCCCCACAATAAAGGTAGGATCCCTGCCATCAGATGCAAAAATAGCGGTTAATAAACTTGTCGTGGTAGTTTTGCCATGAGTTCCTGCGACCGCGATACCATGACGATAACGCATTAGCTCAGCAAGCATTTCGGCACGCCTAACGACCGGAATCGCGCCGGCAATAGCCGCCGCAATCTCTATATTTTCCATAGTCACTGCAGATGATTTTACGACAACATCAGCACCTTCAATATTTGCTTCACTATGCCCTATGAAGATATCTACGCCGGCTGACTGCAAGCGTCTAGCACTTGCATTTAAAGTGAGGTCAGAACCGGATATTTCGTACCCTTGGTTATGCAGTACTTCAGCAATACCGCACATACCACTGCCGCCTATACCAACAAAGTGTATACGACGAATTCTGCGCATTTCGGGAACCTGAAAATCAGCTCTATTGACCACTAGCCAGCTCCTTACATACTAGCGCAACTTCTTCAGCTGCATTATTTTTAGCCAAGGCTCTGGCACTCATTGCCATGGCCAGTCGTCTCTCAGGATTTGCGGCTATGTCAACAATCGTTGCTGCTAATGTAACGGTGGTTAGCGCTGATTGCTGAATCATCTCTGCTGCTCCATGATCAACTAACATTTGTCCGTTGGCTGTTTGATGATCATCTATAGCAAACGGAAATGGGATCAGAAGAGCACCTAAACCAACGGAGGTTAACTCAGCAACGGTCAGCGCTCCTGCGCGGCAAATCACAAAATCTGCCCACTCATAGGCTTTTCCCATATCATCAATAAACGGTACTACCGACAATTCGCTATCACCAAGATCCAAATCTTCATTGGCATAGAGGTCGACTGTTTTCTGCCAATGCGCATTACCGGTTTGATGAAATATTTCAGGCCTAAGAGCAGGATCGATCTGAGCTAGCGCCGCAGGTAAAAGGGTATTTATGGCTAGAGCACCCCGACTTCCGCCTATGATGAGTAATCTAAGCCTTCCTGCGCGTGCTGCAAACCTTTGATCTGGCGAAGCCAACTTACTGATCTCGGTACGTACCGGATTTCCGCACCACTCTCCTCTCGGAAGCGTATTTGGAAACCCTTGTAAAACTCGCTTAGCCAGAATCGCGCTCAATCTATTGGTGGTTCCGGCGACTGAATTCTGCTCATGAATAACCAATGGAATTCGTTTTAGCCAAGCTGCCACGGCCCCAGGGCCAGATGCAAAACCACCCATACCAAGTACTACTTGAGGTTTGAAATCAGATAAGACAGCTAGGGCTTGAGCAATGGACTGCCACAAGAGTAAAGGCGCCTTTAGCAAGGCCATTATTCCACGACCCCGAATACCTTCTATATTGAGAAAATTTAGAGTTATGTCTTGCTTTGGGACCAATTCAGCTTCGATACCTGCGCGAGTACCAAGCCAAGAAACTTCAACACTTTCACTCCGTAACTGTTCGACCACGGCCAATGCAGGAAACACATGACCGCCAGTTCCGCCAGCCATAATCATCACTCGAAGCTGCTTATCGGCGGACATAGGCAGTCCTCCGACTCTTTACTTCAGGTCTACTTAAATCATGGCCAATACGTAGCATCATGCCAACCATGGCAGAACACACAATCAAGCTGCTTCCACCATAACTTACAAAGGGCAAAGTAAGCCCTTTAGTAGGCAACAGCCCAGCATTAACCCCAAGATTGATAAACGTTTGGGCGCTAATCAATAGTCCGAACCCAATCAACACGAAAGCTGCATACCAGCTCTGTTGATCGATGGCCTTTTTACTAAAGCTAAATATTCTCATTACCAGTATGCAATAAAGGCCGATTAAACAAATCACCCCCAAAAATCCGAACTCTTCGGCGAAGATAGCGAATACAAAATCCGTATGCGCTTCTGGGAGATAGAGCATTTTTTGCACCGACTGGCCCAAACCAACGCCAAACCATTCGCCACGACCGAACGCAATCAATGACTGAGTTAATTGATAGCCGCTATTGAACTGATCGGACCAAGGATCAAGATATGCCGTTATGCGCGCTACACGGTATGGTGAGGAGTCCTTTAGCCACCAAAGCACCACGGCAGCTATGCCAATAATAATTAAATACTGACGCAATCTGGCTCCACCAAGAAATAGCATCGCCATAAAGGTACCGCCAAGAACAACCACAGACCCAAAGTCAGGCTCTCGGATCAGTAATACGGTCAATGCCACTAATAACAGCATTAGTCTACCGAAGTGTCTCCAGTCATCGCCCAATGTCTCTCGATATTGCTCTAGATAAGTAGCGAGAAAAACAACGGTAGCCACTTTGACTAACTCCGAGACCTGCAGAGTGAATCCTCCAAAGGCCAGCCATCTACGACTTCCATTTAACTCGCGACCAATTCCCGGAATAAGGACGAGCACCAATAGAACAAATGAAAGCAGCATCCATAATCGAGAATAGCGAGACCAAAATCCAGGCGGAATCAGGAAGGTCACTGCCATGGCAATAATCGCCAGAGCTAAATAGACGCTATGCCGCTTAAAGAAGAATAATTCATCGCCTAATCGATGATCACCAAAGCTAAAAGAGGCCGAACTAATCATTACAAATCCGATCGACATAAGTGCTAAGACCGGTAATAAAAGCGGCATATCAAGATGCCATTGTCTGTTGCTTTGTTTGGGGAAATGTAGATATGAGGGCATAGTGACTAGCATAAAGCCCCCTGATCACTGCGATCCAGAGTTGTGCACTTAGACGACAGCACTGCGCGCTGAAAGTGACGGCCTCGCTCTTCAAAACCAGCAAACAAATCGAAGCTTGCGCATGCCGGAGAAAATAACACAATGTCGCCGGCCACCGCAGACTGTTTAGCATGGTTAACGGCCGATTCAACCGTCTCAACTCGACGGACATTAATGGTCGACTGCAACGCATCTTCTATTTTCTGAGCATCTTCGCCATAGAAAATTCCACACTTTACAAATCGACTCGCTGCAGAGCACAAGTCATTAAAGTCCTGCCCCTTGCCTTGGCCGCCGGCAATAAGTAGTAAATTGGGGGCCGATTCTGAGCCAAAACCTTCTATCGCAGCCACCGTCGCACCTACATTGGTACCTTTGGAATCATCGATAAATAAGACTTCATCGATCGTAGTAACAACCTCGCAGCGATGAGGTAAGCCCTTAAAATTCTGTAAGGTATCCAAAACAGCACTCAACTTAAGTCCAGCGGCTGATCCAAGCGCCAGTGCGGCTAGGGCATTCGCTAAATTATGACGACCCTTAATGGCGATACTGTCAACGAGGATTAAACGTTCATCTCCACAGCATAGGTAATCCCTATCTTGATGGTTGGTAACTCCATACTGTCCTTCGAGAGGGGCATCTAGCCCAAAGGTTGTAACCTCATTCTGGCCATCCCTAGGCAGGCTGATCAAACTGTCGTTGCGATTGGATACTATGCTTGCAGCACCCTGAAAAATGCGCTGTTTAGCAGTAACGTAATCATCTAGAGTCTTGTATCGATCCATGTGATCTGGGCTAATATTTAGTAAACAGGCAACAGCACCTTTAAGATCATTAATTAACTCAAGTTGGAAACTGGATAATTCCACCACATATAACTGTCTACCGACCGCTAACAGGTCAAGCATAGGTACACCGAGATTACCGCCTACTCCCGCATCAACTCCACTGGCCTTAGCCATTTCTCCCAGTAACGTCGTTACGGTGCTCTTGCCGTTGGAACCTGAAATGGCAACAACCGGCGCCTCAGCTGCAGCAAGAAACAGTCCAAGATCACCGATAATTTCAAGACCATTTTTACGAGCATTCACGATTGCTGGCTCACTCAAAGAAATGCCTGGACTGACCACAGCAAGATCAATCCCGACCCACATTTCATTATGAAAGGGTCCAGTAACAATTTTTGTATTGGGATAGCTAGCGGTTACTTCCGCAAGAGCTGCTGGTTCTGTTCGGCTATCAAACCAACTAAATGACACGCCCTTTAGTGACAGATAGCGCGCCACAGAACGTCCGGTGGCACCCATGCCAAGGATCGCTATACTGCGGTTCACTAGATTACTCTTTGTCATTAAATCTGCCATTTTTATCTAATTTTTAAAGTTGCTAGACCAATCAACACCAGTACGACTGTGATGATCCAGAAGCGAACGATTACACGAGGTTCAGGCCAGCCTTTTAATTCATAATGATGGTGTAGAGGCGCCATCCTAAAGATACGCTTGCCTGTTAATTTGAATGAAGCTACCTGAAGAATTACTGAGAGAGTCTCTACTACAAAGACACCTCCCATAATCGCTAAAACAAATTCTTGCCGCACAATAACCGCCATCACGCCAAGGGCAGCACCAAGGGCTAATGCCCCAATATCGCCCATAAATACCATCGCGGGATAAGTGTTAAACCACAAAAACCCCAAACCGGCACCACACAGCGCCGCACTAATAATCAGTAACTCACCGGCACCCGTTATGTAAGGTATGTGGAGATAAGTAGCGAACTGATAATTACCAGTAAGGTAGGCAATAATACCCAGCGCACCACTCACCATTACAGTGGGCAAAATAGCTAGGCCATCAAGTCCGTCAGTTAGATTTACGGCATTACTAGTACCGACAATAACCAGATAAGTAAATAGTATGTAAAAAGGCCCCATCGACAGAGCTACATTTTTAAAGAACGGCACAATCAGTTCAGTTTCTGCGGGTGTCTGCGCCGTATAGTAAAGAATGATTGCAGTCGTCAAACCAAACAGCGACTGCCATAGATACTTCCAGCGAGCGGGTAATCCGCGCGGATTTTTTTCTACCACCTTACGATAATCATCGACCCAACCAACTAGCCCAAAAGCTAGGGTTGTTCCTAGCACTATCCAGACATAACGATTCCCTAGGTCAGCCCAGAGTAAAGTACTAATAAATATCGCCAATAAAATTAATGCACCGCCCATAGTGGGCGTGCCAGCCTTACTTAAATGCGTTTTAGGTCCATCACTTCGAATTGCCTGACCCATTTGCAAATCATTTAGCTTACGTATGACCATTGGCCCAAATACCCAACTGATAGTCAAAGCAGTTATAACAGCAAAAATGCCCCGTAGTGTTAAGTACTGGAAGATCGAGAAAGGGCTATAAAACTGACTGAGATAATCGGCAAGCCACACTAACATGAGCTTTTTTCTCCACTAAATAAGGCTTGAACAACATTTTCCATCGCTGAGCTACGCGACCCTTTTACTAAAATTATTACTGATTCGTGCGACGCTTCTAACTCAATAATCTGTGCCCTAAGCGAGTCGATTAATGCAGCCTGATCTGGGAAGTGCTGCCCCATAAATTCTTGACTAGCTATCCCGCTGTTAGCGCCTACCGCGTACAAAGAATCAATCTTCGCATTTTTGGCATATAAACCGACTTCTCGATGTAATTCTTTAGCCTGATCACCTAACTCACCCATATCGCCCATAACCAGAATGCGATGGCTATTGGCTTTCGATAAAACATCAATAGCTGTCTTAAAAGAATCAGGATTAGCGTTGTAGCTATCATCAATGACCACGCAGTTATCGGATAACTCTTTGTACTGCAACCGACCCGGTATTAAGGCGACATTTTCCAATCCATAGACAATCTCAGTCAGACCGGCACCGGCAGCAAAGGCACAAGCAGCAGCGGCAAGACCATTACTGATTGAATGCAGGCCTGGATGTTTTAGTCTCACGTTTTGCTCAGCAGAGGCTCCTGCGAATTTTTGGTTAATACAGAGATCAAAACTAAAGTAACCATCACCAGTATCTTTAATATTTTTCGCGAACAAATCAGCACGTTCTTCGGTGATAGAGAAGCTTATGTAGTTGCGTTCACCAATAATCTCTAACCATTGATCAACCCAGGGTTGATCAAGATTCAGTACCGCAGTGCCATCAGATTTTAAACTCTTATAAATTTCTGCTTTTGCTAAAGCAATCGCCTTTAAGCTCCCAAAGCCCTCTATATGGGCACTCTGAGCATTATTAACCAAGGCAATATCTGGCTGGGCTATTGAAGAAAGATACTCAATCTCGCCAATGGCGCTGGCGCCCATTTCTATGACGGCTATATCAGTGTTTGAATCCATGGCCAGCAACGTTAAGGGAACGCCAAAATGATTATTTAAATTGCCGCTGGTAGCGTGGACTGTGTTTGTCTGTGACAAAATCATTAAAATAGCTTCTTTGACGGAGGTCTTGCCCGAACTACCCGTTATTGCGACAACAGTCCCTTGAAAACTATCCCGCCTCAACCGCGCTAAATCACCCAGCGCTTTTGTGGTGTCCTGGACAACCCACTGAGGAATATCCAGCGTCTTATTGGGCCGAGAGACGACAGCGCCTGAAATCTTATCTGCAATAGTTGAAAGATAGCTGTGGGCATCAAAATTCTCGCCCTCGATGGCAACAAAAAGGTCCCCTTCATTAGTCGTGCGACTATTAATCGACACGGCCGAGAAATAGCTATCTGGATTAATTAAAGTGCCACCGAACTGCAACGCCGCATCGGTCAAACACATTTGAGGCATCATAGGCCACCTCCAAAAGTATCATTTGACGTGACTTGACGTAGAGCCAGTCGAGCTTCGACTTGGTCACTAAAGGGGAGACGCTCTACGCCCAAGATCTGATAGTTTTCGTGGCCTTTGCCCGCAATCAATACAATATCGTCTTCACCAGCACCACCAATAGCTCTATTGATTGCCTTCCTGCGATCAACCTCAACGATGACATCTTTTGATGAGCCAACAAGGATATCTTGAATAATTTTTTGCGGTGACTCTGTGCGTGGATTGTCCGAGGTAACAACAACACAATCCGCATTACTTTTAGCAATCTCACCCATTTCTACGCGCTTACCAATATCACGGTCACCGCCACACCCAAAGACAACCCACAGGGAGCCCTTACAATGGAGGTGTAAGGTTTTCAGTGCCTTTTCCAAAGCGTCTGGCGTATGCGCATAATCAACAATGACTGCTGGGCCAGCACCATTACCTATAAGCTCCATGCGTCCGCTGACCGAGTTTAGCGCCGGTACCATTTTTAATACTTTAGTGAAATTATCATACTCCGATCCATCTGCTTGAATGACAAAAGCACCAATAACCGCTAGTAAGTTACATAGATTAAATTTTCCCAACAGACTAGACACTATCTCACCAGAACCCCAAGGCGTGTGAATAAGCGCACGAAAACCTATCGGAGAAAAATCTAATGCTTGGCAGTAAATGTCGGCAGTGATATTTTCTAAACTATAGCTAATAGCACGTATATTGGGATCAAGCTCAGAGAATATAGTCTTGCCAACAATGTCATCGATATTAACCACTGCATTTTTTAGGCCGGGCATTTTGAAAAGCTTGCGCTTAGCGTTCGCGTACGACGTTAAGTCGCCGTGATAATCAAGATGATCTCTACTCAAATTGGTAAAGATTGCAGTATCCACCGCAATGCTAGAAATTCGATTCTGCTCTAAAGCATGGGAAGAGGCCTCTATCGCAACTGCCTCACAGCCTGCCGCTTGCAGATCGGCTAGAATTTTCTGCATAGTGATTGCGTCTGGTGTTGTCAGAGGCGAGGCTAAAACCTCATCGGAATCAAGATCTAACTTGTTGTCTAGATCGATAGTCTCTCCGACTATGCCATGACCTAAGGTACCCACAAAGCCACTTTTGGGATTACCCGATAAGGAAGTGGCGAGACCGTTTACTTGTGATGACAAATCGGCATAAAGCTGGGCGCAGGTTGTTTTACCATTAGTTCCGGTCACAGCCACCACTGACATTGTTTTCGCCGGATCACCATAAAAACGTCCCGCAATAAAGGAAACAGACTGCGACAGCTGCTCAACACCTATTATTGGAACCGAAAATTTTGCACCCTCATTAATATGAGTAACTAATGAGCCATCTAAATTTTTCCACTCGGTTAAAACGGCAATTGCACCTCGCTCGATAGCCTGAGGAATGTAATCCATCCCATCTTTTTCGTTGCCCTTAAGCGCAAAAAAGATATAGCCTGGCTGCACATTGCGACTGTCTAAAGCCAGGCCTTTGACAGATAACCGCGGGCATTTTTTGGACAAATTGAGACCCTGAATAAGGGTTGATAATAGAATTCTAGGTTGCGTAGAAAAGCCAATCATGACTCGCCTCGCTTTTTATTTAGCTTAGGTATACCCGCTACCGAGCGAGTTGCGTCTATCTGATCAGGAGTAACCTGCAATAATCGTAGAGCGCTACCGGTAACCTCAGAAAATACCGGCGCCGCCACCAATCCTCCGAAGTAACTACCCTCTCTTGGCTCATCAATAACTACCACAGTGACTAAGCGTGGGTTTTTGGCCGGTGATAATCCAGCAAAAGCTGACATATAACGATTTTCATCGTAACCTCCGCCCGCCTTAACTTTATGCAGAGTCCCTGTTTTACCACCTACTGAATAGCCATCGATCATAGCTCGCTTACCCGTTCCACTAGCTCCGCTAGCGGCTCTCAGCATGTGTCTTACTTTTCTTGATGTCTCAGGGTCAACAACCCTCAAGCTAGCTGGCTCAGAATCAAGAGCTACCAAAGAGACATCTCTGCGTACTCCATCATTAGCCAACACCGCGTAAGCTCTGGCTAACTGCAATGATGAAACGCTCAAGCCATAACCAAAAGCAAAGGTTGCCTGAGTAACCTGATCCCATTTTCGATAGGCTGGCAAGTTACCTAATGTTTCACCAGGAAAACCACTACCGATGACCTCACCAAATCCGACGCGCTGAAATAGCTCACGGGTAAACTCTGGATCAAGCTCAAGGGCAATCTTAGTCGTGCCTACCTGACTTGATTTTGCAAGTACGCCAGCCAGACTTAATTCTCCATAATTTACAGGGTCGACAAAAGTCTTGTAATCAACTTTGAGATAACCTGGGCTAGTATTGATTAGACTCTCCGGAGAAAACTTCCCACTTTCAAGCGCCGCCATCATGGTAAATGGCTTCACCGTAGACCCGGGCTCCATTAAGTCAGTAATAGCCCGGTTACGTATTGAGTCTTGACGTAAATTAGTACGATCATTGGGATTAAAGGAAGGTTGATTGACCATCGCCAGAACTTCACCTGTCTGTACATCAAGCACCACCACTGATCCGGATTTAGCCTTGTGTTTATTGACTGCTTTTTTAAGTGCTCGATAGGCTGCATACTGAACGCGAAGATCGATACTAAGCCTTAAATCCTCACCGGATCGGGCCGCTTTGATCAGCGAGATATCATTAATGATTCGACCTGCACGATCCTGTACAACTTTTTTAGCACCTGGCTCGCCGGTCAACCAAGTATCATAGGCAAGCTCCATTCCTTCTTGCCCACTATCATTAATATCAGTAAACCCTACTAACTGGGCAGTAACCTCGCCTGCGGGATAAAATCGCTTGTATTCCCTACGTGCTGAGATACCCAGAATATTGAGTTCGAGAATACGAGCTGCTTGCGCTTTAGGGAGCTGTCGCGCCAAATACATAAATGACTTTTTGTGGTAACGCTTGAGTCGACTGTTTAGCTGCGCCACCGAGAGATTCATAACCTCAGCTAGCTTGGCAATATCCTTACTTTGTATTTGCTGAGGGTTTACTATAATTGCTGTTACTGGAGTGCTGACAGCAAGAGGCTCGCCGTTCCGGTCGGTAATAACGCCCCGATAGGCAGGAATGATTGCTTTTCGGATAGAGCGGTTATCGCCTTGGCTCTGAAGAAAGTCTACGCCACGTTCTTGGCTTGGAAGAATCTGTAACTGTGCAATTTTGACTAAAAGTACCAGAGGCAGAGAGGCCAAAAACAGCATTACTAAATAGTAACGCCACTTGGGAATAACTGCCTGTACCGATTTTTTGGCCACGTTTTAATCTATCCTCACATCACTTAAGTGACTTTAAATACTTCAATACTACGTCTTTATGGGTTCCTAACTATTACAATCTCGGCAGATTTTGGGCTATGCATACTGAATTTCTCAATCGCCGATGTTTCAATTCTCTGCAATGAACCCCAAGCGCTCTGCTCAAGTAAATATCTGCCATAGTCGATCTGCATTTGATTAGCGCTAGCCTCTAATCCAACCAACTCAGCGTACTGCTCTCGACACAGGTGACTAACATAGGCCACCGATATCGAGGTTATAACGAGTGACAACCAAACTGTTGCCACTTGCAAAGGAGTCGAAAAAAACCTGAACGACTCATCTACCGACATTTCAGGCTACTCTCTCAGCAACACGCATTACCGCACTTCGAGACCGCACATTTTCACTAACTTCAAAGTCAGAAGGCTTAATGGCCTTGCTTACTTTTTTTAACCGAACGCCCCGCTCTACATCTCTAATCGGAAGATTTTTGGGTAATTGGATACCGCGCTCTTGGTCACGAATAAACCGCTTCACTTGCCGATCTTCGAGTGAATGAAAGCTAATCACGACTAAGCGGCCACCAATCTCCAGTAGATCAATCACCTGCTTGAGTAATATTTCTAAATCAGCAAGTTCGCGATTAATAAAAATTCTTATCGCCTGAAATGCTTTGGTGGCTGGATGCCTACCTCGCTCCCAAGCAGGGTGAGCCGCAGCCAGTATTGACGCTAACTGAACCGTTCTGGTGATGGGCTCTTTAGACCTTTCACGAACCACAGCGCTAGCCATGCGACGAGCAAATTTCTCTTCACCATACTGCTTAATGACTTGAGCAATATCTTGCTCCTCAGCCGTTGCGATCCATTCCGCCGCAGACAAACCCCTAGTGGTATCCATACGCATGTCCAATGGACCATCACGCATAAAACTGAATCCGCGCTCCGCCTGATCCAACTGCGGAGATGAGACCCCTAGATCTAGCAACACACCAGAAACTTTCCCAGTACGGCCCTGTTTCTCTATGAAGTCGCTCAAATCAGCAAAACTGCCATGCACAAATTTAATTCGCGCATCCTCCGAAAACTTGTCCTCACCTTCGCTGATCGCCTGAAGGTCTTTATCGACCGCCAACACTGACGCCTTTGGAGAAAGCTTACTCAACAATTCTGCGCAATGACCGCCACGCCCGAAAGTACCATCGACATAAAACCCGTCAACGTCTCCCACTAACGCTTCAACCGCTTCTTGCAACAATACTGTCGTATGCTCAGTCACAACCGATTCCACTTACCAAGAAAGATTTTTTAGGGCATCTGACATAAGATCTCGATCGGTCAGCATGCCACGATAGTTTTCTTGCGATTTCTCGCGCTCAATATTCCAATTATTTTCTGACCAAATTTCCAAACGCTGAGTTCGGCCAACTAAAATAAGCTTCTTTTCGATCTCAGCGTAATCGCGCAGCTCAGACGGTATTAATATCCGCCCACTGCCATCGAGCTGAATATCTTTCGCCTGACCAACAACAAATCGGCTGAGCATTTCACCCAGATCATCGAGTGCTGGTAATGCGGCTACTTTTTCTTCGAATTTTTTCCACTCAGGCAGTGGAGAGAGCGTTAGACAGGTTGACTTCATGTCGATGGTAATGACTAAATCGCCATCACATAATTGAGACAATAGATCGCGATAGCGCGTGGGAATCGCTATTCGACCTTTCGCATCCATGTTAATCGGATCGCTGCCTCGAAACATTTTTAACCTTTCCTTATCAAAAAAGTAGTCTTAAACACCACTTTTCGCCACTTTTTCCCATATGTGCACACTATTACTCGAGTGCACCAATGTCAAGGGCTATGGAATGATAAAAAGGTAATAAAATCAGTAAGTTCCGACAATATTCGCGATCCCGCAAAAAGTACTGAAAGAGGCCGAAATATTTGGCAATATAAACATAATTATACCGCTAACACTTAAAGTAACTTCTAGCTTTTATAGCTTTAAGGCCAATTTACGTATAAATAAATAATTTTTTATGCTTTAAACGTATAAATTGATAGCGTTCTTCTACGCCAATCAAACAAAAGGCCAGTAGCAAGCTACTGGCCTTTTGAGATTGAACAAACTAAAAGTGAGTTGACCGATAAGCCGGGTTCTGTCGTGGACAATCATTCATCTGGGACAAACGTCACCGCTTGCCTCAAGCAACCTACCCGTCCCCAACGCGGGTCGCGCCATATGGGAACCTATTTGGTCTTGCTCCGAGTGGGGTTTACCATGCCACTACTGTTACCAGCAGCGCGGTGCGCTCTTACCGCACCTTTTCACCCTTACCTGTGTTCGCGAACGAACCATCGGCGGTCTAATCTCTGCGGCACTTTCCGTAGGCTTTCGCCCCCCAGGTGTTACCTGGCACTCTACCCTATGGAGCCCGGACTTTCCTCTGCTCTGTTCCCCTAAAAACGCATGCGAATCTCGGAGAGTTCAGTGCAGCGACTGCCTAGTCAACTCACAGCGAAGTTTACCACAGAACAGGGCTTTAACACTCAACGTTTACTTCATTAGCGGGTGATCGGCAGGTAGTTGTCGAGAAATCCATAGCGCTAGCTTGTGACGCATATTTGGATCGCTAATTTGATCCTTGGCAAGCGGCTGAATTAGTTTGTCTTCAATTAATACTCTATACACAAACTCCACCTTGAGTTTAAGCGAGTCTTGGTTTTCAACTTCGCCATAACCACGCTTTTTTGCATAGACCGCGCCAACCTGGAGCGCTTTTTTGACTAACTCCGGTTCGTTGTGGATTTTATTCATAATTCACATTACCTATGTTGGGTGGTCGACACCGTGAATCATCTCATACTATAAACCTAGTCGACAAACTGACGTGCATTTCTGAATATTCTCATCCAGCCACTGTCCTCACCCCAGTCTTGCGGGTGCCAAGAATTCAGCACTGTGCGAAATACTCGCTCAGGGTGGGGCATCATTAGAGTGACCCTTCCATCGGCCGAGGTTACACCGCTTATCCCTTCAGGCGACCCATTAGGGTTAGCGGGATAACGCGAAGCAATCTGCAGATCATTTTCCAAAAACCGTAACGCTATTTGGTTACTATTGTTAAGGTTAACAAGCCCTGCGGAAGACGCAAACTCCGCCCTACCCTCACCATGAGACACTGCTATTGGCATTACCGTACCCTGCATATTACTGAGCATAATAGAACTTGATTGCTCGATTCGAACCAGGGAGAAACGCGCTTCAAACTGCTCTGAGAGATTACGAACAAAGCGGGGCCACAACTCTGCCCCCGGGATGAGTGATTTGAGATTACTCAGCATTTGACAGCCGTTACACACCCCCAGACTAAAAGTATCTGAGCGCTGGAAAAACTCCTCAAATTGATCACGAAGCTGATTGTTAAACAGGACTGTTTTGGCCCAACCTTCACCAGCCCCCAGCACGTCGCCATAGGAAAAGCCGCCACAGGCAACCATACCTGAATAGTCACTAAGCGCAGTGCGGCCAGCCAACAAGTCGCTCATATGGACATCTACCGCTGTGAATCCAGCACGGTCAAAGGCAGCAGCCATCTCTAAATGGCTATTAACGCCTTGCTCTCGAACGATCGCTACCCTTGGCTTAATGCCAGTGGCAATATAAGGCGCACTAATATCATCACTTGGATCAAAGGTTAGAGTTGCTGATAGCCCCTGGTCTGCAGACTGCACCCGCTCGAACTCTTGGCGGACACAATCAGCATTGTCACGCAAAGAAGCAACCTGAAATGAGGTTTCGCTCCAAGCGCTCTGCAAGTTAGCGCGACTGTCTTGAAAAACGCTCTCGCCTTGATAGTTAATATCCACAGTGTCTGTGCTGTTCAAACCACCTATCTCAGCTATGTTGACGCCAGCGAGCGAAAATTTAGCAATCATATCGCTAACACGATCTGCTTTAACTTGAATGACGGCGCCTAGCTCTTCATTGAACAATGCCGATAGCGCACTATTTTCGGCCCCACCGTCGCCATTATTAATATCTACCGTTATCCCCACATGACCGGCAAAGCTCATTTCAGTAAGGGTTGCTAGTAAGCCTCCATCCGACCTGTCGTGATACGCTAAAATGTCATCATTTTCGATCGAGGATTGCATGGTATTGAAGAATCCTAGTAACGCATTTGAATCATCAACATCTGGTATTGAGCACCCAAAATCAGAGTAAACCTGCGCTAAAATAGAGCCCCCAAGTCGCTCAGAACCCGCATTCAAATCTAGCAACAGCAGAGCTGTGTCACCACAATCTGTTCTTAACTGTGGAGTGAGCGTCTTACGCACATCTAACACCGGCGAGAACGCGGTAATGATTAAAGATAGGGGCGACGTTACTGACTTATCTTGCCCATCTGATTGCCAAGCCGTACGCATAGACATTGAGTCTTTACCTACAGGAATAGTAATACCGAGTTTTGGACAGAGGTCCATACCCACCGCTTCAACGGTTCGATATAGTTTTTCATCTTCACCCGGAGATCCAGCTGCGCACATCCAGTTAGCTGACAATTTGACGTCTTTGATGCTCCCAATACGGGCAGCAGAAATATTGGTTAATGCTTCGCCAATCGCCATGCGACCTGATGCAGGACCATTTACTAGTGCCAACGGGGTTCTTTCACCCATGGCCATCGCTTCGCCTGCATTACTATCATAGGTGACTGTAGTCACCGCACAATCGGCAACTGGAACTTGCCAAGGGCCTACCATCTGATCTCTGGCCACCATACCACTAACACTGCGATCACCAATAGTGATCAAGAAACCTTTACTCGCCACGGTTGGGTGCCTGAGCACACGGAACACGGCCTCAGTAAGATCTATTCCCTGGCTTGAAAATTCATCATGTTGTATTTCTTGACGAGCCGCATGTCGGTGCATTTTGGGTGTCTTTCCAAACAAAACCGACATGGGTAGATCAACGGGACTGTTATCAAAATGCTCGTCAATAACGGTAATTTTCTTCTCTTCGGTGGCCTCACCAACGACAGCATAGGGACACCTTTCACGCTCGCAGATGGCCATAAACCGTTGTAAATCAGAAGGCTTCACAGCAAGCACATAACGCTCTTGAGCCTCATTGCACCAAATCTCAACCGGTGACATACCTGGCTCATCGTTAGGAACTGATCGAAGATCAAACCGGCCGCCTGTGCCTCCATCTTTAACCAACTCAGGCAGTGCATTCGATAAACCTCCGGCGCCTACATCATGAATAAAAGCAATCGGATTAATGTCGCCCAACTGCCAGCAAGCATCAATAACCTCTTGGCAGCGCCGCTCAATTTCTGGGTTTTGTCGCTGTACAGAAGCAAAATCTAAGTCCTCTGAACTTGTACCTGTCGCCATTGATGACGCGGCTCCACCCCCGAGCCCGATCAACATAGCCGGGCCCCCTAACACGATCAACTGCGCGCCTGGCTCAAATTCAGGTTTATCCACATGATCTTCGCGGATATTTCCATAACCTCCAGCAATCATAATTGGCTTATGATACCCGCGACGCTCGCCTGCAAAATCCATTTCAAAGGTTCTAAAATAACCACAAATGTTGGGTCGGCCAAATTCGTTATTAAAAGCGGCTCCACCGATGGGGCCCTCAATCATAATGTCGAGCGCCGATACGATACGATCAGGCTTACCGTAATCCTGCTCCCACGGCTGAATAAAATCTGGAATCTGCAAGTTGGACACAGTAAAACCAACTAGACCTACCTTGGGTTTAGAGCCTCGACCAACCGCACCCTCATCGCGTATCTCGCCACCTGAACCGGTACCAGCACCTGCATAAGGCGCAATAGCCGTCGGATGATTGTGAGTTTCGACCTTCATCAAAAGATGAACTGGTTCGTGACTATAGCCATAGTGGCGAGTGACAGGATCAGGATAAAAGCGACCGCCTGAGGTACCCACAACAACAGCGGCGTTGTCAGAATACGCTGACAATACATTATCTCCATTGACTGCATTGGTGTTGCGAATCATGCCAAATAATGAATGCTGCTGTTCAATGCCGTCGATAGTCCAGCTAGCATTAAAAATTTTGTGGCGGCAATGCTCTGAGTTGGCCTGGGCAAACATCATTAATTCAGCGTCCGATGGGTTTCGCCCCAGATCAACAAAATTAGCTACTAGATATTCTATTTCGTCATCAGCTAAGGCTAAGCCCAAGCTGACATTGGCAACCTTTAATGCATTTGAACCGCCATTGACCACATCGACAAGACTAAGGGGAGTCGGTAGGTCGTGACTAAACAAAGCACTGGCCTGCGATAACTCACCAAAAACAGACTCTACCATCCTGTCGCGAAGTAACTCTCCTATCGCAGCAAGCTGCTGCTCTGTCAGTAACGTTGCCGCTTCAACGTAGTAAGCGATACCACGCTCCAGGCGAACAACAGCTTCCAGTCCACAATTATGGGCAATATCAGTCGCCTTACTGGACCATGGCGAAATAGTCCCAGGACGGGGCACAACAAGAACCAGCTGGCCGCTTTTGTCTGCGTCTTGCTGGCTGGGACCGTAGGTTAAGAGGGCCTTTAAAGTTGTCGTTTCCGCTGACGTTAGCGGCTCACTCACTTCGGCGAAATGAACATATTCCGCGCAAACCGATTGAATAGAAGCATCTGACTCGCGCAACTTAGTTAATAATTTTTCGCGCCGAAATGCCGAAAGAGAGGGTGCACCGCTAAGGATCATCATGGATGTTGGTCTCAAAATCATCAAGATTGGAAGCCGAGTATTCTAGCCGAAAACTTCTCTCTTTGGCAGATAGAATTTGGTAAACCATGTACAATATTTTTGTGGTCGGTTTAAAAATGGCGGCAACAACAAATAAATAGCACGGAGTACGTGCAACGAAGCTATGCGTCAACTATCGGAAAAAATAAAAAGAGCGCGTAATCGGATACTACTGGTCGCAATGGCTATGGGACTAGCCCTATATCTTTCGAGTAGCAGCCAGATGTCTGATTTTGAGCGAATCCAAAGTGCTGGCTATTTAACAATGCTCACAACGCCAGGCCCCACTACCTACTTTATCGACGGGCGGGGTGAAAATGGTTTTGAGTATATTGTTGCTAAGGCATTCGCCAAGAGCCTGAATATTGAACTAAGGGTTCAGGCAAAAATGAGTCTTCGTAGCTTATTGTTAGCTATCGGCGGACCACAGGGAAACTTCGCTGCATCAAATCTTGTCAAGACTGAATTGCGCAGCGAATCTCTAAGATTTTCGGACCCCTATTTAAAAGTCACTCAACATCTACTCTATCGCCGCGGGAACACCAGACCTAGATCGCTGAAAGAACTAGAAGGCGACCTGCTTGTTATCACCAGTTCATCGCATAGCGAGCGACTCAAATTCTTAAAAGAATCAGTCCCTTCTCTGGTCTGGAGAGAGCAAGAGAATATAGAAATGCATGACCTGATGCGGATGGTTGATAACGGAGAGATAGATTATGCCGTGGTCGACTCATTGGCTTATTTAGTGAATCGCCATATTTACCCCAACGCCGGGCTTGCCTTTGATATCTCTAAACCAGAACCAATGGCATGGGCCTTTCCTGCTCATAGCGACGGCACTCTTGTCGCCGCAGTTAATGCGTTTTTAAAAACCTTCATTTCTAGCGGTTCAATGGCTACTTTAGAGTCTCAACTACTCTCTCAAAGCAATAATTTCTCTGTGGCTGATTCAAAAAGGCTTGGAGATTTGGTTGCTAATCGTCTACCCGCCTATGAGGAGTTATTTCGTGAAGCGGGCGCTAAATACAGCTTGGATTGGCAACTTTTAGCCGCTGTTGCTTATCAAGAATCTCATTGGAATCCGCGAGCTAAATCACCAACAGGCGTTCGGGGCTTGATGATGCTAACACTTGATACTGCGCGTGAAATGAATATTTCTAATCGCCTGGATCCTCTGCAGAGCCTTGAGGGCGGCGCCGGCTATTTCAGTAAACTCAAACAGAGATTACCCGATAGAATCCTCGAGCCTGACCGCACCCTTTTCGCTTTGGCTGCCTACAACGTTGGATTTGGTCATTTGGAAGACGCACGCATTTTGACTCAGCGAAGCGGCAAAAGCCCAGATTTATGGTCAGACGTTCGTCTGTTCCTACCTTTACTGAGTAAGAAAGAGTTTTACTCCAAAAGTAAGCATGGTTATGCGCGGGGTGCAGAGCCTGTTTTGTACGTCGACAATATCCAATATTACCAACACTACCTGCAACTTCACTCGCTAGCAAAGCAAGAAGAGGAAGAGTCATCCACAGAAGCGGACAATAATGCTGCAAAAACAGACTGGCAACTCAGCAACGTGCCTTCTATTTAGCGGTTTGTTTACTTTTTAAATCTCTCTTTTGACGAAAAAAGGTGCTAATCATTTTACTGCACTGGGCTTCAAGCAGGCCGCCCTCCCAAACAATAGAATGATTGTAAGGACCATGGTCCATCAACTGAAGCTGACTTTGCAGCGCGCCTGCTCGAGGCTCCAGCGCGCCAAAAACAACACGCTTGATGCGCGCATGAACCATTGCCCCCACACACATTGTGCACGGCTCGATGGTGACATAAAGTTCACAGCCAGTTAATCGATAGTTATTTAGACTGAAACAAGCCTGGCGCATGGCCACAACTTCAGCGTGCGCAGTGGGATCACAACTAGATATAGGTTGGTTATAGCCTTCGCCAACAATCTCACCGTCATGAACAATTACCGCACCCACCGGAACCTCTCCGTCATCAGCTGCAAACTGAGCAAGCTCTAGAGCCCTCATCATAAATAGACTATCTGTGTTCACCGTGGTATCCATTTGTTGTATTTTAGGCAGCATCTAATTCTGCGCGCTACATAACACATGATGCCAGTATCCAACATAAATAACCTGACACGATATTACACTGAGTCTGAGAGCCACTTCAAACCTGAGCAAAGCGTAGGTCGTCAAAATCAGTTCGATGAAGAGGCTGCGTATTTATAGATATCCAACGGCATGCTTGAGGTTAGCCTGCCTGCCTGCCTGCCAATATCTTGGCGGGGTGCTCTATGCAATTTAACAACTGCATTATGCGTATCTGTTTACGTGAACCTCATAATTTAAATAGTATAATTATCATCGAAAGAGCATTTTAGTTTGAATATTGCTTCAAGAGAATTATTCTTTTAATAATGCTTTTTCCCATACTTAAAAGCTCAAATGGCCCTGACTTAAAGTGAAACTAAGTAATAGCGCACTTATTCATTAAAGTATGATAGCCTGTCGCGTTTTTTTTTAATGAATTGTCGCTAATTTTCTAGTATGGTGCATGGTGGCGACCGTGGAGCAACGCTCTGTTTCTGCCCACTGCGGTGGTTACCTTCGACTTTTTAATCAACTATCTCGGGAAAAAAAATGATTATTAAAAACTTTAAAACTAGCGCCATTGCTGCGGCCGTTATTGCAGGTAGCACCATGCTGCCGAGCACTGCACTGTTCGCTCAAGAAATGGTGGAAGAAATTATTACTCTTGGCGCACGCGCCAAAGCACGTTCAGCAACTGACTCAGTAGCGCCGGTTGATGTGATTAATGCATCAGAGCTCGCTAACCAAGGTGATGTTGATATTACTAACCTATTGCGTAACTCTGTTCCTTCTTACTACGTCAGCGATCAACCGATCAGTGATGCAGGTACAATGGTCCGTCCGCAAGGCCTTCGTGGCATGGCAGCTGACCACACGTTGGTTTTGGTCAATGGCAAACGTCGTCACCGTTCATCTGTAATTCTTTGGGCTGCTGGCGGTATTTCAGACGGCGCACAGGGTCCTG